>JACKQG010003310.1_pt1 | contig 19941 bp, 12 predicted proteins | sample 8237621 | NCBI WGS metagenome assembly JACKQG01 (sample SAMN15677084, study PRJNA649215) | marine metagenome | biome: marine; feature: Black Sea; material: saline water; isolation source: suspended particulate matter (SPM) from the Black Sea western gyre | collected 2013-06-09/2013-06-10 | depth... | reverse complement strand
GTAGTTTCTGGGCATGGTGGTGCCCGCATAGTCGTCCTTTCGCACGTCCAGCAGCGTGATCTGGTAGGGCTTGTAGGCGCGTTTGAATCGAAGATCCAGACGATATGTCTTGTCGCCTGCGGAAACGCTGTTAACCGTCCCTTGCATCGAGGAAAAGTGTTGCGAGACAAGATAGGTGCCGAGATCTTGATTTCCTGCCTTGCCGACGATTCGGACGTAAGCGGATGCGAAGTCGACTCGCCCGCCTCCGGTGCCGCTGGCGGCCGGCCCCTCCTTGGCCACGAACTGCAACCCCAGCGCTTTGGTGGCCAGGGTCGACTCGTTCGGTCCGGCGCCTCGTATCTCAGAGTTCTTGTAGTATTGGAGGATTTCCACGTCAAACGGCAGGCCGTCCAGCGACGCCACATCGCCGCGAACGAAACGGGTGGTCTTACCGTTAATCTTCGTGGGGACGACCACGACGCGATCGCGGTCGCCGGCCCCATCGCCCTGTAGCGTAATCGCCAACTCCACCGACCGGATATCTCGCGTGTAACTGACCGCCTGTCCCTCGGCAAGCGTCATCTGCTGTTCTTCGGCAAAAAAACTCACGAAGAACTCGCCAAACATCATCAGCCCCAGGCCGCCGTGTAACAACACGATCCCGGCCCGTTTGTAGAACAGCAGCGCGCTGGCGGCCAGAAGCACCAAAGCGGCAATTTCGCCTTGGATCAGGTGATAGAGGATGCGCATCGACGAGTCGGTCAACACGCCCGCGTCGCCTTTAGCGAAGAGCCAGGCCAGCAACAATCCAAGCCCCAACACGGAAGAACCGAGCACGATCAACTCGACCGAGCGCTTTCGCTTGACCCTCAGCAGCACGTACCCAAAGGCAAACAAACAAGCGCCAAAGAGCACCACAAGGCCAATCTGGATCAACAGCCACAGCGTGGACCATGCCAGCAGCGGCTGCACTTGCAGCCCCTGGCGGCTGTGTCCCGTTTCGATCACCAGCCAAGTTGTCACGGCGCCGACTGCCAAGACCAGTAATCCCAGGCCGAGCCGCAAGCCGCGGGCCTGCATCTTGAAACGCACCGTGTGGGCCGCCATCAGGTTGATCACCAGAGCCAACCCGATTAGAGCACCGCCCGGGAACGGGAAGCCCTTAAATCGCATCGCCGCCCAATCTACGTGCGTCGCCCAGGGGAAGAAGGACGGTGGGAAAAGGACTTTCCATTCGATCCAGGCGATCCAGGCGCGAAAATAATCGTTCACCACTTCCCATATGTCCATGTAGACCTGGGCCAGCGTTCCGAACAAGATGATCGCCATGGCCGCCACAACCAGCACGGTGGTCACCTTGGGCGACGCCAGGACGGCTAGTACGCATCGCAGCGTCTCCAGCATCGGATGCCCGGCCAGTGCAGACTCGGAGAGCGACGGTGCCAGGGCCGCTTCATTCGTGCCGTTTTCATTCGTCATCGCTCGCTCCCTTCGCCCCCGCTCCCTCGTTTGCCGCTTCCTCCGAGGGATTCTCCTCTGCCGTGGTTTCCTTCGGCAGTGGCTTCCCGGTGGTCGCTTCCTCCGTCGGAGCTTCCTTCGGTGCGGGCTTCTCGGCGGCAGCTTCCTCCGCCGGAGCCTCCTTCGGTGCCGGCTTCTCGGCGGCAGCTTCCTCCGCCGGAGCCTCCTTGGCCGTAACTTCCTTTGGTGCAGGCTTCTTGGCGGTTGTTTCTTCCGTTGGTGCTTCTGCCACGGTGAACTTCACCGATTCCAGGAATTCCTTAAATCGCTCTTTCTCGCGCGAGGCCAATTCGGCGTCGCCTTTCATTTTCAGGAACCATGCTTTCCCCTCGGAAACGACCACAACGCTCAAAATGGCCAATCGCCGCTCGGCGTCCTCGGGCCCCAGCAGTTCGACATAGTGTCCTTGGACGCCTGCAACCTGGATCGGGCTGACCATCTGGGCCAACTCCTCTTCCGTCATCTCGTCCCGTTGAATCTGCTTGCACCATCGGTTCACGTTGGGCATCATCAACTGGCCAATAGCGGCGGGGAAGTCGGTGGCCGAAATCTCTACCGCCTGATCGCCATCCTTCACGTGGAACACCGCCTTGCGAATGCCTTGCACCTCGCCCACTGTCCAGCCCTCGGGTGTGTCGCACTCGACTTGCATCTTCACGCGTTTGGGCACTACCGGAGGGGAAGTGCCATGCGGTACGGCCGCTGGCGGGCTGTCTTTGCCAGACGCTTCTTTCCGGGCAACGGCCGGGCTTTCCGCGGGCGTTTCGAATTTCACGGATTTAACAAAAGCCTCGAACCGTTCCTTTTCCTGCAAAGCAAGCTCCGCATCGCCCAGCAGCTTGAAAAACCACGATTTTGCCCCGTGGATCGCCACCACCGCCAGAATGGCTCGCCTCGATTCTGCATCTTCCGGACCCACGAGTTCGACGTAGTGGCCCTGCTCGCCCGCGACCTCGATGGGGCGGACTGTTTCTTGCAGTTCGGCTCGTGCGATCGCTTCCAGTTGAAGCTGCCGTCGCCATTCGTTGACGTTATCCAGCAGCATCCGGCCGACCGCCGCAGGCATGTCGATCACGGTGATCTCCACCTTGCGGTCGCCGTCTTCGACGCGGAAGGCCGCCTTGCGCATGCCTCGTACCTCGCCCGGCTTCCAGCCCTCCGGTGTGTCATAGCTCAGTTTCACGCTGGCAGCGGCGGGCGCAGCGTGATGCGGCTTGGCTGGAGTGTGTTCGTTTGAATCGGTCGCCTCGTCTCGGTCCACTTCGTAACGGATGATTTGTTCCTCGCTGGAACAGCCCGATATAGCGAACGCAATCAAGACCACAGAACGTAGGCCGTACGATAACCATATGTGTGATCGAACCATGCTTTAAATGCTTTCTTTCTTCGGCATTGCTTAGAACTAAAGACACATGATTGTAACATTTCTGGCTGTCGGCGTCGCCGGCAGCATGTCGCCAACCATAATAGATTCCCGCAATTGTGCCGATTTGTTCACAATAAGCGTCACTGCCGGACAGTTCAATGCTTGCCCGACTCCCGGCTAGCGCACAAAAGCCGGACCAACTCTCGGTTGAGTCGGCCCGGCTCACGCTGCTGTGTCTTACCTAGCCTTGGTTCGCAGTGAAAAACGCGATGCTTCCATTCCGGGCGAATGAACCGCGACCCGCAGGCCACGGCTCATTCGCTCCGGTAGGACATGGCTCAAGGCTGTCCCCCGTTCCAAATGGCCACGCCTTGCCGGGAAATCACGATCCCTGACATGGTTCCCGCAGCGCGGTTGATTCTTCCGTAGAAGACGGAATAGGGATTCAGGTTCCACCAATACACGATGCCGTTCACTTCGAAGCCCATCCCCTGGACGATTGTGCCGTCCGGGTACATCGTCTCGACCCGTTTCAGGATGCTGACGTAGGGTGTGAAGGTGACGATGGCCTGGTCGTACATGTATCTGAACGGAATGTCCAGAACCCAGGTGTCGCCGGGCGGTAGTGGAGGCGCGTGGATGCCATGCGCGTCCTCTGCGGCTTCCTCCAAAGTCAACGGGAACGACTCTCCTTCTTCGCTGTGACAACCGAGGCAGGCCAAGTCGAGAGTCAGGAACGACTGGCCATTCTCGTCCTTGTTCCAGAATCCGTTCTCGTCAAGATTGTCCGCAGCCGCAATAGGCTCGTGAGTAATGCGGAAAATGTGCGTGTGGCCGGCGGCCATATGGCAATCCTTGCATTCCAGGTCCGCCATTCCGCCTGTAATTGAGCCCTCTTTATCCTGGTGGCAGTCGACGCACTGCCTCTTTATCCCTCCTTCGCCTTCAGGATACTGGTCGTTGAAGAAAGTCGAACGGTGCTGGTTGTGGCAGACCGCACATTGATGTCTTTCGCCATCATCAGTCACCATGTCATAATGCGGCGAGGCCAGCCACTGCTCTGCCTGCGGGTGATGGCCGAAATGCATCGTTGCGGGATTGAAATCAATGTTCTCGACGTCATCGCCGCCATAATGGCACCTCACGCAGGCATTCCGAGCCACGTCGAGATCGGGCGCCTGAACAAAATGCGACGGTAGGCCGCCTTGCGGCCCGTGGCATTCCTCACATCGGATGCCTGGTTGGTCCCAAGTGCCCGTGATGCCGTTGGTCTCGCCGCCCTCCGGATCGTAACCCGTCACGTGGCATTTGACGCAACGGCTGTAAGAAAACCCACGATTTATGTTGTAACCTTCGTTTACTACTGGGTTCCCGTCCCCATCTAATACTGGATCCCCGTTCTCGTCGACTGGGTAATGGTCGCCGATCAGATAACCGTGTCCGCTGGAGAAGTTCCCTTGAATGTAGTCGACATCTCCCCAGACCACGCCGTCGGGGCGGTCTGGCAGTGGGACACCCCATGGATACGTGAGCGGGTCTCCGAAGTCCGCGTTTTCGCCTGCCGGCGGGTCCGCGCGATTGGTGGCAACCAACTTCCACGGGTGACCCGTCTGCATGTAATCTGCGTGCGTGTCCGGGTGACAAAAGCTACAAACGGCGTCTCCTAAATAGAATGGTTCTTGGGCGAATGCGGTGCAGCTAAACAGCAGCGCCGCCACAATCGAAAAACAGTACTTCATAATCAGTCCCTTCCAGCTCGAGGAATAATACCCACCACTGCCACAATTGCGTTCCGCGCGTTCGGGCCGATATCTCCTTGTTGGTTCGCAAAACGCAGGCAGTGCAAACAGAAACAGTGATTCCGAGGAACTTATCCCAATGTGTATTTTCCATCAGGTTTGGCCGGTTGGAATCGGACAAATGGGTAAAGTGAGCTAGGTGGACAGACTACGGACTTGGAGTGGAGGCTGTACCCCCTTCGCAGGTCCTGATCGTAAGCCTGCAAAGCGGTGGGGGCGTGCGTACGCATGGGCGGACGCGCTAGTGAGCCGAGCAAGTTGGACAATCGGCATCGTCCGCTTGTCGTGGCTCTGAACATTCGGGAAGTGGCACCTGGCAGATCGTACGTGAAAGCGCAAAAAAAGCCGGACCGACTCTCGATGGAATCGGCCCGGCTCCTCTTTTGCCTACGCTAGGTTCTTGGTGCAACACGCGGGCTTTATATTCCGGCCGAATGAACCGCGACCCGCAGGTCACGGCTCATTCGCTCCGGTAGGACATGGCTCAGGGCTGGCCCCCGGACCAGATGCCGACGCCTTGACGTGAAATCACGATTCCCGACATGGTTCCGGCATCACGGTTGATTCTCCCGTAGAAGACGGAATAGGGATTATAGTTCCACCAGTAGACCATGCCCCTAACTTCGAAGCCCATTCCCCTGACGATCGTGCCGTCCGGGAACATCGTCTCGACCCGCACCAGGATGCTGACGTAGGGCGTGAAGGTGACGATGGCCTGGTCGTACATGTATCTGAACGGGATGTCCAGAACCCAAGTGTCACCCGGCGGAAGCGGAGGCGTGTCGGTAATGTCGGCGGTCGTCGCGGTTGTATCCGTGTCCCCGCCATCGTCCGTCACGGTCAACGTTACCGTATACTGCCCGGCGGCGGCGTACGTGTGCGTCGGGTTCACGCCAGTGCCGGTGTTCCCATCGCCAAAGTCCCAATCGTAGGAGACGATCGTCCCGTCCGTATCGGTCGAACCGGAACCGTCAAACGCCACCGCTTGGCCTGTCGTGCCAGTGTATGGTCCGTTTGGATCCGCCGTTGGCGGGACGTTCGGTGGTTCGTGAATACCGTTCGCAATGCCTGCGGCTACATCCAGCGGCATCCCGGTGTGGCATCCCAGGCACGCGTAGTCCACCGTGACGAACGCTTGGCCATTTGCATCCTGCTTCCAGAACCCTGGAGCGCCACCCGTCAGATTGCCATCGGCGTCCACTACGTTGTCCGCCGCGGCGATGGGGTCGGTCATGATTTGGAACAAGTGACCGCGCACGTCACCTTTATACGGGTTTACGGCCACCGCCGACTTCCCCATATCCGGCATATGGCATTCGATGCAATTGACGGATTCCATGCCCGCGACCTCGTAAGGCTTGTCGTCATGGCAGTCGGTGCATAATTTGTCTTTTGAAACGCCTTCTTCATAGGCGCTTATCCCGCCGTCGTTGTAGACGGTCGATCGGTGTGGGTTGTGGCACGTATTGCAATGGAGTTCAGCGTGCGGCGAGTGGTCCATGTCCTCGGCCTGCTGGTGGTGCCGCATAAAACCGCCCTTCCACGGCATCCGGCCATTCAGCGGAGCGTCTCGATAATGACACTCGCGGCAATCCTTGCCTCCCGGCGGAGGTACATTACCACCATTGCCAGCAAAGGCGGCCTGAATGTGATCGCTGGCCGGGCCGTGACATGCTTCACAACGCACACCGTCCTGCACCCAGGTGCCCACCAATCCCGGAAGAGGTTCGTCGTGGTCGGTTCCAATAGGTAGGATAGGCGTCTGATTGCCGTCAGGCTGGTAGCCGGTCGTGTGGCAGCGACCGCAGTTATACGGCTTGTCAGGTTCGCCAGCGTGATAGGGGACGAATTCTTGGGTCGCGAGATTCCATTGCGTCTTTTCGCCCGCGTCGCCGATATAGATGAAACCGTCTGGACGGATGAAACGAGCTTTCCAGAAAAAGTTGCCAATGACGAATTCCACGTCCGACCATCCCAACTGCTCGCCGCCGGCTACCGGCAGCGGAGGAACAGGCGGGATGCCGGCAGCCGTCTTCACGTCCGACCAGGGCCACTCGTCCACGGGGGGAGTTTGTCCATGCGTATGGTGCAACTTCCAGGGATGCCCCGAGTTCATGTAGCTATCCGCAATGTCACCATGACATAAACCACACAAATCGTCGGTCACGTAGTCCTGGGCTTGCGCGTAGCCCCCAACCACTAAGGCTGCGACAAAAACGGATGATAACCATCTCTTCATGACAGTACTCCTAATCTCGTTCAGGCACTCTCGGGAATATGGCGATACTATGTAGCCAATTCCAGTAAAAGATCTTCACATGAGTTTCGCATCTAATCCGGTGAGCGCAAATTGGATAAATGGGAAAACCCGGATAGGTAGATCGACTAGGTAATCGACCTACGTCGCAACGGGTGGATATCCGGCGTGGGGAACGCCGTTTCTTCGGCGCCCTGTCATTCACACAAGAAGCGCGAGGCGGCGCAGCAATAGGCAAAGCTGAATTAGGTGAATTTGGAGCCTCGCCCTAGGTGGATTTCTGTGTTAAGCTAATGAAGGGAGGGAAGCCCTGCTGATTCAACAGCACTGGCGGGAAGAACGCCAAAGGCATTCCCGCAGCTATCGGTTAGACCGCGCGCTGCGTGTTGCACATCCGTTTCACACCTGAGGACACGGGCTTCCGTTTGGGCCGATAACTCCGGCCATGATTGAATTCAACCTCACTAGTCTGCAGGTCTCACCTCGCGGTTTTGGGATAACGATATGATGGAGTCGGGCTGCATCGAATCGAGCAAGGATCTCTGTTTGGCGAAGCCACCGACAGACGTTTCGCAGACGCCTTTACAGACCATGATCGATGCGTTCCCCGATTCCACGATGGTTATCGATCTTGAACATAATGTGGTCTTGGCTAACCGAGTGGCCTGCGAGGTATTCGCGCTAGGGGATCTGACGTTCCATCGCCCAAAGTGCTATCAAACTTTCCATCACCAAGAGGCTCCGTGCGCAGAAGACGACGACCTGTGTCCTCTGCGAGAGATCGTCGCCACCAAGGAGCCGGCCAGGGTCACGCACTCTCACTACGACTCGGAAGGTAGAGAGCTTTGCGTGGAGATCACTGCGGCGCCCGTTTTTGACGATGCGGGCGAGGTGGTCCAGATCGTCGAGTCATGCCGCGACATTACCGAGCGCAGACTCTTCCGTCGCCTGCTGGTGATCGGTAGTCGCCATATGGAAATGGACCCGCTGCTCGACGAAATCGTCGAGGAACTGAGGAGTTTTACCGGCTGCAGGGCGGTAGGAGTCTGCGCTTTGGACGACGAGGGTGGTATCTCCTTCGGCCTCTCTGGTCGTTCCCGTCCAGAAGTGTCCGACGCCGACCGCGAGTCTTGTTCCCAGACCGATCGGTCCATCTGCGCGGAGATCATCGACGGGGATGCGCTCTCAAAGTTCCCCTTTCCCGCGAACAGCAAGGCAATCCATATAGAAGACTGTTCAACGCAGCTACGTGCGGCCTTGCCGGGCGAGATGGGGGACCGGTTGGCCAATGCACACGGCTTGTGCGGATGTAACTCTCTCGCGCTGGTTCCGATTACGCTTGGCGACCGCATCATCGGTCTGATTCACGTCGCCGATCCTCGACGGGAGATGATCACAGCGAAGACCGTCAGCGCGCTCGAACGAGTGGCGATGGAATTGGGCGAGACAATATGGCGAGTGCGATCGGAGGAGGCGCTGCGGGCGGCGCGTGACCTATTGGAAACCAGGGTTAGAGAGCGGACAGAAGAGTTGACAAGAGCCAATCGGACTCTGCAATACCAAATTGTCGAGCGCAAACGACTCGAACGAGAAATTCTGCAAGTCGTTGCGATGGAACAGCAGCGGATCGGCCAAGATTTGCACGACGGGGTTGGGCAAGAACTAACAGGCTTGAGCTACTTGGCCCAAAGCCTGTATCAGAAGCTTGGAACCGCCGATTCCGCAGAAACCGACACGGCGGCCGAGGTGGCTCATGGAATCCCGCTCGTGCTGGGGAAGATTAGAGAGGTCGTCAATGGCTTAGTCCCTCTGGAAGTACGCGCTTGCGATCTCGAATCGGCATTGAGAGCCTTGACGATAAACGTGCAGAAACAGACCGGCATCACATGCCGGTTTGAGAGCACGGGGGGTGCCCAAATCAGTGACGATGACACCGCGGTCGAGATCTACCGTATCGCGCAGGAAGCAGTTACGAACGCGGTCAAGCACGCGCAAGCGCGACTTATCGTTGTGGCATTGGACGCCGATTGCGACCAGATCCGACTGGAAGTCTACGACGATGGCGTTGGATTGCAGCCCGTTGCCGAACGGAACTTGGGCTGCGGTTTGCGGACGATGAATTACCGCGCACGGGCGATTGGCGGCACATTCGAGATCGGACGTGAGGTGGATGAAGGAACACGTGTCGCCTGCGTGCTGCCCCAGGGGTGCTGCAAAGGCTTCGATGTTGAGGGCTCGACCAATGGTATATAGAGTTCTAATCGTTGACGATCATCCAGTTGTGCGTCGCGGCTTGCGGGCGTTGATTGCCGATGAACCCGGTCTGGAAGTGTGCGGCGAAGCAGGAGACGTATCGGAGGCATTGGAGCAACTGGATGCTACACACCCGGACTTGGCGGTCGTTGATCTGTCGCTAACGAACAGTCATGGGATGGAATTGCTCGAGAAGATCAAGACGCGAAAAAAGTCCGTCAAGACGCTGGTCTCGTCGATGCACGACGAACTCCTCTTCGCAGAACGCGTCTTGCGTTGCGGCGCGTCAGGCTACATCAACAAGCAGGAATCATCCGAGAACATCATAAAGGCAATCCGTGAAGTGCTGCGCGGCGAGCTTTACGTCAGCGACAGTGTAACGGACCTTTTGTTGCGCCGTCTCAACACCGGCCAATCACTGTATGATGATCCTATCAAGAGCCTCACAAATCGCGAGTTAGAGGTCTTCGAATTGATCGGCCAAGGGCTGTCCATGAAACAGATCGCTAAACGGCTCGACCTAAGTCAGAAAACGGTCGAAGCGCACCGCGAACGGATCAAAGGCAAACTGAATCTGCGCAATAGCCTGGAAGTAGCCCGTCACGCCATGCAGTGGACGCTGGAAGGCAACTGACCGTGTCTCGAAACGGCGGCCGAGTTCCAGCATCAAACCTGATGTTCCGAAGTCTGCGGCACGAAAGCACGTCGTCGAGCCCGGTCGGTGTTGCCCGCAACAAGCCGTCTAAGCGTTCCGCGTGCTTCGATTAGGAAGTAGAAACAGGGGCTGCAACCAACGCATTTTGCGGAACCAAGCTGCTTGTGCGGTGGTGGGCTCCATCGGCTCGATGCCAGTACTGGCTGTGATGGTGCGCCAGTGGCCGTGTACGTCCGGGACGTTCGGCGACGTTGGATCTTGGCCATCGGGGTCGGTTTCAGGCGTTCTATTCATATCCGTCGAGCGAAAAGCGTCTCGCAAGCCTGCAAAAAGAACTGAATGCCTCCAGTAGGTAATAGGAGTTTCGCATCTAATCCGCAATCGCACTCGCAGAAGCCGCGCCCGTCGTGGGGGACCCGATTCCGATCCACGGCGACTCGGGTTTCTGCCGGAAGTAGTTTCGCACCGTCTCGACCGCGCCTTTGAGCGTTTCCGGGTTGGAGACGCAGAGCTGGCGATTCTTGCGCTCCCCGCCGATCAAGGCGTAGCAGTCGGGCTTCTCCTCGAAGGAGTGCGTCTTGGGCATGCGGATGCCGTGGGCCGAGGGGAAGTGTGGACCGCCCATGCGCATGCGCCGCTGCCAGGTCCTGAACTTGCCGGCGTACCCGGCTGCCCAGCGGGCCGGAAACGACGGGCCCTGAGTGGTGACCTGCTCCTTGACCCGAACGGTCTTTGCCTCGGGAATGACCCGGCCGATCTCGCCCGGCATAAACCAGCGTATGCCGAGCTGTTCCAGCAGCTCGTAGTATCCGAACAAGCTCCCCTCTGGGGAGAGACCGCGAATGGAAACGCTCTTGCTATCCACCTTCAGCGTAAAGGCAGCTTGGTCGGTGCTGACCTTCTCTGTCGCCGCGTCGAGGCCGGCATCGGCCGCCTGATCGAGATAGATCGGAACCCGGCCGGCCAAATCGTCGCCACGGGCAATGATATCGAGCTTTGCCCCGCTCATCATTTCAATGTGCTCGATCAGCTCCGATGCAGCGTACCTCACATCGGCGATCGGATCATGCAGCCGGCGCTAAAGATCAAGTCACCAGATGTTTCCGTGCGTCCGGTCGCTAGGCACGCACATCACTTCGGTTTCAAAACAGGTGATACGCCTTCTTATCCAAGACGCGGCGCAACTCGGGATCGCCGGCACGCCGTAGAAGGTCGTAGTAGCTGTATGGGTATTTGAACACGTGCCCGATGCCCAAGGTCTTGTCTCCGCGCTTTTTCCAGTACGCCGCGTCGGTCGGTCGCAGATCGGTCGGCTTGTGATCGGGACGGCGTTTCGAATCCGGCTCAGGTCCACGGCGCGTGACGGTCACGTACTTGCGGAACGCGGTACGGCAGCTCTCCGCCCACTGGACGTCACCCATTGCCGCCAGTTCGACGAGCGCTTGGCCGAAGGTCAGCATATGCCCGGCGTAGCCCTGCCCGAACCCTACGAACCGATCAATCGCCGCGCTTGCCTCGCGCAGAATGAAACGCGATGCCGCCGCGGTATCGGCGAACGGTGGTGGATCGACGGCCGAGTCCGGTTCTACGTCGCGCCAAGGCGTGAACGACCGGATCATCTTGCATACACCGTCGATGCGTTGGGGCGTGGCAGCGTTGGGCATCAAGCGGAACGCTTTGATCGCCAGCATGGCGAAGATTGCGTTGTGGCCAACCTGTCGAAGTACTTCTCCACCCTCGACGAGTGCGACGCCGATAGCCTTGATTCGCTCCGGCTCGGGCTTCGCCTCCGGCAAGGGTTTGCACAGCGCCGACGAAGTCCAATTAAGGTCGACCAATTCCACGATTCGCGACGTGGCATGCTTGTCCAGTTCGTTGTCAACACACAGAAGGTGCGCTGACACCATACCCGCGCCGCGATGCCCGTCAGCGAAATAGTCCAGCTCATGGGCCCTGGCCAACGCGTTCAATCCGAGCAGCAGCAATCGTTTATTCGACATCTCGCGCTCCTGCCCGATTGAACGATGGCTGCCGAGCAGCGCGCCCGTCAGTAGGCCGCCGACAGCCACCGACGTCCGTTTCGCGAAGTCTCTGCGGTCGAGGTTCTTATTCATGATGAACAATTTCTGGCTAGGAATCCAGCTTTCCGCAAACGCATTCAAGTCGTTTAATCTACAGTATCCGCCGAGCCACCGGAGGGCGGTTGATCCGGAGTCAGCGAAGTTTGGCGACTTTTCCTGACACCGATCACAATGATGCAAATCGCAGCCAAGACGATCACTGCGGCGAGCACCGATCCGAGATTCACTGGGCCCTTGGTAGCCGACCACACAATCGCGTAGCCGAGGGCGCCGGGAAACAGCGCGTAATAGGTGAAGACGATCAGGGTCTTGCGTATGACGACTCCCTCCTTTCCGACCAAGCCCACAACGGCCGAGGCGGCCACGACGTTGTGCACGCAAATCGTATTGCCGGCGGCACCTCCCACGGCCTGCAACGCGACAATCCAGGTCGGATCGACACCGATGCGCGACCCGACATCGAATTGAAACAACGAGAACATCATATTGCTGACCGTGTTGCTGCCGGCCACCGCGGCTCCGATTCCGCCGATGAACGTGGAAAAAATAGGCCACGCGCCGCCTACGAGTTGTTCCACCCCGGCAGCCAATACGATGGGCATCTCCTTATATCCGGCGTCACCGCCGCCGCTGTTGATAAACACCTGCACCATCGGCACGGTGAACACCAGGGCGACCGAGGCAGGAATCATTGTCTTGCCCGACTTCGCCCAAGCCCTTCGGTAAGCTCCGGATTCCATGCGATGTAGGAAGAACGCGATCAGGGATACGACGATGAATACGGTCCCCGGAAGATACAGAGGCATGACTGTTCGAGAAATCTCGGTGCCGAAGATGCCCTCGACGGGCATCGTCACGGACTTGATCAGCCCCACCAGCGGCAGTGCCTTCAATCGCGTTGCCACGAGCAACACGGCAACGAACAGGTAAGGCAACCACGCGGTAAACATGCCGAGATCGCGACCGTGCTTCGGATCGATATCCAGCGGCATACCCGTCCACTCCGGCTCCCATTTGTCGGGTTCTTCGAAGTCCCACGTTTGCTCTTTGGGCGGCATGAACCAGCCCGCTTTCGCCGCGGGCACGACAATCGACAACCCAACCAGACCGCCGATCATCGACGGGAATTCGGGGCCCAACAGGTAGGCGACAGCCAAGTAGGGAATCGTCATCGCCAGCGCGGCAAACAGGGCAAACTTCCAGACGGCCAGTCCTTCCCAAAGGGATCGGTTCTTGCCAAAGAATCGCGTCATCACGGCCACAACGAACAGCGGAATCAATGTACCGGTCACCGCGTGCAGCGCGGCGACCTTCAAGCCGATCATGGCCAGGAATCCGGTCCAATCGGCATACCCGGCGCTGGTGGCAAACTGTTCGACCGCCGCATTGCCGGATAATCCGGTGTTGACCCCCACAAGAATCGGCGTGCCGCACGCGCCGAACGAAACAGGCGTACTTTGGATGATCATACCGGCAATCACGGCGGCCAGTGCCGGAAATCTGAGTCCGACCAGCAGTGGCACGGCCACGGCGGCTGGCGTTCCAAAGCCGGCGGAACCTTCGATAAAGGAGCCGAACAACCAGGCGATGATGATCACTTGAATCCGCCGATCCGGCGTGATGTCGCTGAACGTTTGCCGGATTCGGCGCAATGCGCCGCTCTCTTCCAGGGTATTCAGAAGCAGTATCGCACCGAAGATGATGAAGAGCAGTTCCGCGGCGATGACCAAACCCTTCACGCTGGCGGCGGCAATTTGGATCACGGATACCTTCCAGACAAAAAACGCGAGAAGGGCCGCGACCACGTACGAAATAGGCATGGCTCGACTGGCCGGCCATCGCAAGATCACCAAGAACAAAGCAACGGCAGCAATCGGCAAGAGTGAAAGGGCCGCTAACGATTCAATCCCCATGTTAACTCCTCGCAAACCTCTGAGCGCGATTGGCCTTGCCTTCAAGGGTGAATTGACCCCAACGTTGCATACTTCTTTGGTACGATGGCCTTCCAAGGCCGTCGATTACGGCATGAGACCGCGATTGGCGTCCTGTAGCCACATCTCACGTAACGTGGAATTTGCCGACAAGGCCCAACTTGGCGTTTCGCATGGAAAAAGACGGCCTTGGAAGGCCATCTTACTCTGTTTTTCTGCAACGTTGGAGTTGATGGGCGATCGTACGGCGTATGGGGGCGCGCTCTACTCCTGAATTCCGCCTGCTGGCCGTTCGCGGGCAATGCGCGCTTTGAAATCGCCTAGCCACCACCAATGGATCCGCTGCTCCAGGTCGACTTCGGTCACCAGCACTTGGCCCCACTCCTTGCCCTCGACGATCAATTCGCCTTTGTGATCCCAAACGCCCGATTTCATCGAGTCGCGATCCGGGCCGGTATAAGTGCTGGTAACCAGGTAGATCTGGTTTTCGATCGCCCGGGCAGCGGCCAAGGCCGGGTTTCCGCCCCAAATCGGCAAAGCGATCACCTCGGCGCCTCGGTTGGTCAGGTTTCGGGCCACTTCCGGAAAGTGAACGTCCCAGCAGATCATCACGCCGAGCTTTCCGAACCGAGTCTCGAACACAGGGAAATCGTCGCCCGGTGTCACACCGGCCGAGATCTCTTCGCGTGGCAGGCATACTTTGCGGTACTTGCCCACCAACTTGCCATCCGGTCCCATCAACGCCGCCGTGTTGTAGACGACCGTGCCGTCGCGTTCGGTCAAGCCGGCGACAATGTACAAGTTGTGCTTCTTGGCGAGCCCGCCAAAATACTCGGTCGACGGACCGGGAATCGGCTCGGCCGCATCTGCCATCGTTCGCCCTGATCCGTAGTACGTCAGCGATTCGGGCAAACACACCAGGTCCGCCTTCTGTTGGCCTGCCTCGGCAATCAGCGGAGCGAACTGTTCGCGTTTCTCGGCTGGCGTTTTTCCCGCTCGTGGCTGAAAGTGAACTGCAGCCAGCCGCACCTTGCGGCTCGGTTTACTTTCGAGCTTCTCCAGCCCAACATCACTCCAGCGGACCTCACCATCGGTCCAACGCAAGTGCAAGGTGACGCGTGCTTGCGTAGCCTCCCTGGGCGTCTGGTAGACGTCCGTCACCGCCGTCCAGCCATCTGGGCGCGTCGGTCGATCCAGCGGATACTCCGGCCGAGCCTTATCCTCCAAGTCTTCCCGTCCGCCAGCGACAAGATTGCCATCGTCGTCTTGCCAAGTGATTTGGGCAATTGCGCTTCGCCAGGGCGCGGATACGTTCTTCGTTCTTCGCAGTGCAGAAAACCGGTAGACGCGGCCGCCTTCGATCGGAAACGTCCTTAGCCAAGCACCGTCGATCGCTGCGCGCTTCCCGGCCGCTATGAAGAAACACGGCCCGCCGCTGGGTCCGCCACTCGCTTCATAGGCAAACTCCGGGGATATCTCATCTCGAGGCGACTCCGTGGTCCAGCCATCCGGCGGTTCGGCGTCTCCATCCGCGGCCACACACAGGCCGCCACAGAATCCTACAACGAAAACAACCGCGACGAACCCGTGGATACGGCACATGACGTTTCTCCTCCCAAAGTGCATGAATCAGCGAATCCTGGACCTCCGAATCGTCAATCGGAATGAATTACCACTCACGGTCAGGAATGGCCGGTAGGTCCCGCTTGCCGAGCGGGACCTATTGTTGCCAGCCTTCGCACCTGTCCAGGTCCCGCTCGGCAAGCGGGACCTACCGAATCGGACAGACTTGGCCGCGGACCGTATAACTCAAACTGTAAACGCGAGCTGGAAACGGGGACTGGCTCCGTGCTGTCAGACGGTCGATCCCCCGAAGAAACCGTTCCAGCACGGTGCCTGTCCCCCTTTCCCGCGGCTCCAATTCTACTCGATCCAAAGGCGCCGACTCCAGACGAGGGCCGGCAACCGCTCGATGTTTCTCTCAAATGCGCCAACGTTCGGCAACTGGCCCGCGGTGAAGCGGTCAGCTTGATGAAGGTCGAGAACACCTCGACGTGTACATCACCGCGGCCGCGATCGCGGAGGACAGAAAAGGGCCGCTCTTCCGCACGACGTACCGGAGAACCAAGGCAAGTCCCAAGAGAGAATATACCAGTGGTCGGGGACTGTCCCGATTTTCGCGCAGGCTTTGCGGAGCGAAAATGGGACTGTCCCCTTCACGCGTTCAGGCTGTAATTGGCCCTGCTGCGGTAGACTATCTTCTGGGACTTGCCCAAGCAACTAACGGAGAATCGCATGTCCCAGCCGGACGTGTGGCGAATGGTACGTCGCTGGGCACGCGACGCCGGCATCGCCACGCCCATCGGTTGCCACTTGTTCCGGGCGACGGGGAACATAGTAGAACAACAGGTTGATTGTACCAGAGGAAGGCACGTAGAATAGAAAACAAGGCGTCCACGCAGCGGCTTTGCGGCAAATCGATGTTGGGCGTCTGTTTCTATTCCGATCCGAGGTTTGCTATGACTGCAGAAATTCCAGTGGACTTGGCGCCGTTTGTTCAACGCTTGGTTGCCGAACGCCGGTTCATGACAGAAAGCGATGTTGTCGCCGAAGGCCTTCGTCTCCTGCAAGCCCGTGAGTCCTTGCGACGGGAAGTATGCCTCGGGTTTGAGCAACTTGATGCCGGCTTAGGCATCCCGGCAGAACAAGTCTATGCACGAGCCGAGCAACGAATCCGGGAAATCGAACAACAGAAGAACGCTGCTGACCAATGCCACGAGTAATCTACTCACCAGCGGCCGACGACGACATTGCCGATATCGCGGCATACATCGCACAAGACAAACCTTTGGCCGCCCGCCGCTGGGTGCAGACGATACGCGAGAAGTGCGATGCTCTCGCCTCGCATCCAATGATGGGAGAAGCCAGACCCGGTTTCGGCGTACCCGGTTGCCGGTGTTTCAGTGTAGGCAACTACGTCATTTTCTTCCGTGCAATTGAACGTGGCATAGAGGTCGCGCGAATCGTACACGGAAGCCGCGACCTCAGCAATCTCTAGTCCGTGGCGGCAAGCGCTGGTTCGTCCGGCTGCACGAGAAGGGCGGCAAGGAACACCAGATGCCCGCCCACAGCAAGCTCGAAGAACACCTCGACGCGTACATCACCGCGGCCGCGATCGCCGAGGACAGGAAAGGGCCGCTCTTCCGCACGACGTACCGGAGAACCAAGGCAAGTCCCAAGAGAGAATATACCAGTGGTCGGGGACTGTCCCGATTTTCGCGCAGGCTTTGCGGAGCGAAAATGGGACTGTCCCCTTCACGCGTTCAGGCTGTAGTAGGCCCTGCTGCGGTAGACTATCTTCTGGGACTTGCCCAAGCAACTAACGAAGAATCGCATGTCGCAGCCGGACGTCTGGCGAATGGTGCGTCGCCGGGCCAAAGACGCCGGCATTGCCACGCCGATCGGCTGCCACACGTTCCGAGCGACCGGGATCACGAATTACCTTTGTCACGGCGGCACACTTGAAAAAGTAATGAGCATGGCGAACCATGAATCGGCCCGCACGACCGGGCTGTACGATCATTCGGGCGACGAGTTGACGGCCGAAGAGATACAGAAGGTTTGGTGGGACGGGATTTGATCAGAGTGACCGGCGCACCTGCTCTGACGACCCAACCCCACCTCGCGGAATCTGGGCCATGTGCGGTTGCACCTTGGTTCCGTCCTATGCGCCGCGTCAGTCAGCCGGCTCAGAATGGCTCGCCCGGTGGTTCCAATCCCTTCACAATCCCCACGCTGCCACTTTCGCGCATGGATTGGAAATTATGCGCCGTACGTGACAACGCGTAATGAGATCACATCATCCCGAAGGAGTTGTGGCGTCAGCGGACGAAATCCGCTTTGAACCGAACGTGCCGCAAATCGTTGACATCCCTAAGGCGAGGGAGTACACTTCCCGCTACGAGACCACGCCTCTCGGCAGTGCATTCTGCGGGAGCGATCAGGATGGAAACCCATGTATTGTCACTAGTTCCACTCTTGGGAGCATAAAGAAATGGCCGCCACAATAGAAAGCCACTCTACCTTGTTCCTTCCGCCTGGCCTCGGTCAAGAAACCGGTGTACTCAAAGACTGGGCAACAGTGGACTCGTGGGGTTTTGCGCATCACGTATACGATGGAAGCCATCGTTGTATGGCAAGAGTTACTGGTGGTGACGCAGCTTTGTGGCAAAGGGTGCTCATCTATCGGCGGAACGAACAGCCTCGCCCCAGTCGGGAGTGGCTGACGCTTGCCCTGTCTGAGGTCCCGGATATGACCCTAGGGGGGCGCATTCGGCCCACTCCCACCGATTGGATGTCGTTTTCGCTGAGCGATAGTTCTCACTGGACCTATTACTTTTTCGGAATGCATCACAAGAATGGAGGCTGGAATTTCGATGACGCGTACAAATGGGAGAAGATTGGCCATGAAAATGGGGTCCGACTACCACTGCACTACAATGACACCCAAGAAGATGCTGACTTTGATGATTTCATGATTGAACACGTCATCGTTTGGGAGCCAAAACACGAGCCAGAATCAATCAGACTCGGCAAGGACTATTTAGGGCAGGGCGACGCTGTTGAAATAACCGCGTGTCCGCTGTCAGAGGACACATAGGCGTCGCCGAATACGGCCTACCCTAACCTGCGAGGTGTTTGACTTCGCGAGTCTTCGAGCCGAACGTGAAATCCTGTAGCGTTGTTAACGCATTCCCCCTTGTGACACATTCGCCCCACACTTCGTCCAGGGATCATTCGACGGTAGCGAGGTCTCGAACCGCTAACATCTCAGAATCCGGGTTACGTGCGGCACAAATGCCGCGACGTTCTTCCCGTGTTCTTGCCTGAGACACCTCTGCCAACCCCCATCCAGATAGTACAATCCACTTCGTGTAGCTGGACAGCATTCCTCTGATTTGGCGAGGTTTGACGGCACGATGAATTCCTCCTCAGAATCCGGCAAGTCCTCCGAAAGCGAACCTACGCCCTTGAAGGCGATCGCAATCCCGAACGTGGGCGAAATAGTGCCCCGAGGGTTGATCTTGGTTGTTGGGCCAAATTCTTCAGGAAAAACGCATCTTCTCAAGGACATAGAGGCCCGACTCGTTGGCGAACAGCGTGTATTGGTCGTATGCGACGAAATCAAGACAGAGATTCCCGACTCCTTTCAACCGTTTCTAAGCCGACTGATTTCCGCTGGCCATGTTCGCACGACTACCGACAACCAAGGCCACGAGCAGATAAGGCAGTGGTCGTTGCACGTCGGGAAAGGGAGCAGCGATTGGACTTTAACTCCACCCCGGCTCCAAAACTATCACCAACAGGCCCTAGCCAACCCTTCCGGCAAAGAAGGAATCCCGTTTTTCAAACACATCGGTGCTACCTACGTCACATCGTTGTTCCTAGACCGTCGCCTGCGAATAGTGTCGCAATCGTCATTTGTCGACTACGAGAACAACCCGCCAAGTAATGAGTTGCAGGCGCTCTACGTGAACAAGCAATCGCGCCGGAAACTCCGCGAGGAGCTTGTGCGAGTCTTTCGCAAGGCCGTCTGGCTCGACAACACCAGGGGCGTTCTGTGTTTGCGAGTGAATGATTCTCCTGAATTTCCTTCCGACGCCGACCGGTTGGAACCAGAAGTGATGCGCCGTTATCGAACGATCGAGGATGAGGGCGATGGCCTTAAGTCGTATGCCGGAATCTGCATATCGCTGCTCGTCGAGCGACGTCCTGTCTGCTTAATCGATGAACCAGAAATGTGTCTTCATCCGCCTCAGGCCTATTCTCTTGGTCAATTCATCGGGAAGCACGGGACTTCTCCACACAGATCAACATTCGTCGCCACCCACAGCAGCCACGTGCTGCGCGGCATCATCGAAGCCACTGAGGACCTCCAAATCCTCCGGCTATCGCGCGTCGGAACGCAGTTCGTCGGTAGCGTGATCCCCTACGACGCATTGATGCAATGTATCCAGCGACCAAGCACCAGGATCGAGACGATTGAGAGCTTGCTGCAGGCCTGCCTGAACTTCGGCCGGGGGTTTGCTAGCGTGGGTG
>JACKQG010003309.1_pt1 | contig 19942 bp, 18 predicted proteins | sample 8237621 | NCBI WGS metagenome assembly JACKQG01 (sample SAMN15677084, study PRJNA649215) | marine metagenome | biome: marine; feature: Black Sea; material: saline water; isolation source: suspended particulate matter (SPM) from the Black Sea western gyre | collected 2013-06-09/2013-06-10 | depth... | reverse complement strand
GCCGGCCAGCACCGCCTCGATCTGATTGGCCTGCAACTCCAACAGCTTGCGCATGACCACCCTCCTTGAGCTACGCCAATTGCCGGATGACCGTCAGCACCTTCCCCTGCACCTCTACTTCGCTGGGATGATAGAAGAAGGGCTTGTACGTGGGGTTTGCTGGCTCCAACCGTACCCGGTCTCCGTGGCGATGGAAATACTTCAGCGTGGTCTCTTCCCCGCCCTTGACCCACACGGCAGCCATCTCGCCATCGTCCACGGTGCGCTGATGCTTCATGATCACGATATCGCCGTCGCCTACCAGGGCGTCAATCATCGAGTCGCCCTTCACCCGCAGTGCATAGACGTCGTCGTGTCCGCCGAGCATCTCCCGCGTCAGTTCCAGCGTCTCGCCAGCGAAGGGATTGTAGTCGGCGCTGGGCACGGGCAGCGGTTCGCCGGCGGCGATGCAGCCCAGCAGCGGCACGCGCACCGTCTCCGGATGGAACGGTTGCCCGTCGGCAGTGTACAGCAGCCGCAGCGCCCGCGACCTTCCCCGCTCTCGACTCACGTATCCCTTGTCCTCCAAATTGCCCAGGAGGCTGGCGATGCCATAGCCCTTGGACGAGAATCCCGCCGCGCCGGCCATCTCGTCACAACTGGGCACCTGCAGCCGCCGCAACTGCCGCTCCAGAAAATGGACAAGCTTCGCTTCTTTTTCTGTCAGTTCCGGTAACATCTGAACACCTCCCTCCTGACCACCAGCAGCCTTGACCTGGCCCTCTGTCACGCGCCAGGAGAACATTTGTTCTGATGCCATTATATCAGAACGTTTGTTCTCTGTCAAATCTGGAATCACAGATTCGCAGATAAGGCCAGACAGCACCACGTGATGCGGCAGAAGATCGAGGAGAGAGGGGAATGAGGAATGGAGGGGGAAAAAAGAGCAGACGAAGCCTGGCCGAACTTCCTGGGCCAGGCCCGCCACTGCCGAGTTCTCGCACCCCCACTGCCGCCGATATGCGCAGTGGGAATGGACGTCACCCGCCTGTGCTCAACTGGCGGTACCTGAGGCCCACGGGATCGGTCAGTTGTGTACCATATTGGTTAGTGAACACATTGCCGTTGTTCCAGTATTCATTAACGTAGGCCGTCCACCAGAGATGATGCCGTACGTAGCTCCGCTCTTCGAAAGCGTTCCACATCTGCCCCATGATATCGCAAGTACAACCTGGCGTGCAATTGCCTGTCATGTATTGTGGATCATCAGGGTGATCATCGGAGTTGGAAAGGACACCCCACTCAGACACGACGACAGGCTTTCCGGCCATCCAGGCCTGGCCCTGCTGCCAACTGCGGAAGTTGTCGAGATGGTTGCGAAGACGGCACCAGTCCAGTCTGCCCGACTCGCCCCAATACAGGTGGATATGTACCCCGTCTATGGGCGGAGCCCCACCGTACTCACTACGGTACGCGTCTTCGAAATCTTGCAGATAAACGGTCCCAATGCTGGAATGTACGGTGCCGCAACAGTACAGCTTGGCTGTGGAATCAGCAGGGTTGCTGCCCCTGCGCAAGACCTGATCCAGTTTGTGTAGGGCTTGCGCCGCCTGCTGAGGCGTGCAATTGGCCTGTTCCGCCAGTTCGGGTTCGTTGAAGGCCAGCCAGGTCAGCCCTTTGAGCTTGGTCGGGGAGGCGTTGATGAAGGCGCGGATGGCCGTTTCGTCCACGCTGGCCGCCCCCTGGGAGCAGCCAAACTGCATTGGGTAGTACACCAGGCCATTGTTGATGGCCGCCAGGGCCTTTGTGGCATCGTAGCCCCAGTGATGAACCGCTTTGGCACCGGCAGCCGCGATCTTCTGGGTGGAGATGCTGCTGGAGTATGTCCAGGTCAGTCCCTGTTTGGTCCCCGGCGACGGCGGGCGTGTGGGCGTTGCCGTGGGCGGAACCGACGTCGGCGTAGCAGTCGGCGTCGGTGTTGGCGTCCACCGAGACGTGGGCGTCGCTGTCGGTGTCCACCGAGACGTGGGCGTGGGCGTTGCGGTGTTGACCGGATCGCCGCCAGCATCGTAGCAGACTTCCACCCTGGCTGCCCACAGCGGGTCAGTATCATAGGCCCAGGCGCTGATGTTGTTGTCGGTGCCGGGATCGCTCTCGATCAGTATGGAGAAGGCATGGTAAGTTGACCACCCCGGACGGATGACGATTTCCTGCACCAAAGGCGCGATGTCCGGCGTGTCGAACCACGCCCCGGCCTCAGGCGGGGCATCCATGTTCCAGGCCACAGAGGCCACGGTATGCGGTCGGAGATGGGCCAGCGTATGGTCATCGGTGAAGGGCTGCGAGTCATCGGCAGTTTCTCCCCAGATGTGCACGTTCACCGGCATGCCCGTATGGTATTTGTATTTGAAGGAAAGCCAGGCCGCAGTGATGTTCGCCCCCTGAGGCACGGCCACGCCGGTGAAGCGCAGGCCGGTGGCATACTCCCAGCCACCTCCCCATTCGGGCTGACTGCCCAGGCGCACCCGATCTGAATTGGAGTTATTCTCCGGCGGCTCCACTAAACTCACCGTGGTGTCGTCGTTCGGACCACCGATCTGCCCTTCCCAGCAGACCAGGCCAGTGGGAGTCGAGGTAGCCGTGGGGGTTGCCGTGGGGGTTGCCGTCGGCGTCGCCGTCGGGGTGCGTGTCGGCGTGCGCGTCGGCGTCGCTGTGGGAGTCGCCGTCGGCGTCGCCGTTGGGGTGCGTGTCGGCGTGCGCGTCGGCGTCGCTGTGGGAGTCGCCGTCGGTGTCGCCGTCGGTGTGCGTGTCGGCGTATGCGTCGGCGTCGCCGTGGGCGTCGAGGTCGGTGTCGCGGTCGGTGTCGCCGTCGGTGTCGCCGTCGGTGTGCGTGTCGGCGTATGCGTCGGCGTCGCTGTGGGAGTTGCCGTCGGTGTCGCCGTCGGTGTGCGTGTCGGCGTGCGCGTCGGCGTCGCTGTGGGAGTTGCCGTCGGTGTCGCGGTCGGTGTGCGTGTCGGCGTATGCGTCGGCGTTGCTGTGGGAATCGCCGTCGGCGTCGAGGTTGGCGTTGCCGTCTGTGTGTGAGTTGGCGTTGCTGAGGGCGTGCGCGTCAGCGTGGGCGTGGGCGTGAGCTTTGGCGTCCACGTGGCCGTCGCCGTAGCGGTAGATGTCGCCTGGGGCGTCGGTGTCGGGGTGGGCTTGGGCGTCCACGTGACTGTCGGCGTCGCGGTGGGCGTCGCGGTGGGGGCCACTGTGACCGTCGCCGTCGGTGTGCTGGCCCCTGAGACGCCGCCCATGACCAAGGGCAGATAGTGCAGGTGCACCACTGGCGTCTCGATGGGGGTGGTCGCCGCAAAACCACCATCCGTCCCCCGGATGATAGCGATAATGACAAAACACACGAACAATCGTGTGACTATGCGTTTCACCAGGTCTCCTTGGCCAGCGCGTCGCAGCAATGTATGCCCCAGAAGCCCCTCGGAGCAGCGGATTTTAGCACACCTCGCAGTGGCTGTCAAGCACCATGCCGTCGCCAAGTTTGGACGCTGGCCAGCCCTGGTGTACAATGTGACCGAGGCAGCAACGGATCATCAGCCGCGGGGTTCTAATTCCTGAACGCGGGTGGATGGGTAGGTTGGTAGATTGGCGAACTGGCCTGCAAAGCCCAATGTGCCAGGGGTGCCATGAGCCCAATGCCAATAATTCCAAGAGGGCGTTGTGATGAAGAGCGTATACCACATATTGGCGACCGTCATAGGCTATCTGCTGGGCTCGCTCCCTGTGGGCTACCTGGTAGGCAAGCTGCACGGCGTGGACGTTCGGCAGCACGGCAGTGGGCGGACAGGCGGCACGAACGTCTGGCGAGCCACGGGGCAGATCTGGCCGCCGCTGCTGACGGTGCTGGGGGACATCGGCAAAGGATTGCTGGCGGTCTGGCTGGGACGGCGACTGGCAGGAAGCGAGCTGGCTGCGGCCCTGGCGGGCGCGGCCGCCGTCTTCGGCCACAACTGGCCGGTCTTCCTGCGCTTCAAAGGCGGCGGCGGCGGCATCACGGCCGGCGCTTGCCTGGTCATGCTCAACTGGGTGGCGGGCGCTATCACCGTGCCCTTAGCCATCCTGGCCCTATACCTCTCGCGCTACGCCTCGGTGGGCACGCTCTCGGTAGGCGGGGGCGGCTTGCTGGTGCTGCTCACCCTGCGGCTGGCCGCGCCCGGTCTGGCGCCCACAATTCACCTGCTGTACGGCCTGCTGGCCGCGGCCTGGATCGTCTGGGCGCTGCGTCCTAACATCCGGCGGCTGCTCCGCGGCACGGAACGGCGCATCACCTTGTGGTAGAGGTCAACATGTCACGCTACGTCATGGCTCTCGATCAGGGCACGACCAGTTCCCGCGCTATCCTCTTCGACCGCGCCGGCCAGCCCGTGGCCGCGGCGCAGGAGGAATTCCCGCAGATCTTCCCCCAGCCGGGCTGGGTAGAGCACAATCCCGAAGACATCTGGCGCACGCAGGTGGCTGTGGCGCAGCAGGCGATGGCGGAGGCCGGCGCCACCGCCGCCGACGTGGCCGCCATCGGCATCACCAACCAGCGGGAGACGACGGTGGTCTGGGATCGGCGCACGGGCAAGCCGGTGTACAACGCCATCGTCTGGCAATGCCGCCGCACCGCCGACCGCTGCGAAGCGCTCAAGGCCAGCGGGTTTGCCGAGACCATCCGTGCCCGCACCGGGCTGGTGACCGATGCCTACTTTTCGGGCACCAAGCTGGCCTGGATCCTGGACAACGTGACCGATGCCCGCGCCCGCGCCGCAGCGGGCGAGCTGGCCTTCGGCACGGTGGACACCTTCCTCCTCTGGCGGCTGAGCGGCGGCCGCATCCACGTCACCGACCACAGCAACGCCTCTCGCACGCTGCTCTTCAACATCCACACCCTGGACTGGGACGAGGAGATCCTGGCCGAGCTGCGCATCCCGCGCTGCCTGCTGCCCGACGTCCGTCCTTCCAGCGGTCTGTACGGCGAGACTGATCCCGACCTCTTCGGCGCGGCCATCCCGCTGGCCGGCGACGCGGGAGATCAGCAGGCGGCCACCTTCGGCCAGGCCTGCTACGCGGTGGGCATGGCCAAGAACACCTACGGCACCGGCTGCTTCATGCTGCTGAACACGGGCGAACAGGCCGTGCCCTCGGCACGGGGCCTGCTGACCACCATCGCCTGGGGGCTGGGCGGCCAAGTCATCTACGCCCTGGAGGGCAGCGTCTTCATCGCCGGCGCCGCCGTGCAGTGGCTGCGCGACGAACTGCGCATCATCGCAAACAGCGCCGATGTGGAGCCGCTGGCCGCTTCCGTGCCCGACCACGGCGGCGTCTACGTTGTGCCCGCTTTCGTGGGCCTGGGCGCGCCCTACTGGGACCCGTACGCCCGCGGGGCCATCCTGGGGCTGACGCGGGGCAGCAGTCGGGCGCACATCGCCCGCGCCACGCTGGAGTCCATCGCCTACCAAACGCGGGACGTGCTGGAAGCGATGCGCGCCGATTCGGGCATCGCCCTGAACGAGCTGCGAGTGGATGGCGGCGCGGTGCGCAACGACCTGCTGATGCAGTTTCAGGCCGACATCCTGGGCGTGCCGGTGCTGCGGCCGGTGGTGACGGAGACGACGGCGTTGGGCGCGGCCTACCTGGCCGGGCTGGCCGTGGGCTTCTGGCAGAATCAGCAGGAAATAGCCAACAACTGGGCCGTGGACAGGGCATTCGAGCCAGCCATGGGTGTCGAGCAGCGAGAGGAACTTTGCGCTGGCTGGAAGAAGGCGGTGGAGCGGGCGCGTGGTTGGGCGGAGCAATAGGGCAATGAAGGAGCGCAAGGTGGCCTTGGCCACCTTGCTTCGCGTCTGGGAGTAGCAGTGAATGGTGCGGAATCGTTCAAAAAGAAAAGAAAAGGGGCCCGCGAAGAAACAAAAACATACTTGACAACCACAATCATTCATGGTATAATTGAGTTGCTTCTACGAGTATCCCCTATCTGCGAAAACTGCTGAGTGACGATTCTTGTGTGTGGCGGTCCTGCTTAAGGAGAGACTTCTTGGCGTCGTCGAGCCTTCTCCCCGCCCAGCGGCGGGGAAGAATCCACGAATTGCTCCGAACTCAAGGTGCAGTCAAGGTCACCGATCTGAGCGAGAGGTTGAAGGTCTCGGAGATCACCATCCGCCGCGATTTAGAGGTGCTGGAGCAAGAGGGGATTCTGGAACGTACCCACGGCGGAGCCATCTACAGCCACCGCATGCGGGTGGAACCGCTGTACATGGAGAAGGACCGCATCCATCGGGATGAGAAAGAGTTGATCGGCCGCGCCGCGGCCCAGTTGGTAGAAGACGGCGATACACTGCTGATCAACAGCGGCTCCACCACGTTGCAGGTGATCCGTCATCTGGTGGGCAAGAAGAACATCCGCATCATCACCAGCAACGCAGGAGCTGTGCTTGCCGTTCAGGATAGCGATGTTGACCTCATGCTCATCGGTGGCTCCTTCCGTCCTCAGTCCAATTCCCTGGTAGGCCCGCTGGCCGTGCTGTCCCTGCAGCAGATTTACGGCAGCAAAGCCTTCATCGGCGTGGACGGCATCAGCGCCAAATATGGATTGACGACCCCCATCCTCCACGAGGCAGAAGTGGCCCGCCTGATCATCGAGCGCACCCGCGGCCTGGTGATCGTGGTGGCCGATCACAGCAAGCTGGGCGTGGTGGCCGACTTCGTCACCGCTCCTCTGGAAAAGGTGGACATTCTGGTCACCGACGGTGGTTTCGATGACGAGTATCGAAGCGGCCTGGAGGAGCCAGGGGTAAAGATCACCATCGCCTCTCATGACTCCATCAACCCATTCACCCGATAGCGACAGTCCATGAGAAGACTACCCTCCCTCCAAGACACCCCAGCACTTCAGATGATGATCACGAGGAGGTGATGCGACTGAACCATAGCGTGAAATAAGTTCTCTACAATGGCCACAATGGGGTGGTCGTCTCTGAGATTCAGAGACATCGGCATCTAAAGCAAACAAAACCAAGGAAGGAGAAACACAATCATGAAAGCACGCAAGCTTTTCGCGCTGGTCTCGCTGGTCGCAGCCGTGATGATGATCGTATCGGCCTGTGCCGTGCCATCGGCGCCAGCGCCGTCCGGCGAAGTGAAGGAAGTCGAGGTCACGCGCATCGTCGAGGTGACCCGAGTCGTGGAAACGGCCCCCCGGCAAGACATCCCCGAAGGAGCGACCGTCATTGACTTCTGGCACGCCTTTGGCGGCGGGCGCCAGCTGCTCATCGAGCGCATGGTGGCCGACTACAACTACACCCATCCGGGCACCTACGTTCGCGTAGAGTTCAAAGGATCCTACCGCGACACGCTGAACGCCGCCGTCCTGGCCGCGCAGCAGAAGAACGCCCCCCACCTCGTCCAGATCTTCGAGATCGGCTCGCAGTTGGCCCTCGACTCCGGCATCTTCGTGCCCATCGAGGATTACGTCATCGGCCCGGAGTTCCAGCCGGATGACTACATCGAAGGGGTGGCCAACTACTACCGCATTGGCGGCAAGTTCAACTCTATGCCCTGGAACTCGTCCAACCCCATCCTGTACTACAACAAGGACATGTTCCGCGCCGCCGGGCTGGATCCCGAGAAACCGCCCGAGACCTTCGAGGAAATGCTGGACGCTTGTGACAAGATCGTCTCCAGCGGAACGGCCAAGAACTGCATCTCCTGGCCGCTCCACGGCTGGTTCTTTGAGCAGTGGATGGCCAACATGGGCGCCGAGCTGGCTAACAATGGCAACGGCCGAGACGCCCGCGCCACCGAAGTCTATCTCACCGGCGACGCGGCCAAGACCATCGTGAACTGGTGGAAAGAGATGTCCGACAAGGGCTACTACGCCTACAGCGGCAAGCTGGAAGACTGGGATGGCTCCGATGCCATCTTTGTCTCCGGCCAGGCGGCCATGGAGATCACCTCCACCAGTGACGTGGTGCAGCGCCAGAACGACGCCAAGGCCAATGGCTTTGAGCTGGGCACCTCCTACCTGCCCTACCCGGCCAGCAGCGAGCGCGTGGGCGTCGTCGTGGGCGGGGCCAGCATCTGGATGACTGGCGGACATACCGACGAGGAAATGCAAGCGGCCAAGGACTTCGTCATCTGGTTCACTAACACCGAGAACGCCATCCGCTGGCACAAGGCCACCGGCTACTTCCCCATCCGCAAGTCGGCCGTGGACGTGTTGGAGGTGGAGAACTGGTTCGAGCTGAATCCGGCCTACACCAAGGCCTTCGACCAATTGCTGGAGACCAAGCCCGTACGCGCCACCCAGGGCGCGCTGATCGGCGCCTTCCCCGAGGTGCGCACCATCGTCGAGCAGGCGGTGGAGAAAGTGATCGCCGGCGTAGCCACCGTGGACGAGGCCCTGGAAGCGGCCAAGGTCGAAGCCGACAAGGCCATCCAGGACTACAACAAGTCGGTGGAGTAAGAGCCTATCCGAAATGTCTCGTCGCTCCCGCTGGACCTTACTCCAGCGGCGGACTAGGGTCCGCCTTGAGCGGTCTTTCGGATAAGTTCTAAACCCACTTGCCTGACCGAGAGGTTCATAGCTTTCTCGGAGTCTGCTGAAAGAGATCGGGTGACCTGGCTCAGGCAGCCGGTCGCCCGATCTCACTTTTTGGGAAAGGAGCAACCATGCAGCAAGCAAGGTTCAAAGGCAAACTGCTTCCCTGGATATTCCTATTTCCAACCCTGCTCATCCTGGCGATCTTTCTGTACTACCCCGTTGTTCAGACCTTTCGCCTGTCCACCTACCGGGTCGCCTTTCTGGGGCTGAAGAAGACGTTCACCGGCCTGGAAAACTTCGTGGACCTCTTCCAGGATGCCGGCTACCTGCACACCTTGCAGGTCACCGCCGTGATCACAGCGGTCGTCGTCATCGGTGGCCTGGGTCTCTCGCTGGCCATTGCCACGCTGGCCAATCGGGACATCCGCGGGGCTTCGATCTACCGTATTTTGCTCATCTGGCCCTACGCCCTCTCACCGGCGGTGGCCGGCGTGATCTGGCTCTTCATGTTCTCCCCCGGCTTTGGCGCGGTCAACTACTTGATGTACCGCATCACAGGCACCGAGTTGAACTGGCTGGGCAATCCCCGCCTGGCGGTGCTCCTGATCATCATGGCCAGCATCTGGAAGAACCTGGGCTACAACGTGGTCTTTTACCTGGCAGGCTTGCAGAATCTGAACCCAGAAGTGCTGGAAGCAGCCTCCATGGACGGCGCAGGCGGCTGGAAACGCTTCTGGTCGGTAACCTTTGCGCTGCTTTCCCCCATGACCTTCTTTCTCTTGATCACCAACATCACCTATTCCTTCTTCGATCTCTTCGGCATGATTGACCTGGTGACCAAGGGCGGGCCGTTGAACGCCACCAACGTGATGATCTACAACCTGTACCGCGATGGCTTTGAGTACTACAAGACCGGCCTGGCCGCAGCGCAGTCGGTCATTCTGTTCGCAGCCGTGGTCATCCTGACAGTGATCCAGTTCCGCACCAGCGGGCGGCGCGTACATTACGGAGGCTAACGATGAGTCGAAAACTTCGCCAGGACATCTTGACCCACGTTGTGTTGATCATTGTCTGCCTTCTCGTGCTATCGCCGGTGCTCTTTGCCGTATCGAAGTCCACGCAGACCCGCGCCCAGGTCTTTCACTATCCTCCCATCTTGGGGCCAGGCACAGCTTTGTTGGACAACTATCGCACGGCGTGGAGAACCTTCAGCCTGGGCCTGTACATGAAAAACAGCCTGATCATCGCCGCCATCGTGATGATCGCCAAGACCGTCTTTTCCATGCTATCCGGTCTGAGCCTGGTATACTTTGACTTCCCGCTCAAGAACCTTGTCTTTTACTTCGTCCTGTTCACGCTGATGATGCCCACCGAGATCATGATCATCGCCCTGTTCAATCTGGTCTCCGACCTGGGCTGGGGCAACAACTACGCCGCGCTGACCGTGCCCTTCCTGGCCAGTGCCACCGGCGTCTTCCTGTTCCGCCAGCACTTTTCCAGCATTCCGGCGGACATGGTGGATGCGGCCAGAGTGGACGGCGCCGGGCCGTTGCGCTTCCTGTGGAGCATCCTGGTGCCCATCTCATGGAACACTATCGGCGCCCTGGCCCTGATCCAGTTCATCTACATGTGGAACCAGTACATCTGGCCCCTGGTCATCATCCGGCAAAACGCCCGGCAGGTGGTGCAAGTGGGTCTAAGGGGCATGACCGCCCAACAGGACACGACCAACTGGGGCGTGGTCATGGCCGGGGCGGTTCTGGCTATGCTGCCCCCGCTGATCGTGTTCATCTTGTTGCACGAGCAATTCACGCGTGGATTTGCGCTGGGGCAGGAGAAATAGAACACGAAAGGCGCGAGAAGGCCACAGAAGGGCACGAAATGATGTCGGGCAAGCGCCGGATCGGGTGGCTGTTCGTTGTTCTGCTATTCCTGATAGGATGGGGAACGGGCTGCGTAGCACGGCAGCCTGCGTCCGTCAGCAAGGAGGCGGCGACAGCGGCCGTTCCCGGCGCCGCTCCATCCCGGCCATTGGTGATCGCCCATCGCGGGGCGCGCTCGCTAGCGCCCGAAAACACGCTGGCCGCTGCCCGCCAGGCGTGGGCCGCCGGCGCCGATCTCTGGGAGTTGGACGTCACCTTGACCGCCGACAAGGAGCCGGTGGTCATGCACGACGACACCTTGCGGCGCACCTGCAATGTCGAGGAGGTCTTTCCACAGCGACAACGGCAGCCGGTGGGACAGTTCACCCTGACCGAGGTCCAGAACCTGGATTGCGGTTCCTGGTTCAACGAAGAAGACCCCTTCGGCCAGATCGCTGCCGGGGCCGTATCCGAGGCGGATCAGCGTTCCTACGTGGGCGAGCAGGCTCCGTCGCTGCGCCGGGCCTTGGAATGGACTCTCGAACAGGGCTGGCGGGTGAACGTGGAACTGAAGCGTCAGCCCACAGCACAGGACGGGCGGGTTCTGGTCGAGAAGACCGTGGCCCTGATCGAGGAACTGGGCCTGGGGGACTCGGCCGTGATCTCCTCCTTCGAGCACGATTACCTGGCGCTCGTGGAGCAAGCGGCCTTTCATCCCACGACCCAAGCCGTGAGCAGCAAGCACATCCGTGACCTGCCCGCCTATCTGAACCAGACCGGCATTGACGGCTGCAACCCTAAGGCGCAAGCCTGGAGCGTCGGCGATCTGGCCGATCTGAGCCAACGGGGCATCGCGCTCAACGTCTGGACGGTCAACGACGAGCAGACCATGCGGGCGCTGATCAATGCCGGCGTGAGTGGCATCATCACCGACTACCCGCAACGGCTGGTGGAGATGCTCTCCGAACAGTAAACCTGTGCGCATGTACGCTCGCCCCCGCTGGCTGCTGCCGCCAGCACCGAACAGCGGATGCAGCCAGCCATCGGGGGCGGCTGCGCGCACCGGACAGACTTCAGCAGGCCAAGAAGAAACAACACATGCGAAACGTACTCAACATCGCTCATCGCGGCGCGCGCAGCCTGGCTCCCGAAAACACCATCGCCGCGGCGCGCAAAGGCATGGAAGTCGGCGCCGATATGTGGGAACTGGACGTTGCCGTGACCGCCGACGGTAAGCTCATCGTCTTCCACGACGACTCGTTGGCCCGCACCACCAATGCCCAACAGGTTTTCCCCGACCGTGCGCCCTGGACGTTCACCACCTTCACCCTGGACGAGTTGCGAAGACTGGACGCCGGCTCCTGGTTCGTGGAAAGCGATCCCTTCGGCCAGATCGCTGCCGGCGCGGTGACCGAGGCTGAACTGGCAGCCTATCCAGGCGAGCCCATCCCTACCCTGAGAGAGGCGCTGATATTCAGCAAAGAGCAGAACTGGTGCGCCAACGTAGAGTTGAAGCGGCTACCACCGCCCATGGAGCATTTCCCGGTGGTGGAGCATGTGTTGGCTCTGATTGACGCACTGGACATGGGGGACTGCGCTATCGTCTCCTCTTTCAACCACGACTGGCTACGCCAGGTTCGAGCACACAACCCCCGAATCAAGCTGCAAGCCCTGGTCGGCTATTGGAACACGGAGCCGCTGGAATGGGACCATCTGGAGTTCAGAACCTATAACCCACGTTACACCTTGATAGACGAAGGGCGAATCGGCGCCCTGAAGGAACTGGGCATTCATGTGATCCCCTGGGTGGTCAACGAGGAAGAGGACATGAAGCGATTCATTGCCGCCGGAGCGGCCGGCATATTCACCGACTTTCCACAGCGGCTGGCGGTTCTGTTGCAGCAAGAGGGAACTGGATGATGACATTTGGTTTCGACGCGCCGGCGACGACTGAGCGGTTGGCGACCATCGCTCCTGTCCTGCTGGAAGCCGGGTTCGAGTGGATAGAGATAGCCGACCGGGAGGAGCACACCCCCGGCTATTGGAAAGCACTGGACGAGATCGTCGCCCGTTATCGGCCGCGCCTGTCGGTCCACTGCCAGTACGAGCAGATCACCCCCACGGCGAAGAACAGGGAGATTCGGGAGGCTTCTCTGGCTGTGATCAAGCGGGGCGTTGACCTGGCGGCGCGCTGGGGTGCCAGCGTGGCGGTCATGCACGGGGGCCAGTCCAGCGTTGACTGGTCGCCCCCGCCTGGGCACCCGCTGCACGGGGCAGCCATGGAGGCATTGGCGGCGGATCGGGCACGTCACCACCGCCGATTGCGGGAGGTTCTGCCCGCCCTGGCCGATTACGCCACCGCGCGCGGCGTGCGGCTGGTGGTGGAGAATCTCTTCTTGCCCTGGGATTTGCTTCTTGCACCGCCAGAGGTGGCCGCGCTACTGGCCGGCGAACTGGCAGAGCAGGTGGGCATGTGCCTGGACATCGGCCACGCCCATGTGGCCGGGTTTGCTCCCGAGGCGTTTGTGGCCGCATTGGGGGATAGCATCTGGCACGCGCACGTTCATGGCAACGACGGCCTGTGGGATGGCCACCAGCCTCTGGCCCAGAGCGATACGCGGCTTGCCACTTCTCTGCCCGCCATCATCGCCGCCAGCCCCGACGCTTGTCTGATTTTCGAACTCAATGTGTTCAATTGCACCGTTGAAGAGATCATCGCCGACCGGCAGTTGCTGGCATCATTGTTGGCGGGATAGATGCTCTCTGCCAGTGATTCGTCAGTATTACACTACCTTAAGGAGGCTAAGACGTGAGCAGCAAAAACCTCTACCCTGACGCGGGAACGGATGAACTCCTCTCGCACATGCGTTCCCAGGGAAAGGACCATCCCCTTTTCCGGAAAGGGTTCATTTTCGACGTAGACGGGGTCATCTGTCGCGGCCCCAACCTCATTCCCCGGGCTGATGAGGCCCTCGCTCGGCTCCGCCGGGGCGGGAAAAGCGTGATCTTCATCTCCAACAACTCCACGAAATCGCGAGCCGACTACCTGCGCAAGTTCGAAGGGTTTGGGATTCCCGTCAAAGAAGACGATCTGGTGCTCTCCACCTACGCCACCGCCCAATACGTGGCGGAAGAGAGCCCTGGGGCCCGGGTGTACATGGTCGGCGCGCCGGGGCTGCGCAAGGAACTGGAACTGGCAGGCCTAGACCTGCTGGATGACCCTTTCCTGGCCGAGTACGTGGTGGTGGGCTCGGCCTTCGACGGCACAGGCCGGATCACCGAGGATAACGTCACCCGCATCAGCGGGGCTCTGCGGGCCCTCTACCACGCCAACGCCAAGTTCGTGGCCACGAACCCTGATCGGATCTTCCCCGCGCCGGATGGCGTGGTTCCCGGGACTGGGGCGGTCATCGGGGCTTTGAGCTACATGGTGGATCGCCAGCCCGATGCTGTGATCGGCAAGCCCTCCAAACACCTCGTGCGCATAGCCCTGGCGCGCATCGGTCTCACCCCCGAAGAGTGTGTCATCGTTGGAGACATGGACACCGACATGTTGGCTGGGCAGCGCAGCGGCACGGCCACGGTGTTCGTCCGGTCTGGCGCAATGAAAGAGGACATACTGCGAGGGATGGGTATCACCCCGGACTTCGTTTACGATTCCATCATTGACATGCTTGAGGCAGAATAGCAAAGTACAAGGAGAACAGCAATGAGCAAGGCCGAGTTTCTTTCGGCAGTGGAAGAGGGCATAGCACGCATGCGCGAGACCAGCTCAGAGGTCACGGTCGTTCACCACAATGACTCCGACGGACTGGCCTCGGCGGCCGTGATGAAGACGGCCCTGACGCGGGCGGGCTTTGCGGTTCGGCGCATCCCTCTGGAACGTGTACACCCCCCAATCATCGAACGCATTCACAGACAGTTTCCCTCCACCATCATGTACGTGGATCTCGGAGGAAAGGGCGCGCCTGTGATCTCGGAGGCCAACCGCGGCCAGCGCCTGACCCTCATCGTGGATCACCACCATCCCGAGGAGTCCACCGACCCCCAAGTGCTGAACATCACCACCGAGTTTTACGGACTCTCCGGAGACATGGACATCTCCGCGGCCACGGCGGCATACCTCTTTGCCCAGGTTCTGGACGCGGGAAACCGCGATCTGGCCTATCTGGGTGTGATAGGGGCGGTGGGCGATTCCCACGAGCGCGGGGGACGCCTGGTAGAAGACAATCGCCAGGCTCTCATCGAGGCCGTAGACCAAGGTCATGTGCGCATAGAAGAGGTCAATGGTCGCGAACAGTACTTCCTGACGCGATTTGGGGACGAGATTCCCGAGATTCCCATGAAACCATTCGCCAAGTCGCTGACCACGTTGGGCGCTGCGGGGTACTACATGAATGGCCCCGCCCTGGCCGTGCGTATGCTCCTGGAGGGCCCCTTCCCAGAGGCGCAGGAGAAGCTTGAGGAACTCAACCGGACCAAGAAGGCAGCTTATGATAAGGTGTTGAGACGCCTCCAGCAAGAAGGTTTCCACAAGACCGAGCACATCCAATGGTTTGTGGTGGGTGAGGATTTCGCCCCCATGGGTGTCAAGATCATCGGCGAATTCTGCATGGAGATCCGAGACGCCGACTTCGTAGACCCTGACAAATACATCGTGGGCTTCCAGACCATGGATGGAGAAGTCCCAGAGTTGGGCACCTTTGACTGGACGTTGTACAAGGCTTCTATGCGTGTCCCTTCAGCGCTGGAAAAGAGGATCGTCGTTGATCGCGTGATGCCTGGGCTGGCCTATCTCGTTCCGGAAGCGGCCAAGAAGGTGGATGGTTCCATTGACGCCTGCCACGACTACGCCGCGGCCACCGTGATCTCCGTGGGCAGAGAGGCGGAGCTGGTGGCGGCGATGGAAGCACTCGTGGCTGCCCGATGACCGCAGTACGACCACAGCGAGGTAGCTGATGCCACACGGATACAACGGCAGAATCCTACACGTCAACCTCACCACAGGCGAGCTGGCGATAGAGGAGCCGGAAGAGAAGTTCTACCGCCGCTACATGGGCGGCAGCGGACTGGCCCTGCACTATCTGCTCAAGGAGATGCCGGCCGGCGCCGATCCGCTGGGGCCGGACAACGTGCTGGTGCTGGCGCTGAGCGTCATCACCGGAGCGCCCATCTCCGGCCAGAGCCGCCTGACCGCTGCTGCTAAATCGCCCCTCACAGGGGCCGTGGGGGACTCTCAGTCCGGCGGCTTCTTCCCCGCCGAGCTGAAGTTCGCCGGCTTCGATGCCGTGGTGATCAAGGGCCAGGCCCCACAGCCGGTCTACCTCTGGATCCACGACGGCCAGGCGGAGCTGCGCGAAGCCGGGCATCTCTGGGGGGGGGGGACCGGCGAGGTGGAAGCGAGCATCAAGGAGGAACTGGGGGACGGCCGCGTGCAGGTGCTGCAATGCGGCCCGGCTGGCGAAAGAGGCGTGCGCTTCGCTGCTCTCATCAGCATGTGCAACCGGGCCAACGGGCGCACGGGCATGGGGGCGGTGATGGGCTCCAAGAACCTGCGCGCCGTGGCCGTGCGCGGCCGGCAGCGCCCCAGCCTGGCAGACAAAGAGACGCTGAGCGAGCTGGCTCGCTGGGGGGCAGCCAACTTTCCGCAATCGGGTGTGGCGGCGCTGGGCAAGTACGGCACCGGCCGCCTCATCAGTTCCCAACATCGGCGGGGGGGATTGCCCACCCGCAACTACAACAGTGGCGTCTTCGAGGGCTGGGAGACCCTGGATGGCCACACCATGTACGATACCATCCTGTGCGGTGCCGCGGCGGGCCAGCAGGACAGGTTGGGGCGGGACACCTGCTACGCTTGCGTCGTGCGCTGCAAGCGGGTGGTGGAGGTCAGCGAGGGGCCTTACCAGATTGACCCGCGCTACGGCGGGCCGGAGTATGAAAGCATCGCCACCCTGGGTAGCTACTGCGGCGTCAGCGATCTGCTGGCCGTGGCCAAGGCCAACGAACTGTGCAACAAGTACGGCCTGGACACCATCTCCTGCGGTGCGACCATCGCCTGGGCCATGGAATGCTTCGAGAACGGCCTGCTCGCCCAGGAGGACACCGGCGGCAGCGAGCTGCGCTACGGCGACGCCGCGGCGATGGTGCAGATGGTGGAGATGATCGCCCAACGGGAAGGGTTCGGCGACCTGCTGGCGGAAGGTTCGGCGCGAGCGGCCGCCCGCATCGGCCGCGGCACGGAGCGCTTCCTCATCACCTCCAAGAAGCAAGAGGCCCCGGCGCACATGCCTCAGGTCAAGCCCACGCTGGCCCTCATCTACGCCGTCAACCCCTTTGGCGCCGATCACCAGTCGCACGAGCACGATGGCGCCTACGCTGATGCGCCGCAGTGGATGGCCCAACTCAGCCTGCTCGACCCGCAGCCGCCCCTGACCCTCAATGCTGAGATGGTGCGCTACGCCATGCTCACGCAGCACTTCTACAGCGCCATGGACAGCATCAACGTCTGCCAATTCGTCTTTGGGCCGGCCGGCTGGCAACTCTACGGGCCGGATCAGTTGGTGGAAACCCTGCGCGCCGTCACCGGCTGGAAGGTGAGCCTCTACGAGTTGATGAAGCTGGGCGAGCGGCGGGTGAACATGATGCGCGCTTTCAACGCTCGCGAGGGGATCGGCCGGGAGGCGGACACCTTGCCGGAGAAGTTCTTCACCGCGCCGCTGCAAGGTGGGTCGAGCGACGGCTATGCAGTAGACCGCCAGGTGTGGCAGCAGGCCCTGGAGACCTACTACGGCATGTGCGGCTGGGATGCGGAGACCGGCTACCCCACGCGGGCCAAGCTAGAAGAGTTGGGCATCGGCTGGGTGGCCGATGAATTGGGACTGTGAAGGAGGCCAAGATGCACTTTGACGCTCATCTGGCTATTTGCATTCTCTACTGCTACCCCAAGACGAGTCGCGATAACTTCGACGCCTCGGACGTAGGCCATCCCGCCGACTTCTACCACGATTTCCTGCGCCGATACGTGCCCAAAGCCACGGTGGATGTCCTGTTCCCTGCAGACCCCTGGGTGGAGCTGCCCACGGGCGCCAACCTCTCCTCCTACGACGCCTACATCTGGACCGGCTCCGATCTGACCATCTACCACCACGATGACCCGCGGGTGACGCGGCAGATCGATCTGGCGCGGGCCATCTACGAAGCCGGCGTCCCCTGCTACGGCAGTTGCTGGGGTGTGCAGATGGCCGCCGTAGCCGCCGGCGGCGAGGTCAAGAAGAACCCCAAGGGCCGCGAGTGGTTCCTGGCCCGGGACATCCAACTCACCGCGGAGGGAAGGCAATCGCCTCTTTACGTGGGCAAACCGCGCTGCTTCGACGGCTTCATCATGCACCTGGACGAGGTGACCCGGCTGCCGCCTGGCGCCACGCTTCTGGCCACCAACGAACACACCCACGTGCAGGCTCTGGAGGTCAAACATGGGAAGGGCACCTTCTGGGCGACGCAATATCATCCGGAGTACAACCTCTACGAGATGGCCCGCCTGATCAAAGCGCGAGCCAAACCGCTGATCAAGGAGGGGTTCTTCCAGGAAACTGCGGAAGTACACGCGCTGGCGGACAAGACGATTGACCTCCATCGCCATCCCGATTCGCAACCTCTGCGGGAAGAACTGAACGTCGGCGATGACATCCTGACGGCGGAGATTAAGGAAGTGGAACTGAGAAACTGGATTGATCACCTGGTGCTGCCGTCGCTGAGGCGGTAAAACGTGAAACGTGACGAGTGAAGCGTGATCGTTCGCTCACACATCACCCGTCACGCACCACATGCATTTCAAACATGCGGTCAAGGAGGACATCCATCATGCGTTTGCAGAACAAAGTTGCTTTCATCACCGGCGCTGGCGGCGGCATGGGCCGCCTGGCGGCGGTCATGTTCGCCCAGGAAGGGGCCAAGGCCGTGATCAACGACGTCCGCGCCGAGGCCATCGAGGAGACAGCACAGATGGTGCGGGAGGCCGGCGGCCAGGCCATCGCCGTGCCGGGGGACGTCTCGGTGGCTGCCGACGTGCAGCGGGCCATCGCGGCCGGCGAGGAGGCCTTCGGCTCCATCAACGTCCTCTACAACAACGCCGGCATCATGCCCGACGGCGACGAGTCGGTGCTGGACATGGAAGAGGACGTGTGGCGACGAGTGCTGGACGTGAACGTGAAGGGCATCGCCCTCTGCTGCCAGCACGGCATCCCGGCACTGCTGCGTGCCGGCGGCGGTTCCATCATCAACATCGCCTCGTTCGTGGCCCTGGTGGGCTGCACGGTGCCGCAGGACGCCTACACGGCCAGCAAAGGGGCGGTCATCGCCCTCACCCATTCGCTGGCCGTGCAGTTTGGTCCCCAGAACATTCGCAGCAACGCCATCTCCCCGGGGCCGATCCTCACCCCCCTGCTCGACCAACTCCTGTCCGACCCGGCCAGGCGGGCGCTGCGCCTCAACCGCATTCCCATGGGCCGCTTTGGCCGGGCCGAGGACATCGTCTACGCGGGGATCTATCTGGCCTCCGACGAGTCAAGCTGGGTGAACGGCGCCAACCTGGTGGTTGACGGCGGCATCACGGTCAACTACTTCTAGCCCGCGACCGGCCGATCAGCGATTGCGTTTGGGGGAGACATGCTTCGCTTGCGCGGCATCATCTTCGATCTGGACGGCACGCTCTACCGGGGGGAACAGGCCATCCCTGGTGCGCCGGAGACGGTGCGCCGCCTGCGCCAGGCCGGCTGCCGCGTGATGTTCATCTCCAACAAGCCCCTGCAGCCACGGGAACGCTACGCCGAAAAGCTCACCCGGTTGGGCATCCCCGCCGATCCCGCCGACGTGCTCACCTCCGGTCACGTGCTGGGGCGCTGGCTGGCACAAGAAGCCCCCGGCGCCCGGCTCTATGTCGTGGGCGAGCCGCCGCTGCTGGAAGAGCTGCGGTCTTTCGGTCTGCGCCCCAGTGACGGCTCCGCGCCGGTGGACTTCGTCGTCGCCGCCTTCGACCGCACCTTCGACTACGCCAAGCTGAACATGGCCTTCCAGGCCCTGCGCCGCGGCGCCCGCCTCGTGGCCACCAACGCCGATCGCTCCTGCCCCGTCGCAGAGGGCGAAATCCCCGACGCGGGCGCGGTGATCGGGGCCATCGAAGGATGCACGGGCAAACGCCCGGAGCTGGTGGCCGGCAAACCCTCGCCCATGATGATCGAGGCCGGCCTGGCCCACATGGGGCTGCCGGCCGGGGAATGCCTGGTCGTGGGCGACCGGCTGGAGACCGACATCCGCATGGGCATCGAGGCCGGCACGGCCACCGCGCTGGTGCTCAGCGGCGTCACGCGGCGCGAAGACGTGGGCAGTTCCCCCTGGCAGCCGGACGTTGTGCTGGAGAGCGTGGCCGGGTTGGCGGACTACGTGATGCGTGCTGCGCGATGCGTGTGAGCATAGACCAACTCTGATTTCCGTTTTGCCCGCCTTTGCAGTATAATCCCCTTGCAGG
>JACKQG010003308.1_pt1 | contig 19943 bp, 14 predicted proteins | sample 8237621 | NCBI WGS metagenome assembly JACKQG01 (sample SAMN15677084, study PRJNA649215) | marine metagenome | biome: marine; feature: Black Sea; material: saline water; isolation source: suspended particulate matter (SPM) from the Black Sea western gyre | collected 2013-06-09/2013-06-10 | depth... | reverse complement strand
TACAATATTTAAAATGATTATTTGTAAATCTTTATTTTTTCTTATAATAATTGGTTCCCCACTCCCCCATTATACAATATTGGCAGCAATAGTGAGCTATAGAAAAAATGATTAAAAATATTTACAATTGTAATTGATAATATTTAGATAACAATTTAAAGCCTCGTTCAAACTTTTTTCAATAACTTCATCTTTAATTTTTTTAATATTATTATTTTAATCTGTAGAATTTTCTGGTAATTTATACTATACAAATGTATAGTAATATTATATAATATAGCTACAATTGTTCATGTAGCATTTAAACTGTTTCTTTATTTAAAGATAGGTATTTTAAAATGAAAATTACCAAAAGACAAAAACTGGTACTGAAAAAAATTCATAAGTTTATCTTAGAAAACTCATATCCTCCAACTATAAGAGAACTTGGACAGGTGCTAGGCTTCTCATCTCCCAAAGGAGTATCAGATCATCTCAAATCTCTGGAAAGTAAAGGCTATATAGAGAGAGAATCTTCTGCAAGGTCTATAAAGCTAACAAACAAGACCTTAAACCTGGCTGGTTTTGCAGTAGAAAAAGAAGTCTCTTACCTCCCCCTTGTCGGCAGAATAGCTGCTGGAAATCCAATTCTTGCCGAAGAAAATATAGAAGAATACATACCAGTACCATCAAATTTACTAAGAAACCGTATAGTGCATTTTGCGCTCAGAGTTAAAGGAGACAGCATGATTGGCGATCACATTCTGAATAGAGACACTATAATAGTAAAGTCACAAAATACTGCTGAAAATGGAGACATTGTTGTCGCCCTTATTGGAGACGAAGCAGTAGTAAAAAAATTCTATAAAGCAAAGGATGCTATAGAGCTTAGATCTTCAAATCCTTCTTATAAATCTATAAAAATTAATAAAGATTTTAATATACAGGGTAAGGTAATTGCTGTACAGAGAAGCATCTCTTGAGCTTCATTTTAGATAAATAATTTAACCATAGTAAAAAAGAATTTGTGAGGATAAAGTTGTTCACACATTTACATGTACATAGTGAATACAGCCTGCTGGAATCATCCATAAAGATAAAGGATTTAGTTAATACTGCTGCCATGCTTGACATGAAAGCAGTTGCTCTTACTGACAAGCATGTTATGAGCGGAGCTGTAGAATTCTATAAAGAAGCTGTAATCAGAAATATAAAACCTATAATTGGTTGTGAAGTCTGTATACTGAGAGAGCAAGTACCGACATATCTTATCTTACTTATAAAAAATGCAAAGGGATATGAAAACCTGTGCCAGATTATAAGCAAATCACACCTGGAAAGCAGCAATCCGCTGGTACCAGCAATTAATATATCATACCTTGAAAAAAAGAGTGAAGGAATTATAGGGCTCAGCGGGCACAACAATGGAGTTCTAGCCAATCTTACAGATGAAAAGAATATTAAAAAGGCAGCTCAAGCTGCCAGGGATTATGAGAACATATTTAGAGGAGATTTTTATATAGAAATTCAGAGATATCCTTTAATTAATAATATATCTTACAAAAACTCAATCTCTGAAATATTAATTAACTTTGCCCAAAAAATCCATATTCCTATTGTAGCCACAAACAATATTTGCTACTTAAAAAAAGAAGACCATAAAATATATAAATCTCTATATAAATTAAAAATTATGAGTATAAAAAATGACTCTACTATGGAATTTTCCAAAAATAATGAACATTACTTTAAATCAAGTTATGAAATGGCAAGTATGTTTTCTGGTATTCCAGAAGCAATTACTAATACAAAAATCATAACAGAAAAGTGTAATTTTAACTTCCGGCTAGGGAAAACAAGTGTCCCTAATTTTAAGGTTCCGCAGGGAGAGACTCAGGAGAGCTATCTTAAAAAGCTCTGCTGCAGGGGATTGAGATCAAGGTATAAGAACAATCCTTCAAAGCAGGTTTTAGATAGATTAAATAAAGAACTTAAAGTAATAATAAAAAAAGGTTTTTGCGGATATTTTTTAATAGTAGCCGATATGGCAAGATTTGCCCACAAAAATAATATTTTAATATGTGGAAAGGGTTCTGCTGCAGGTAGTCTGGTATCTTACATACTAAAAATATCAAATATAGATCCCATTAAAAATAATCTTTACTTTGAAAGATTTTTAAATAAGGAAAGAAAAAAACTTCCAGACATAGACATAGATGTTTCCAGTAAAAAGAAAGCTTGTGTATTAAAATATCTATCATCCAAATATGGGAAGAAAAATATCGCCAGGGTTTGCAGCTTCTCCACAATAAAGCCAAGAGCTGCAATAAGAGAAGCAGGGAGAATTTTAAACTTAAACAAAGAAGAAGTAGACCATATTATAAAAGCAATACCAAACTACAGACATTTTTTTACCAGAGAAGATATGGAAAAAGCAATAAAAGAATATAATAGTATAAACATAAGAAGCACTGCCTACAAAAAAATAACTTCTGTTTCTAAAAAGATAGAAGGATTTGTAAGACACGTTTCAATGCATCCTTCTGCTTTTATAGTATCAAATTCTAACCTGGCAAAAATTATCCCACTTACTCTTTCAGAAACTGGTGAAATAATGAGCCAGTATAACAAGGACAGCGTAGAAGACTTGGGACTTCTGAAGATAGATCTCATAAATTCCTTAAGCCTTAGCATGCTGAGTGACATTGCAGATATTTTAAAAAACAGCAGAAATATAAATTTAAGTTTTTCAGAAATTAAACATGATGATAAAAAAGTATTCAATCTTATAAAAAAAGGTAGAACACTTGGAGTTTTTCAACTGGAGAGTTTTGGTATAAGAACACTTGCAAGAAAGATAAAACCCTCAAGCTTAAATGATATCACCATTCTCATATCACTATACAGGCCAGGACCACAGCAGTCAGGCATGGTTAATAATTTTATTGAAAGAAAATTTGGAAGAGAAAAAATAACCTATATCAATAAAGATTTGAAGCCAATTATAGAAGAAACTTATGGAATAATACTCTATCAGGAACAGGTTATGCAGATAGCTATAAAAATAGCTGGATACTCACTCGGTGAATCTGAAAATCTAAGAAAAGCTATGACAGACAGATCAAAAGAAGAAATGAAAACTCAGGAGTCAAGATTTGTAAGAGGTGCACTAAAGAAAGGCTGCGATATAGGAACTGTAAATAAAATATTTAAACTGATATTCAAATTTGCCAGTTATGGTTTTGTTAAAGCTCATGCTGCTGCCTATGCTGAGCTTTCATATATAACCTGCTACCTAAAAGCTTACTATCCTGCAGAACTTATATCAATAATACTTACCAATAAATCAGGCTATTATAACGAGATGCAGTATATTGAAGAAGCAAGAAGACTTGGGATAGGCATAAAACTTCCTGACATTAATAGGAGTGGGATTGAATTTTGTGTTGAGGACAGTGGTAAATCTATAAGAACATCCCTGCTTTCTGTAAGAAACCTGGGATTTGAAGGGGTAAACTCTATAATAAACGAAAGAGCTATAAATGGAAATTTTAAAGATTTTTTTGATTTCTATTACAGAACTTCAAACAACCACAGATTGGCCAGAAAAGCAGCCGAAAATTTAATAAAAATTGGAGCATTTGATTTTACAAATCTAAAGAGAAAATACTTACTGCTGATTTTTTTTCACCTCCAGAATTTAGATAATAACAGTACGAGGCGCAGTCATAATTCTTATTTCCAGAACAATTCTTGTCTCCAGAATCAAAATCCCAAGAACTTAATAGACTTTACCTTTGAAGAAAAGCTTAAAATGGAAGAAGAAATCCTTGGATTTTTTATAAGTGCCAACCCTCTTAAATATTTCAAAGAAGAATTAAAGAAATTCAATGTCACAAGAAGTAAATATTTTTCCTATCTGATAAAAAACAGGAAAAAAGAATATAGAATCTCAGGGTTAATAAAGAATACAAATTATATATATCCCAAAGATATATTTACTTCAGGAATTGTTATTACAAGAAGAATAGAAAAGACTAAAAATGGACAGTCCATGCTTTTTTGCACAATAGAAGATGAAGACGGGATGTATGAATCAGTTTTTTTCTCTGATACTTTTAAAAGAAATTCTAAAATAATAATGAATCAATCTTCAGTTATAATTAAAGGAAGACTTCATTTAAGAGATAATACTATATCAATTATTGCAAAAGATGTTATAAGCCTTGTATTACTTAAAAAATTAGAAAATAATAGCATAAAGGACAACATAAAAACAAATTTGCTCACAGGAGCTGGGGCAGTATGGAAAACATAAGGAAAATAATTCATGTAGATATGGACGCTTTCTTTGCTCAAATTGAACAAAGAGACAACCCTAAATACAAAAACAAACCTTTGATAGTTGGAGGTCCTTTAAACAGAGGAGTAATTTCATCTGCTTCTTACGAAGCAAGAAAATATGGACTACATGCAGGAATGCCCCTTACAAGAGCAAAGAGACTCTGCACTATAGGAATTTTCATTCCTGTAGATATGGAGAAATACCTTGAAGAATCAAGAAAGATAAGAGAGATATTTTTTCAGTTTACCCCACTTGTAGAGTTTGTTGGCTGTGATGAAGGTTTCTTAGATGTAACAGGCTGTGAAAAGCTCTTCGGAAATGCTATTGATATTGCTAAAAGAATAAAAGGCAAAATATATGAACAAACAAATTTAACTTCCTCTGCAGGAATAGCCCCTAATAAATTTTTAGCAAAACTTGCTTCAAGTATAGGAAAGCCAAATGGACTTACCGTGCTTGAAGGAGGCAAGGAAGTAATAGAAAAAATAAAACTTCTTCCTGTGTCTTACCTCTGGGGTGTAGGAAGAGTAACCGGTGAAAGTCTTAAATCCATGGGCGTTAAAACTATAGGAGACGTTGCCAACATACCAGTAGAAATTCTGAAAGCTAAATTTGGAGAAATTGGCGAAACCATCCACAATATGGCAAATGGATTAGACGATCGAGAAGTAATACCTTATCATGAACCAAAATCCATAGGAAGAGAGATAACTTACAAAAAGGACACAAATGATCTTGAAATCCTAAAATCAACATTACTGTTTCTTTCTCAAAAGATATCAATAAACTTAAACTCTAAAAAATATAAGGGTAGAGTTGTGACTCTAAAGGTTAGATTCTCTGATTTTAAAACTATTACAAAAAGAAAAACTCTTAAAAATCATACATCTGGAATACTTGATATATATAAGTCTTCCCTCTTGCTTCTTGATGGACTTGATTTGATTCGCAAGAAAATCAGGATGCTAGGTATTTCTGTAAGCAGCCTAAAACCAAACTTCATATTAGATAACTTGCTTTTTAAAGAAAAGAAAAAAGAAGAAAATCTAACCAAAGCTATTGGAAAAATATCAGACAAATTTGGAGATAATAAGCTCATAATAGCAGGACTTGTAGAAAAAGATAAAACTAAATTCTTCTAGATTTTAAGCTATCCTGCAGGTCTCAGTTTCAAGCGACTTATTTATAATACTTACTTCCCTGAGAACAAAAATTCCAGTAACCAAGAAAGCTAAAAAATCAGAAACTGGCCATGAAAGCCATACTCCATTCAAATCAAAGAATAATGGCAGTATAAAGATAGCTGGTAATAAAAATAACAGCTGTCTGGATACAGTTATTATTGTTGCAGGTAAAGCTTTACCAATTGCCTGGAAAAAGCTTCCACCAATTATTGTAATTCCTAACGTAGGAAATAATATAACTATAATTCTAAGAGGTGTTATACCGCTCGCAATTAACTCACTATCATTGCTGAACAGACTCAGTAATACCCCAGGAAAAAACATTAGAATAATAAAGGCAACACTTGCTATTACTGTAGTCCATACAACTGCTTCGCTGAAGACTTTTTTAACTCTACTGTAAAGTTTTGCACCATAATTAAAACTAACAATTGTCGAAAATCCATGTGATATTCCTAAAACAGGCATAAAAGTCAAGTCAAATATTCTTATACCAATACCAACAACAGCAATGTATAAATCACTTCCATAATATAAAACAGCTCTATTAAAAACTATAAATATAATACTATCCATAGATGCCATTAAAAATGAAGGAAACCCAATAACTAATATATTTTTTATCACCTTTCCTTTTAATTTAAATATCTTTAATTTAAAAGAAAAAATACTTCTTCCAGACATAAAATAGATAATAATATAGATAGAAACAACAATCTGGCTGATTATTGTAGCTATGGCTGCACCCCTTACTCCCATTTTAAAAACAAATATAAATATTGGATCCAAAATAATATTCATTACTGCACCTATAATAATGGGATACATTGCAGCTCTTGGTTTTCCTTCAGCTCTTATTATTATGTTTGAACATATACCAAAAGAAAAAAATACAAATCCAAATAAAATTATTTGAGTATAATCTTTTGCATAAGGAAGTACATCTTTCGAAGCACCAAAGAACATCAGTAATTCATCCATAAAAATATAAGTAGGAATCATTACCATAGCACTTAAAATTAAATTTAACAGGATCCCATTCCCTGCAGTAATTATTGCATTATCTTTATCGTTCGCACCAAGTGATCTTGATATTATTGATGCTGAACCAACACCAATCATAAAACCTATGGCCATCATAATTATCTGTATAGGAAGCACAATAGTTAAAGCAGCAATAGCAATAGGGCCTACTCCATTTCCAACAAAAATGGCATCTACAAAATTATATAATGCACTTATTACCATTCCTATAACTGCAGGATATGAAAATTTTAAAAGTAAGACTCTTAAATTATCTTTTAATATATGTTTTCTTTCTTCATCCATGCTCTTAAATAATAAAAAACTCATAAAAATATTAGCAAATGATAAACCTTTTTTGATATTAAATAAAGTTTCTCGGATAATTTAATAAAATTTTTAATTTTACGACCATTGAACACTGTACTTTTTAATTCAAAAGCCCAATAATATACTTGTTTAAGTTTTATAGCAAAAGATTTAAAGGGTGGTTTCTTTCTTGAAAATAAAAGTCTCAATATGCCAAATCAAAGTAACACATAATAAGGAACAAAATTTAATAAAAACAGCTAAAATGGTTAAAAAAGCTGCTGTGAAATCCGATATTGTTATACTGCCTGAAATGTTTAACTGTCCATACAGTAATCATTATTTTACAAAATTTGCAGAACCTTATCCTGGAAAAACTACAAAATTGCTGGCAAATCTTGCGAAAGAACTAAATATCTATATTGTTGGAGGATCTATTCCTGAGAAAGAAGGTAAAAAGATATACAACACTTCTTATTCTTTTAATAGAGATGGAGATTTAATAGGCAAACACAGAAAAATTCACCTGTTTGACATTAATATAAAAAATGGAATTAATTTTAAGGAATCAGATATTTTATCATGCGGTAACAAAACAACCACTTTTAAAACAGAGTTCTGTAAAATTGGAGTCGCTATCTGCTATGATATGAGATTCCCTGAACTCATACACAAAATGACAATGGAAGGTTCTAAAATTATAATAATACCAGCAGCATTTAACATGACTACTGGTCCTGCCCACTGGCACTCTATAATTAGAGCTAGAGCTATCGATAATCAAATCTTTCTAATAGCTGCTTCCCCTGCAAGAAATACAAAAAATGAGTATGTTGCTTATGGTCATTCCTTAATAGTTGACCCCTGGGGAAAAATAATTGTGGAAGCAGACGAAAAAGAAAGTATTATATCTGGAACAATTGATCTTGAAAAATTAAATAAGATAAGAAAAGAACTTCCTTTATTAAAACACAGAAGAGTAGAAATTTATAAAAAATAAAGCATTCCATTTGAAGGCACACTAAATAAAACACATTAAAGCTTTTAAACCTTTGTAAACTTACTAAGCCTTAATTACACTTGTAAGCCACCAGATGAAATTATAATTAAAGAAAATACAGTAAAATATTAAGTATAAACCTAGGAATTTATTTGTAGTCTCTTCTTAATTTTCGCAGCTTATAATTTAAATCGCCTTTAACCTTATTTCCAGTGTTGTAGTTTCTTCTTCCCTCGCTATAGTTCATTTTTTCTCGAGTTCTAGCCTCATTAACCATAATAGTTCTGTCTTTAAAGCTACTCTGATTAAACTTTTCCAGAGCTTTTTTTGCTTCTTCTTCGGTTTCCATTTCTATAAAACCAAACCCTCTTGATTTTCCATCTTCTCTCATAACTACTTTTGCATAAGTTACAGTGCCCTCACTCGAAAACAATTCCTCCAACTCTTTATCAGTTGTAGAATATTCTAGATTACCAACATATAATTTCTTGTTCACTTAAAAATACCTTTCATTATTTTTTTTATTTTTTATATGAATGAGAAGTAAGATTCCTTTAAATACAAATTTAATAAAATCATCACTACTCAGTTTTAAATTGTAATACTAATTTAAGCAGTTTTTTATTATATAGCATATTCAACATTATGCAAATAAAATCCTTCTTCTGGTTTTAAGTATAAAATTGTAAAATAGGATATTATAAATAAAAAAAACATATAAATAAAAAAAACATTTAATTAATGCAATTATTTTATTATAATCTATAGTACTTTATTTAAAAAAAATAAAATTATGATAGCAATTTATACATTATTAGGCATTATTGCATTCGTAGGCCTTGCTGCCATTGTCACAAGTTTTTTTATTCCCAAATATAAAACAGCTACGAGATACATCGGGGCAAACATCATAGGTTCTGCTTTTTTCTTAATTCTAATAGCATATATCTACTTTAATCTAGCAAACTCATTTTTTGGTACTTAATTTGATAACTGCAACTTTATGGAATAATCAGACTATTTAGAAATTCTTGCTTTTATCTTATATCTCCTAAATCAAATATTTCCTGTATAAATTAAATTTAGCCTAATTCCTTTTTAAGGATATTATAAAATCTACTTCTTGCGTATCGCTCTATCCAGGGATAATGCCCACAGCGCTTAAGTAAAACAAATTTAAAATCTACTAAAATAGATGAAAGCGGGATTTTGATTCCTTCTGGAGTATGAGGATCATAATCACCATGGATTGCAACTACCGGACATTTTATTTGCTTTCCAAGTTCTAAAAGCTTTCCACTGCGTCTCAGTATCTTAGCATCTTCCCATACACTTTGATAAATCCCATACTGATATTCCAATACTTCATCATCATGTGGCAGAGGATTATACAAGTCAGCTTTAGAGATCAGCTTTCCAAATTGGGCAAATAATCTATTATTTTCTTTTTTGAGGGAGTTGCTTAGATTCTTCATCATGGTATAGGCTTTTAACCTTTCTTCCTCTGTTAGGCGACTCAACCGGATTTTCATGATATTTGTAGCATATTTCTCTTCATAAGGACCACTTCCGATAAGTAGAAGTTTTTTTATAAATGTTGGATAATTAGCAGCAAATATAAAACTTAGCCATGCTCCCCAAGAAAAACCAATTAATGAAATGGGTAGATCTCCATTCTTTTCCAGAACAGTTTTTAACTCTTCTATCTGTCCTTTGAGCGTTTTCGCTTTTTGAAGTGGTTCTAAAACACCCCATCTGGATTCAAGTTCACGTGCCACTGGAGCCATTTCTCCAGGCGCACCTGGACCACCATGAATAACAGCTAAACTGAAAGGTGCTTTTCCGTATTTCCTTAGGTTTTTCATTTTTATAGATTATTGCATTATGTGGAGGCGGCACCCCTTATCGTTAAGATTAGATAGCAGGATTTTAAGAAAAAGAAGAAGAAAATAATAAATATTTTTCATTTTATCCTATTTGAGAATTAATTTTATTAAGGAAATAAAAATTACCCATGTTTTACAAATCTAATAAACATTTTACCCCTCTCAATTAGCTTAAATAATTTTGTTTCTTTAATAATTTTATTGACAATGTTAGTATATTTCACATATTTAACATTTAATTTAAAGCTCCATTTCTTCTTTCTCTACCTTAATCTTCCTGTGATGGTAAAATTTTGCTTTATGAAAAATTATTAAAAGAATCCAGCATATAAGTGAGTAAATAAAGCCAAGAATTATAAAGGTAATCTGCAAAATTCCAAACAAAGTAACAGCAGGAAAAATTAGAAATAAATCTCTAATTCTTTTTGGAACTTCATTAATCTTATTGTTAATAAGTCTGGTAAAAACTTCTCCCATCTTATCTTCGCCATCTAATTCTACTCCCCAGTTTTCAGCTATATTTTGTCGGTATTTATTCATAAGATAAGGATTTGCATCAACTACTACTTTTTTTATCTCTTCTATAAATAGGTTTCTAAATTCTTCATCTTCTCTCATATACTGCATAAAGTTTACTTCCTCTATACTATATATATCTTTATCCTCAAGATATCTCATAATTTCTTCTGAAGGTTTTCCAATATCTACTGGAGGTTTTATTTCTTCTTCACCCTCAGCAAAAGGAAGATCTAAAAAAGTGGAAAGAACTATGAATTCATCTGCAGTCATATCCAGATCATAAATAGGAATATATTTATTTATTAATCCTTCAAAAGGCTTGGAGACTTTCTCCATATATTCTTCTTTTACTTCTATATTCCCCTCTTTGTCCATCAGGGGAAAATTAAAATAGAAAATAACTGATAGTAGTATTGCGAAAACAACCATCAGTGCCGGAGCAACTCTTAGGATAGACTTTCCTGGATGAAATATTATACTGTTTTTTCTCTCATATATAAGATTTTTATTAGTGGAGTTAAACACGATAAAAAGAATAAATACAATAATTACATAACATATTATAGCAACCTTATCTATCCATATTCCATCTTCTCTTAAGAAAAAAGCTAAGAAACTAAACGTAATAAAAAATGATGTAAGAGATATTATTTTTCTGTTATCTATTAATGTTAAATAAACTAATGAAAATATGATAAAAATGCTAAACGAGATAAATACATATATAAAATTAAGTAGCACTCTTCCTTCCTGCCAAAGGAAAAATTTTCTAAGCAAGTACCAGAAAGGAATAGATAATAAAAAACAGAACAAAGAAAGACACGCAGACTTTATAATTTTGGTTTTTGCTCCCATTTTCTTTAAAGAAATTTTAAAAAATAGAGTTTGTTTCTTTGTAAGTTTAGAGTGTAATTAAAATTATATATATTTATCCCTAGTTAGTACCTAAATATTGAACATTTAAAGTGCTTTTCCAGCTAATCTAAATATTGCTTATTTAATTCCATTATGTCTATAAATATTGCTATATTGCTAATTCATTAATTATAATCATACACTTATGATAATATTTTTCAACTAAATGTACTTTATCCTCAAATATCCTTATTCAATTACTCTTATATTATTAGAATTACCTGTATCATAAGATTTTCCTATCTTAATATTCTGATCAGTTGAATCTTCATTTTGAATTTCTTTTTGCTGTACTTCAGTAAAAATTTGTTTTTTATTTACTGTAAGATAGTAAGAGGATATAATTATAAATCCTATGCCAACTATTACAATTATAATTATCCAACGTATTCTCTTTTTAATAAAAACTATTAGGCTAAGTATTATCAATCCAATTCCTAAGAATAACCCTATCCAGAAGTAAAAATTGGGTATTTTAAAACTTTTTACGGCATCCTTTTTTATCTGAGATCCTTGATTATCTTCTGATTGTTCCACTAGTTCTGACTTTAATTCACTTACCCCAGCATCTGTTGTGTTGTCACCTTCTATCTGAGATCCTTGACCATCTGTTGATAATTTCACCAGTTCCGGCTTTAAATCTTTTAATTCACCTATCCCTGCACCTGTTGTGTTGTCACCCTCTGATCCAATAGATATAAACCTCTCCAAGCTTGTACCAGCAGCAATGTATTGACCATTAGGAGAAATAGCTACTGATTCAACTTTGTTTTCTGTTTTCCAGTCTTTTAAAATTGCAATATTGTCAGTTGACAAAAGAATAACATGATAAGTTCCTGTTCCTACTGCTAACATTGTTCCTTCTTGAGAAAAAGCCATATCACCAACATAACCCGAGTTTTTCAATAGCCATAGAGGCTGATTTGAATTTCTCTGCAAAAAATAGACTCCATCAATTATATATCCAAGTGCAATTAACTGACCATCTGGAGAAATTCTAGCTGTTATAGCTGGATTTTTACTGTAATCATATTTCCAAACTGGTTCTTCTTTGTCAGTTTTTATAAGTAAAGCAGAATAAGGGTCTTCATCAGAGCCACCACCTGCTGCAATCACATATTGTCCATCATCGGAAATATCAATTGTTTCAACTGGGAAATTAGCACCTGCTTTAATTTTTAGGATTGGTTCTGTTTTTTTAGGGCTAAAAACATAAACACTCCGATCGGGACAACTTGTTCCTGCAGTAAAATATTTACTCTCTGGAGCCATTGCCATTGTTCTAATTACACTTCCTTCTAAACCTAAAATTCCACCTTCTGATTGTATTTTGTATTCCCATTTAGGGCTGGAGTCTTTTGTTTCCCATAGATAAACTTTGGTGTCATGACCTCCAGCAGCAATGTACTGTCCATCGTCAGAAATAACTAATCCCCTTAAAGTCATTCCAATATCATGTTTCCAGATAGGCTGGTTGTTATCGGTTTTAAATAAAAATACCTGCCCTTTTAAGCTAGCAGCTATGTAATAATTTTGAGAAAAAGCAACTAAACCTATGTCCTGACTAATATTTCCGTTATTGGGATCAAATTCTGCTTTGTAAGTCCAGATAGGATTGTTAGATTTAATATCAAAAAGATAGAGATTACCCTGATTATCTGCTGCTGCTAATTTTGTATTATCTGCTGAAAAAGCAACGGAAGTAACCCAATTCCTTTCAGTATTATAAGACCAGATTGCTGTTTCTTTGTCTTTATCAAATAGATAAATTTTGTGTTTATTAATTAGTTTTTCTGATAAAACTTTTGGACCTCCCCAGGCACCACAACAATCAGGACATAAACCTGGTTTGCAATCCGGTCCTCCATAAGAAGGATTGTGAATAATCTCTGAGCCAACTTTTGCTTCAAAATAAAACTGGTATTGCCCTTCTTCGGTGATATTAGTGGTGTAAGTATATTCAGTACCCCATGAGCTATTAGTATTACTTGGATTCCTTTGCATCAAATGAGGCTGGGTTTCTTCTATAGGTACATCTTTATTAATATCTGAAATATAAATCCTGACATATTCAGGAATACGGTTTTGAGAGTCAGAAAAATAAGTATGAAAAGTATATTCTCCTGGCGGGCCATATTGGGGCGTAACAGAACCAGTTTCTAATCTTGGTCCAGATGAATCCTGATTATTATTTTCTGATGTATCAATTATTACTTCTTGATTTTGAGCAAAAACTATGGGTGGAAATAGAAAAATAACTGTTAGTAATAAAATAAATAAGCATAATTTTTTAACAATCAATTGTTTTATTAATATTTTTCTCATGTTTTTTGTTTAATTTGTTAATATATTTTATTATACTATTTTATTAAGAATAAAAAAACGAAAAAATTAGTATAATGTCTTTATACGTTATTTATAAATTCTATCAAAAAAAATAAAAATATGGCTATTTTTAAAACATACTTTTGCGTCTCCCACAGAACGAGAACCTACAGCTTACACTTATTAACAGTTGTCTGCTCTACCATTGAGCTACTGTGGAGATTTATAACTTATATTTTTAAACATGATCTAAAAATTTTTTCCTTTGGGAGGGGGAGGGAGAATTCGAATTTTAATTAATATCTATAATAATTTACAAATATTAGTATTATTAAATGTATTAAGAAATGGAGGCGGCACCCCGTTTCCCTCCTATGTAATAACTTTTTTTAATTATAAAAAGTAGACAATACTTAGTTTTAAAAAGTTTAAAAATTGGTAAAATCTGCTATTAAGTTTGACCAAATATTGTATCCTGTAATAGAAAAAAGTTATAAATAAACTGTATCCCTAATCCACTAAGTGACGAGTTTTCCTTAAAAAAAGAAAAAAAATAGCTGAAACTCATCATAACATTATAATTACCATTAATAACTTCTTTAAATCATAAAATAGATAATATATTTTTACTTATTACTTATTTCCAAAGACAATCGGAATCTGTTTTATCCTGTCATAACCCCACTCTAATGAAGGTTCTACGCCACTTCCCTCTTGGTTTTCATTGAATGTGGCTATTGTAACCTGTGTTAAATTTTCAGCACCATTTACATAATCCAAGTAATTTGAAACAATTTTTAACATATAATTAAAATCTTCTTGTGATCCGTTTAATGGAGGTACACATTTTTTCCTAGCCGCCATACAAGTGTCATTATAAGCAGGTATCGCTCCTGGAATAAAATCCTTACCTTTAGACTGTACAACTTTTTTCCATTTTGAATATAACAATTTTAATCTATTAGCAAACTCAGAAGTATTTTGTGGTCCACCTGTGTAAACATGATAGGTAGAAATACCATCAAATAATTCAACACCGTCATAATTATAATCCCAATAAATATGATCTCCAATTAAATAAACATTAAATCCCTTGTTATTTACATTCTGTCTTGCATCATTAATAGCCTTTTTCCAATTCCCACACATCTCCCTTGTGATATAAATCCATAATACTGGCCTTCCATTTATATTAAAATAATTTGGATTAGAAAAATAAACATCGGCTATATGATTTATATCATCTATAAAAGTATTGTAGATTTCGGAATCATTAAAATTATAAGGTGGGGAGCCTTTACCCAATTCCATAAACCTTATCATTATATCATACATCAAGCAAACCTTCGTATTACCCAAATCTGTTTTTAATATTCCATTTATTATACTTCCATCCAGTGATGGTACATATTCAATTTTAAAAACATCTATACCATATTCATTAGCTAATCTTGAATGTTCTTTTAAAACTTGTGGATTAAGACTATCATATAATCCCAGCTCAGGATTATTGGAATTCCCTCTCTCCCATTTTTTTTCTTCCCACCAGGTATAATAATCACAATATACTATTGTGTCTTCTGGAGAATCCTCTGATACCATATTATTTTCCGTGTTAATATTTCCACTTTCCCCATAAATAAAACGTAAAGGAATAAATATAAATATAATCATAATAAATGCAATGACTATTGTTTTTTTATACCTTATATTTAATTTCATAACATAGATACCCTTGGGGTGAACTCCACCATTTAGGCATATTTTATACTAAAGTAACTTAATTTAGAATAGCTGTTGATATAAAAGTAAAAAGATACAGATAGGTGATATTTTCAATCGATTCTAACTTAGATAATTTGGTATTGAATTTTTAGGGTTAATTCCACCAGATAACACTAATAAGGATGTTCTTGTATTTGATAGATGTGACTATGCGGAGAGGATTCGAATTTTAATTAATATCTATAATAATTTACAAATATTAGTATTATTAAATGTATTAAGAAATGGAGGCGGCACCCCGTTTCCCTCCTATGTAATAACTTTTTTTAATTATAAAAAGTAGACAAAATCTAAAACAATAAGTTAGAACTAAAATTATTGGGTTAGATGAGAATATTTTTATCCCCGAATTGAATTTTGGTTAAAAAATTCCTAATCTACTCAAAGTTGTATGTTTATAATTAAAGTAGTATAATTTTTTTATAATTGTTAAATATTTTTAAAGTATCTAAAATAAAATAACTTTATTTATAGTTATTTTTAAGTTATGAAGCCTTTATTGTACATGGGCGTTTGAGGAAAGTTGAGCTATTAGCGAAATCGACTAAATATGTCGGTTTTTATATTTTTAGGCACATTTTTAGACTTATAATTTATTTCTTGAAAGAAGATATACAAAAAGAAAGAGTTCAAAAATTATTATATAATATTACTTATAAAAATAAGAAATATAAAAATTATTTTAAATAAAATCTTAACGATTTTAAATAAAAAAATAAAATGAAAATATTGATAGTTAAAAAAGGGCTTTTAAAAATAATAAAAGAGATTTGTTTTAGCAATGTCTTCATAAGACCAAAGGCAATTAGCTACTATAACATTATAAACATATTTGCCTTAGCAGTCTCTATACAATTCCACATGATACCTCGAAAGGAAGGGTTCTCATTAAACTAGAGCTAATTGTCCCGGCTACGCAAGAGAATCTCCTAAATCGAAAGAAGGCACCGGGGCCACACCTGGGTCTAGCGATGATTGCCGCCCTAACCCCACTAGAGGTCGAAGTCTCATTAACTGATGAGAATGTCACAGTTATTGATTTCCAAAAGGAAATCGACTTAGTGGGGATCACAACATTAACTATTACGGCGAAACGCGCCTACGAGATCGCCGATACCTTCAGAGCGAAAGGAGTGAAGGTTATCTTAGGGGGTAGTCACCCTAGCGCTCTACCCAAAGAGGCAAGCCAGCACGCCGATGCCGTAGTAATCGGGGAAGGCGAGGGAATTTGGGCAAATGTGATCAAGGATTTTAAGGCAAACAAACTACAAAGGATATATAGCCAACGTAAGCAGCCAAGCTTGCTCAACTTGCCTATCCCCCGGCGAGATTTGTTCGCCGATGGAGCATACTACTTCAGGAACACAATCTCAACCACTAGAGGCTGTCCCAATGCCTGCTCCTTCTGCTCAGTTACTTCATTCTTCGGCCATACTTATCGCTGCCGCCCGGTAGAAGAAATTCTCAAGGAGATCAAAACATTGAACCATAAGAAACTCATCGTCTTCGTTGATGATAATATCGCCGGCAACCCCAAGTTCGCTAAAGAGCTCTTTCGCGCCCTTGTTCCCTACAAACTCAAGTGGGTTGCCCAAGCCTCAGTTACTATAGCGAGAGATGACGAATTACTCAAACTGGCAGCCGCGAGCGGCTGTATGATCTTACTCATCGGGTTTGAGACACTATCTCCAGACAATCTGGCGGCTATGGGCAAGAGGGTGAATGTGGTGGACGAATACGAAATGGTGATCAGAAAGATCCACTCCCATGGCATTGCCATCCACGGTTTCTTTATCCTTGGCTTAGACGAAGACGATGAATATGTCTTCGAACGTACCGTCCGCTTTGCCCAAAAAATGAAGCTAGAGAGCGCTCAATTTGCTTGGCCCGTTCCGTATCCGGGCACTACATTATACGAATCTTTGGATAAAGCTGGACGAATAATCACCAAAAGCTGGTCACAGTATGAGTCTAGCATTGTATTTGAGCCAAAACTAATGTCACGGGAGATTCTGGAAAAGGGGCGTGACTGGGTTTGGCGCGAGTTCTATAGCTTACCCTCTATTTGGAGGAGATTGGGAATTACACACCGTTATTCAGTGCAACTCTGGATGCTGAATCTTTATTATCGCTCTTTCTGGCGGAGAAAATTTAGAGCTAATAGAGATAGCAACAAGTTCAAACCCCCACTTCGTCTCTGAGTAATATTAGAACTCGGTTCCGATTGAACTAAAAGCCAAATTGTTCAATTTCAGACATTGGTCACTTTTCTTACTGCACGGGGTGGCTGGCCATAGCGAACGAAGTTAGAACCAGGATTGCAAGTTCAGTTAAGATTATTTTTATACCAGAACTGAGTTTTTAAGATAATCTGTTTACCCTTCTGCGCTACTCACTATTTATCTTGTATCACAAACAGTTAAGTTTTAAGCTAATTTTTAAACCAAATAATAAAATTAAAATTCTTATTTTTAAATTTACTTCTTTTCATTTATCTTTAATTTTTTATAATAAAAGGAAATCTTTATTTCTATAAAAAATATTATGAAGAAACATTAAAATTGAAGCAGTCCTGAGATAGGGTACGTAAGGAGAAATATAAAATGTCAGGATTTAAAAAACCAACTGGTTTTTTTGGAAAAATACTTGCAAAGGGTATGGCTTGGGGGCATAAAGACTTTTATAAGAATACTGCAAGAGTACTTGATCTTAAAAATGATGATAAGTATCTTGAAATAGGATTTGGTTCCGGATTATTTATAAAAAAATATGCTTCACATGTTGAAAAAATAGCTGGAATAGATTATTCGGAAGATATGCTCAATTTGGCAGATAATATTAATAAGGACCTTGTCAAATCAGGCAAAGCTGAATTTAAACGGGGAGATGCAGTTTCTCTACCATGGGAAAATAATGAGTTTTCTGCAGTTGTTGGAATTGAAATATTCTACTTCTTACCTGAACCAAAGGCATCACTTAAAGAAATATACAGGGTTCTTGCTCCGGGTGGCAGGCTGGTAATTGAAATGTCATATAATAAAGATGACGGACTTGATCATACCCGGGATATAAAAAAAATGAACTTAAATTTATACAGCTCAGATCAAATTATACAGATACTCAAAGAAACCGGATTTGTCGATATAGCAATTTATTATTTTAAAGGATTCTGGTTGCCTTTTAAGGGATATCTTGTACCAAAAGGTATGATTGTTAAGGCAATGAAGAAGACTGTATAAGATTTTTAAATAATAAAAATTATTGAAAAGCTAAATCTTTGGCTGACCATAGAGTACGAAGTTAGAACCAGAATTATGATCTTAGATAATAATATTTTTATACCTGAATTGCATTAAAGCTATTTGTCTTCATGCATCTTTTCTATTGCTTCATTTTTATTTTTAATATCCTTTAATATTTGTATAAATATTACTTAAATCTTTTTTTAAAAATAAAAAATGAGCCAATCATTAAAATTGTTAATATTGTTCCTACAACCCCAGATATTATGATAATTCTACCACTGATTGTATTTGTTAAAAAAGAGTACCTAACTAAAAAATAAAAAAGTATCCAGTAGATCAAGCTTGTTGCCAGTCCGGGAGAATATTTTTTAGTAATTATTGTTGAAACTAAATGCCATATTCCATTTGTCGTATATAAAAAGACAAATGTTAGGGGAGCTATCATCCATAATCCATTAAATACTTCAAATAAAATTATAGATATAATAGTTAATGAAATTAATAATGTATTAAATCCAAAAAAATGTTTCCATTCATATTTAGGCCAAAACAAGCTTCTAACCATACCAACGAAAGTTTCACCCATTAATGCTTCATCTATTATATGAATTGTATAGGCAATAACATATCCCCAAAAAATAAATGCAATTGGAATTTCAAAATTATTTGATAATGAATTTGTTATTATACCTACTCCCATTTTTACTCCTTAAATTTTACAAACACTTAATTCTACAACATTTTACTACTATCCTAATCTGAATGAATATTATTGTAAAAAAAAATATTAATTATTTCTTGAGTTATTTACAAACTGGGAAAAACTGAATTTTATGACTTTGGATGTGATTATTATATAGATAGTGATTTTACAGACTTTTAAAAAAAATAATATTTCCTGTCTTAAAGCCGCTGTAAAATGAAGTTTATTCTTTTAGATTAATATATTTTAGCTATTATATCCTAATTCTAATATAATTTGTGGAGCGTTAAGTATGTTTTCTTCAATAGTTTCAAGAGTAAAGAAAATGGTATAGTCTGGTATTTTGAGTTTAATAAAAATAGATGTGAATGAAAATTAATAAATAATTTTTTTATAATTTCTAATTGTTAATTTCAATAAACAGTTCGAAATTTCAAAACTTAATGATACCAAACCTATATACTTATATTAATAATAATATATTAAAAAATTTTTAAAAACACTTGACATAAGTATTTTTATATGTTATTTATAATGTAAGTAAAATTTAATATATACTTTACAAATTAGATGCTTTGATACTTTATCATAAATCTGGACGCTTGGGTAAAGAGGAGCTAGTAGCGTAACCGACTAATTATAGTCGGTTTTTTTTATTTAATGTATTTTTAAAGGAGGGAAAAATGATAAGAGGAAAATTAAAAAACACAGTACTTATTTTTGTA
>JACKQG010003307.1_pt1 | contig 19951 bp, 7 predicted proteins | sample 8237621 | NCBI WGS metagenome assembly JACKQG01 (sample SAMN15677084, study PRJNA649215) | marine metagenome | biome: marine; feature: Black Sea; material: saline water; isolation source: suspended particulate matter (SPM) from the Black Sea western gyre | collected 2013-06-09/2013-06-10 | depth... | reverse complement strand
CAACGAGTTACGCTCGTTGCGTTATCTTTTTGTGTTAAGATATTGGAATGAAAAATAAACTTTATACAGGTATCCTTGTTCTAATCTTGTCATTACTATCATTTGCGCAGGAAACGAATGCACAAGCCATTCCACTTCTTACTGACCCAATTAAAGTCCGCGAGTTGGAGCATATGTCAAACGAACTAGGCATGACCAGTGCGCAGCGTGAAGCAATATTAGAAGTGTACGACCGGTATCTAGTTGATTTTGCAAGAGTACGTAGTAATGAGATTGCTGACTTCGAGAACGGAATCGCAGAGGCAGCCCAAACCTTCGGATTCATGCAATTTAATATTCCAGAAAGACAAATGGTTGAGGGACTCATCAAGCAAGCTAGACGCGCTATGTCTGCAATACACAGATCAGACACGCAATTCTTCGATGAACTTGTAGCGATGTTGACAGAAAAACAACTTGTTATTCTCAATCGAGAGCGAATCGCTCGTGAACTAGAAGCGTACAACATTTTCACAACACAACTCATGGGCGAATTGAACAGAGGTGCAAGAACGCACATGCGTGAATTGTTCTCGCGACTTGATGTTGAATCAAGTTTTGAATTGGATGAACTTTTGGATCAATACGATACACGTTACCTCAACCAAGTTAAACTGAGTTTTAACGCCATTATCGAGGCAGTTAGTCTTACTCTTGATCAAATTGATGAACTTGGACTACGAGACATGGACCAGCAGGCAATGATGATGCAGTTTATGATGGATGAGACAGCGCTCGACGATTTAAAAGTACGTGGAGATTTGCTTTTAAAGCCGTTGTTAAAACAAGCCTACAATCTTAGCCAACTCAATTGGTCCACATGGAGAAAACTAAATGCGATTCTTGATGAAGAAAATGCACGCAAATTGCAGGGGTATTATTTTAAAAGATCATTTACCGATGCAGTACGAGGTGGGAATAAAATTGAAGGGTATATAGACCGTGCACTTACCATGGACGAGATTGAAGATTGGAAGAAAGAGGAACTCATAACCCTACGTGAGACATTCCGCAATAAGTGGAAAAAACGTACGTCTGCACACGCAAACTTGCTAGAAAAATCACGGCAGCACCAATCTATTGCAACGCTAACTGAGGAAGTCGGCACAGAATTCGATGAAAGACTTGTAAAGTTCAAACAAGAAAGGCAAGATTATATCGAAGCAACCGAATCCAAAATAAACGGCATACTCGGGAAAGACCTTGTTGCAAGACTAAAAGACACCAAAAAAACAAAATCCATGGGGACGGATTTTTCAAATACAACAATAGTGAGCAGTGGTGATTCTTCCTCTGGCGTGCACGTTGCAGTTACAACTTCTGATGGCGGTGAACTTTCGCAAGAAGAACTCGATGCGTTGATAGAGTCAGGTGAAATACAAGTTGTTTCCAATTCTTCTGATGGTGCATCTTTTGTTGTAGGAGAACCAATCGAAATCTCAAGCGAAGAACTTTCGGGTACATTGGAACAAACTGAGTCAACAAAACTCTACGAGGGCGCAACTATTCCAAAACCAATTGCTCCATCTTTTTCAGAGCGAGCCGCAGTGATTCTTGAACTCGATGAAAGTGGTGCTATGATTATCGGTGCTGTTTATGACGAATACCGAGAAAAATATAGTCTTGCGAACAAAGATATTTCAAAAAAATCTAAAGCGATACAAGAAGATGAAGAATTGTCAACTGGAAAGCGAAGACGCACTATTCGTGAAGCTAGTGCTGTTGCTGCTGAAGTAGTTGCAACGCTCGACCAATCCTTTTTTGCTGATCTTGCTGCGATAACTTCGTTAGATCCCAACGATGCGAATTTGAAGATGCTTGAGCAACATCGTGAACGGCAACGTACTGCAGCGCCCGAAGATCCGTTCGGTTGGCGTGGCGGTGAGGGCGATACTATAGATCTTGTTGGGCTATACGTTATGTCCGATGTTTCAGAGGATCTCCAAGAAGGTTTAACACCAGAGTCTATTCAAGCAATACGAAATGCAATGCAAGGATATCACAGTAAAGTGAGCGATTCACATATTGCATTCGTGAAAGCCACTACTGACTTGAATCACATGCAAGATGCGATGTGGATAATGGGTGAAAATAAACCCGAGGGCAGGGGTGCGCAAGCAATGCAAAAGAGATGGCAAACTGCGTTTACATCCGTTCGTGATACAAAGCGGAGTTTGCTACTTGCAAATCAAACAGTCATGGATTCTCTTCTAGCAAAAGTTCCCGAAACTGATTTTTGGAAGATTAGAATGGAGTATGTTTCTAAGGCGTATCCTGATGTCTTCAAAAAAGGCTCTGACTTGACGATTATGTTGAGTGCAGCAAATGCTATATCAGAACTTGAAACAGCACAGGCAAGTAAACTCTCTGCGATTACTGATGCGTACAGATCGGATTATTGGGCATTGTGCGAATCAATGATTACGAATCATCAGTTAAACGCCACCGCTAAAAGTGGCGATGGAATGATGAGCAAAGAAGACATCCACAGACAACTCCGGTTGGAAACACTTCGTTTTGAACGTAAAGAGTTAAATGACCGGCTTCGAATGCGCTTGCGAATGGTATTGAATGATGAGCAGATAAAAGACGTCCCTGGACTTCGACCTTCAGTCGCTGCAGTTAACGAATGGTAGACGCTATTACTTCAAGTGGATGTCGTAAATGTATATTCTCTATGCGCTTAGATTGTGCATAGCAAGAATAGCCCGTGGCTAGTGAATCGGAATGAACTGGCTTGTGTGGTGCCCAATGTAAGTCCCAAATATCGAGCGATATTTGTTTGTGTTCTTTTTGGTGGCCAAACAACCCGCCCATACCACAGCAAGCGGTTTCAATTACATTGAGATTGCCGCCAATCAATTCAAAAAACATTTTCCATTGATTGCTACTCTTGGATTCTGTTGCATTTTCAACGCAATGTGGAAACAACCGCCAACTACCTTCTAGTGTTACAGTCGAAACATCTTGTTTAAGTAGCCACTCTTGGGGAAGTAAAACTTCGATACTGTTCGTAGGATATTCATCTCTCCAAAGGAGGGTTGCAGCGGGGTCGATGCAGACGATGGGTACGCTTGCGCGCTGAATCGGTGTGAGCCATGCAATATTGTCATTGGCCACTTTGTTGAACGCCTTCAGAGAGCCCCTGACGTGCAACGCCTTTCCATTTTGACGAACTGGTAGGACTGCAACTCTTTTTCCAAGATGATGTAGGATCTTTAGCATCGCTAAGAATGGGGCAGGGCGGTAATACGTAGTGAATGTATCTTGTAAAAGCACGACATCTGGCTTCTCGTTTACGATTTGCTGCGGTGTTGAAATGTTTACCAGTTTTTTAAGTTCGTATGTTGGCTTAGGAGCATCGCAAACGCCAAGCATAGATGCTATGAAACGCGAAGGCAATATGTTTTGAAATGGAATAGATCGTTCCATATAAAGCCAAACTAAATCGCTCAGTGGTCGTAGGTATCGAGCAAAATAGAGATTATAAAATTCAGAACGAAGTTTTGGAATATCAATTTGCACAGGGCAGCCCGAAGAACAAGCCTTGCATGCATTACAACCATCCAGCACTGCTTTTACGTCGTGGTTAAAATCGTCACTGTTGCCAGAGTGTAATAGTCGCCTAAACAACGAAAATTTCTTTGGTGCTTTCGATGGGTCCAATCTGTTAAGCCAGTGCCGTAACACATCAGCGCGACCTCTTGGACTTTGCGCAGGGTCATCGGTAGCTCTATATGTTGGGCACATTTTATTAGATAATGAAACGGATTGACATTCACTGTTTCCATCACAAGCCTTGGCGTTTGAGAGAATTGGAATTGCTGCACTGTGTTCATCTCGTTCTCCGCGTGTAGGTGTTGTAATTGATGCTATGGAATAGGTTGTGTCTGGAACAGCAACTTTGCCAGGGTTAAACTGATTATATGGATCAAAAGCCCTTTTTACATTGCACAGTTGTTCCCAAATTGCATCTCCAAAAATTCTTGGACCCAAAGCACTGCGGAAGCCCTTGCCGTGCTCACCCCAAAGCACACCTCCAAAAGAGTGAACAAGTGCAACAACTTCCTCAGTTATGGGGCGGATCTTATCTCGGTCACTCTCGCGGCACATATTCAACGCTGGTCTGATATGTATGACACCTGCGTCAACATGGCCAAACATGCCCGCGCGTATGTCATGCTGTGCTAATAAATTTTTGAATGCTAAGACAAAATCAGCAAGGTTTTCTGGTGGAACGGCACAATCTTCTACAAATGGAACCGGCCGCTTATCTCCGGAGAGCGAGGATAGCAATCCAACACTTCTTGAACGGAATGACCATGCAATGTTTTGCGATTCTGGATCAAGCAACACACTGGATAAGATAGGATTGTGTGCCTTTGCAACATCAAGAAGGTTGGACACATCGTTGCTCTCAACGAAGAGGATTGCGTTAACGTCGTCCCTTGCATCGCTAAGGAGTTGGGAAACGGAGTGCCAACTCGTATCGGTACGTAGAGTTTGCAGTACCATTTCATCGACAGTTTCAATTGCAGTTGGGCGAAGTTTCGCAAGGTCAACGCCGCAGCGAAGTGCGCGGTCAAAAGAATCGAAACACAATAGTAAAAGTTGTTGATTTTTTGGAATAGCAACACACTGTAAAGTTGCAGAAGTAGTTACGCCGAGTGTTCCCTCAGAACCGCAGAATATACGGTTGCTATCGAACGATTCACCGTCCCAAGCCATTGGCAGGTTGTATCCACTTACGAAGCGAGAGAGGTTCGGCCAGTTTGAATGAAAGTGTGGGCGGGCAGCATTGCATGCCTGCTTGATAGCATCGATAAGATGTAGGTCATTATTAAACGTAGTACCCCCGCGAATTACTGTGTTAAGGCTGACAACGCAATCGCTCATTTTGCCATAGACTTGCGAACCTTTGCCGGCTGAATCGTTTCCGATCATACCGCCGATAGTAGCCCTTGATGCAGTTGCAACGGTTGGTCCAAGCATGACGCCGTGTTGTTTCAGTGCATCGTTGACTTGTTCTAAAACCGCTCCGCATTCCACAGTTACTCTCTTTGATGCAGTGTCATACTTTAAAATGCGATGCATATATCGTTTGCAGTCAAGAACGATGGAGTTTGTCAGTGTTTGCCCAGCGGTACTCGTGCCGCCACCTCTTGGGGTAATCGAAATCGATTTATGCGCCTTGTCTGATAGAATTTTGACAACCTGTGCAACACCTGTCTGCGATTTGGGAGCGATGACAACTTGCGGAAGAACCTGCCAAATGGAGTTATCGGTTGAAGCAATTGTTCTAGCGCACTCATCCGTTGCAATTGCACCCTCAAAGCCACTTGCTTCTACATCCAATAGAAACCGTTTCATTTGAGGTGTCGTATTTGTTTCTCGAGGCAGTCTTTGTAGCATTTCCTGCACATCATACGAGAGTGGCAGTGAAGCGGCAGTTCAACTAGCAGGGACCCCACGCGGCTATGAGGATGAGTATATCTGCAACGTTCACGATTCCGTTCCCATCAAGGTCCTCTGCACCACCAGATGCTCCCCAAGCGGCGATGAGTTGGAGCAAATCTGCAACCGCAACGTTTCCTTCGCCATCAAAGTCTGCAGCACAACTCGTTACAGTGGTATTGAGCATCACAGTTACAGCAGGTGCTGCGTGTCCAGTAAGTGGAACTACCTCAGTAATTGAAACGATATCTTCGTAACCGTCACTGTTAAAATCACCCGTTGATACGTGTGTTGGAACAAAACCTGAGGCTTGCGGAGTGCCAATGTCAGTCAGGGTAATTGTCGCTGGATCAGAGGTATCATTCCGTATAATCATAAGTTCCCGTTGCAATGAAGTTGCTCCAATAACTGAAACAATTAAATCGTCGTCACCATCGTTGTCAAGATCATTGACAATTGAAGCCTCTGGAGATGTGCCAATTGTTACTGTGCTAGGCATGCCAAAAGACGTACCCTCATTTCGCAAAAGACTGATAGATCCTCCGCTGTTATTCACAGTTACTAAATCATCTAGTCCATCATTGTTGAGGTCTGAAAATTCAGCAGAAATTGCACCGCTACCAGATGGCAAACCAGTTACCAAAGTCGAAGCAAAGAAAATACCACCATTACCATTTCCTGAATACACGGTAACTGACTCATCGGCTTCTCCTAAAACTACATAATCAAAATCCTTATCGGTTGTAACATCGCCAGGTAGGATGTCACTAGGAAGTGGAATGTTGATGGAGTTAATCCAAGTGAACGAAGAGCCTCTTATTCCTGCAGTAGATTGATTATGCATGACGCTAATAGATGGTGTACCTGACAACTTGCAACCGACAGCGATATCATTTAAAAATAATCCGTCTTCAAAATAATTGGCTATTGCAATCGTTGCTGGACCATCAGCAGTTGCGTACGTTGAGGTTGTAAAGGAAGCACTGCCATCGTTGAATAGTGTTGAAATTGTGTTGTCATCAAAGTTTGCAACAACGATGTCGACATCTCCATCGCCATCTAAATCAGAAATAGCAATATCTCTTGGAATTACCCCGACTGCTATCGAAGGTGCTGGGGTGAAACCCTGCCAGATTCCACCACTTGATCCATTATTAAGTAATATCGAAACGCTCCCAGGGAGTAGGGGATCACTGTTTGGAATAACAACTCCTACGTCAATTCCATTTATGCTATCAAAATCAGCAACAACGATTCCAGTTGGGTCATTTGAGATTGATGTAGACATGGGAGCATCAAATGTTATAGGGTTGCCACTACCGATACCACCACCGCCAGTTCCCCGTACGCCTAAAGTTGTAAGCCACTCGCAGTAAAGATTTGAAGGTAATCCAGTTGACCAAACAGTGTCGAACGTGCCTGTCAAAGTTGAAGAAGTGATGATGTTAAATATATCTCCTTGAACAGCTGGGTAATCATTTTTGAATTGCATTCCAAGCACGCCACCGATATTTGCAGTTCCGTTAACCGTTAGTGTGTCAAATGTATGTCCTGAACTGGATGTATCATCGAATGTAATCAGAAGCATTCCTTTGCTCTCTGGATCTGTTTCGTCTTGTGGAATTGCACTGTAATCCCCGTTGATTACCAAGAGTCCTGGCTCTAAGCCGCTTGGATCTACTGCACCACCAGTGTTACGAACCTCCGCAGTAATTACAGCATCACCAACGCCTCCATGAAATGTTCCACCATCTAGTATTCGCAAAAGTCCAACGATGAGTTCCGCGTAATCTTCAACTTCAAAGAAGTCATCAAAATCATCATCGTCATCGTCTCCGCCAATTTGAATATACGCATTTGGAATGATAAAGCGCCCATTTACTCCTTTAACTGTTAATTTACTATCGTCACCAAACGCGAGAATTCGCACTGGGGATGTACTTGCTTCAACGGTAAAATCAATGTTAGGGATATCTAGGTCAATTTCTCCTTGTGTAACTACAACTGCACTGACGGTAATATTTGTGGCAACAGTTACTTCTATTTCGCTGTCTAAATTGAACAGGGCAATGTCACTTTGTGTGGGTACTCGCTGCGGGAACCAGTTTGCTGCATCCGAGAAGGAACCACTTTGCGTATTCCAAATTACAATCCCGCCAACATCAGCCAATCCTGTTGGGTTGTATTCGTATGCACCCATGTCAACAATTGGGGGTGTTCCCGAGCCATTCGAATCATCCGTATAAGGATCATCGATATATCTTGCATTGCCTACAACATCTTGAAGCCCAATTGCATCCGCATTTACTCCAGCATCAATACAAGGGGAGGTAGCAAGGAGGCTAAAGTCCTCATCACCAGAAGCACGTTCACCGTCTGGGCCAAGTTGGTCATAAAAACGAGGATTCGCATTAATGTTACTAGTACCGATAAGACCATCTTCTAGATTTTGAACACAAGAGTGAGTTATCAGAATGGGTGAAGGAGAATTAATAGCCAATATTTGCGCAAATGCATCGTCCCCAGAGAGGTGCACGTTGCCCCATATTATGGAGTTTGCGATTTCGAGTAAGCCCGAACCAATTACGATTCCACCGCCGGTATGTGTAGATACGTTCTGCGTAATTGTGCAGTTCACAATACGCAGCAATGTTGCTGTATCCAGAGAAGAAATAGCGCCGCCTTTATCTGTTGCGTAATTTGCGGTGAGTAATGAATTTGAAATTGTAAGGTTCCCAGCATTGAGAATAGAACCCCCAGTATTACTTTGGTTTTCTCTGAATTTACATTTATTGATTGAAATCGTTGAGTTCTCGCTAATCGCAATAGCACCGCCGGTATGTTCTGATATGTTTGATTGAACAAGTGAATCTGTTACCGTAACTCCGGTAGACACCTGCAAAAGCAATGCGCCTCCACTTGTTGTCGATACATTTTCAACACATGTACAATTGTTAATGGAAGGATTGATCGCTGAAACAAAAATAATCCCGCCGCCACCCGTTGCTCCATCTGCATTGCCACCTCTGATTACGTAACCGTCAAGAAGCGTCAATGGATCATTTGTACTGACAGTGACGACGTGCCTTGCATTGTCAGATATGTCACCTCCAGAATTATCATCCTGCTGTAAATCACCGCTTAGGGTGGTGATGTTCACTGAAGGGTCGCGGTCATCTTTAAAAAGTTCAGTGCCATTGAAGCCACCAAACATTGCAACGCCATTGGTAAGGTGAAAACTTGCATCACGAAAATCGGTTGAACCGTTCAGATTAGAAGGTATATATGTGCCTGCTGCAACCCAAATTTCTTCGCCACTTGATGCTGAATCGAGCGCGTCTTGCAAATCGCTAAAGGCAGTACTCCAAGAATTACCGTCGCCAATTGTTACTTGCGTACTATCAACATACCAAACAAAAGGGGTTCCACGTGGGTTTCCGATTGGTTTGGCAAAGGCTGAAACACTACACAAATAACAACATATGAATGTTAGAATTGCTGGTAATCTCTTCTTGTGTTCTAGCAAATTCATTTGTAATTCCAAAACGGACATCATTAGATTCGCCCACTGATCGTTTGGGTTGCATACATAAGTTAAGCAATGCACATTTCCGATAGAATGTCAATGAAAAACACCGAGAAGGGGTTAAATATCTCGTTATCGGAACTACGGATTTACGGACAAGTGCCCCAGTTGCTTACGACAAGGAGTATATCTCCAACGTCAACTAAGCCGCTTTCATCTATATCAAGGTCTGGATCAATAGTGCCCCATGCGCCGATTAGTGCAAGAATATCTGAAACGGCAACATTGCCATCACCATCAATATCAGCAGGGCAATCAACAACTTCTTCGGTAACATTGAAAAACACTGAAATTGCTGGGGAGTTGTTTCTCGCGATCGGATTCAAATCAATCAAACTTACAAGGTCTTCAAGTCCGTCACGATCAAAGTCCCCATGACCGACCATGACTGGTTCACTACCAGAGCCAAAAGCGTCACCTTCAGAAAATATAACGGTAGCAACCGTATCGTTTCGAATTACTGTTAACTCTCGGTTACCAGAAACATCACCTATCATGGAAACAACTAAGTCATTATCACCATCGTTATCGAAATCATGTACTACAATCGACTGAGGGCTTGTGCCAACATCAAATGAGGAAGCATTTCCAAATGCATCTCCTGTATCTAGGAGCACACTCAAAGAACCGACCGACTCGTTAACTGTGATTGCGTCATCAATAGCATCTCCATCAAGATCCGCAAGTACAAGACCAATGGGTCCTGCATTCTCAGGCAGTGGGTTACCAACAGGATCGCCAAGAGGTACTGTTGCGACGGTGCCATCGCCATTGCCTTCCATCAATCGGAGTTTGTCGTTGGCAAGATCAAGAACTATAATGTCAAAGTCTTTGTCTGTTGTTACATCTCCTGGCGAGATTCCTCCAGGCGTTGGAATTGCAACGGAATTAACATGCGCAAAAGAAATCGCCCGTGAGCCTAATGAAGATGAATTATGTAAAACCGCTGCATTGTTAGAACTACAAGCGACAACAATATCGTCAAGACCTAGCAAATCATTTGAAACAAAGTCAACAACCGCAATGTACAGCGGTCCTGTGTCTGGAGATGTTGACACATCTGTTTTTGTAAAAACCCCAGAGCCATCGTTTGAAAGAATTGAAACACTATCATCCCCATTATTTGCAACAACAAGATCGTCTGCGGTACCATCACCGTTGAAATCACCGATTTCAATATCCAACGGGTCAACGCCAACCGTGATTGGGGTGCCTGCGCTTAACCCGAGCCAAGTAGCGCCGCTCATTCCATTATTTGTAAGAACAACAACGCTTCCAGTCGCACCACCCGCTGCCGAAACAGAGATTGCAACATCGGGATAATTATCATTATTGAAATCTCCAACAACGATATCACTTGGAGTTTCTGTTGTAAGTGCTAAAGCATTACCAACATCAAACAAAATTGGACCCGTAGTTTCGACAACAACTTCTTCACCACCCCGAAGAGCAGTCGGGGTTATCCATCGGATAGCAAGATGCGAGGGCAATCCTGAATTATAGATTAGCGTGGGCTCGCCTGTTGCAGATCCAACAGTCATCAAGTCGATTGCATTCCCTGCAATTGGAGTGAAATTTCTCCACAGTAATTCAAAAGAACAGGTCATATCTATAGCACCGGTGACTTCTAAGTAGTCGTGGGAAACTCCAGCCGAAAGCCCATTTATGTTAAATGGCATGGAGCCAACAAGTCTACCAGTTAGTTCACCATCACCGGAGTTTAGTAAGTTCCCGTCAATAGTGAATGTCCCTATGCTGTCTCCCGAAGGCGACAACGTGCTCCCTTCGTTGGTGACGTTACCTAAGATGTGCCCATCAAAACTTAAAAATGTATTGTTACTCAACAGAAGTTCGCCGACATCAAGTGTAATCTGTTGTAATGTAATATCCCCACCGTTTAATGGAAGTGGATACGCAGTTTGAATCGTGCCTTCTTTTATGAATACTGAAGCGCCAGTTCTATAATCGTCAACTTGGAGTATCTGCGAAGAAGAATCTAGAGTGAGCAGGTTCCAGTTTAGGGAAATGGTATAACTACCCTCCGTTACAAGTAACCTATTAATCTCTGCGTTTCCATCAAAATCACAAAAACCGACTCCATTTGTATTAAATAATGTAGTTGATATGGCATAGGGAACACCCTGTGGCAGCCAGTTTAGTTCATCGTAAAACCAAAAACTATTCCAGCCCGTCCAAATCCAAACATCGTTGGATTCTTCAACGTGCTCGTAAGCACCCATGTCAACGACAGCAGTGTCAGGCAGAGTGTACGGATCATTAATTATTCGGTCGTTACCAATAAGGTCTTCCGTTACTACTACGACTGAGTTATCTCCAACATCAATACATGGAGATTGTTGAAGTAAATGGAAGTTTTCATCCCCAGTTCTTGGAAGGCCGTCGTCACCAAATTCATTCAGAAAACGAGGGTGATCCGGAATACTATTAGGTCCAGCAAGGTTCTGATCTATATTTTGGATGCAATTGTAATCGCCAGTCCAAGTTCCGCCCATTAAATAAATCTCATCGTTATTGCCAACTCTATCTTCGTTTCCCCAAATTATGTTATTCGTTGCGTCGATATCTCCATGCGTAAAATACAACCCGCCAACGAAGTTTGATACGTTCTGCACAATTGTTGAGCCAACTAATACAACATCTGAACCTGTGCTGTAAATCGCACCACCAGCTGTTTCGGCTGCGTTGGCAACAAGAAGGCAGTTATCAATTCTGCAGTATCCTTGATTTATAATCGCACCGCCGAATTCCGAAACCATATTATTTGAAAGGACGCACCTTGTAAGTGAGACTGCACCGAACGAATCTGCAATTGCTACCGCACCACCGTAAAGGGCATCGTTAAAGATAAAATGTGTTTGGTGTATATCCGGATACGCTAGAGATGCAGCAGCATAATTCTCAACAAGAAGCCCACCGCCAAATTTATTATTTCCATAGCTGTTTGCATTGCCGGCAGTGACGTATACACCATCAAGAATAGGTGAGATTCCAACCAAGTTGTCAGCTGTCAATACGTGGTATGCGTTTTCACTATTGTCACCACCGTTGTCATCATTGTTGTTGATATCTCCAGTTAATGTAACCCTAAAATCTTGGGGTCGTCGTAAATCTACATCGTCTTCAATCCCAGAAAAACCTCCGTAGATTTCAACGCCTGCAATCAATCTATACGAAGCTTCTCTTGGATCGGTAGACGAATTTAAGTCACTAGGTGTATATGTGCCTTGCGCAATCCAAATTTGATCACCGCTTTGCGCAACATCAAGTGCGTCTTGCAAATCAAGAAACGCTGTAGCCCAATCAGTTCCACCCCCAGGCGCTACGTTGCTTTCATTGACATACCAAATGTTGCTACCTCCACCATTTGACGGGTCAATAGTTAGCGTACCGGTTCCGGTGCCTCCTTGCCATCCACCAATACGAACGTAATAGGCAGTCAAAGCAGTGAGAGGGTATTCAATTGTTGAATGAAAATTTTGACAGTTATTGTCAACAATAGTGTCATCGCCGTTACAAGCAACCTGATTGCTGCAATTCAATTCGTAGAGTGCCATAGAAGTGTCGTAGCTCGCTGCATCGCATGTTGTAAACCTATGTAAACCTGAAGTGGTTGGTACATACAAGAACCAAATATCAGGGCTCAAATTCCAATTTAACTCAGTGCCAGCGCATTGACTTTCGTCTGGTTCTGGCATACTTGGTGTGGCGTTCGTGGTATCAAACGAGTTCGCGCCATCGTAGGCGATTAGTGCAGTACTGCAATCGTCGCCTACAGGGCCAAGCGGCTTACTAGTAGCAAGGCTAGAAGTGAACACTATCGCAGCGGTTATTGAAATTATCTTGAACATCTTTCTCATCTTTTATCCCAAAGATCATTTCCTCAGTAGAACATGGAATACAACAACCTACTATGCCACAAAATGCGTCAAACATTTCAAAAAAACTGCGAAAAACCCACATTTTATTCTTCTACCGTCCGATACAAACGCTTAAAGAGGGTTTCGCACAAGACAGGATTTGCCACACTCAATTGCGGTAGCAATTGATTGGGCCAAATCAGTCACCGTGGGCGAAAGAATAGAGGGAATGAACGGGCGCTTCGCACTTTCTGGTGACAGGATTTGCCACACTCAATTGCGGTAGCAATTGATTGGGCCAAATCAGTCACCGTGGGCGAAAGAATAGAGGGAATGAACGGGCGCTTCGCACTTTCTGGTGACAGGATTTGCCACACTCAATTGCGGTAGCAATTGATTGGGCCAAATCAGTCACCGTGGGCGAAAGAATAGAGGGAATGAACGGGCGCTTCGCTCTTTCATTCCCTCTATTCTTGAGAACACAAAGACGCGAGTGAAACGAGCGGCTTAACGACTTACAAATAACCCCGCATCGAAGGATGCGGGGTTATTTGTAAGTCGGGGTGACAGGATTTGAACCTGCGGCCTCTTGTTCCCAAAACAAGCGCTCTGCCAAGCTGAGCTACACCCCGCAATGCTACGGTGACACCCGAATTTCGGGTGGGCGGGACATTCTACCTTAAAATCACTGGGATTAGTCCCAGTTGAATACACCCTTTTTCCATGCATAAATATACGCGACGATCGAAGTACCGAGGAAAAATAGAATTCGTCCAAGGAATAGGGTTGCCTCCGTGCTTCCTTGGGCAAGTTGTGAAAAATCAACAGCCCATGGGTAGAGGAAGATAATTTCGATATCGAACACAAGGAATGTCATCGCTAGTATGTAAAAGCGGATGTTAAACCTTTTTCGAGCAGTCCCGATCGGATCCATGCCACATTCGTACGAGGAGTCTTTTACCTTGCCGGATCTTTTTGGACCAAGCAATCCTGAAGCAAGAATATTCACTATCGCAAAGCCAACAGCCATGAGAATGATAAGCAATACAGGTAAATAATTGGTGAAATTCATAAACGAGAATTGTAACGAAAAATGATGTAATCGGTTTAAGAGGAAGTTTCAAATACCTAAAGCAGGCGGCAGTTTCTCTGGTTACAGTTTATCTTTTAAAATGACAATCTTATTTTCAGGATTGTTACTCTAGCCTAGAGGGCAAAGAAAAACCCCCCTAAGATGGTGGTGGGTCCATCTCAGGAGGGGGAAGAGAAGGAGTTTCCCCAACCGAAGGTTGGGAACTCCGCACAGGTGCCTCAGTTCATCCTTGATCTGGGCGAAGGTCACAATTTTTGGAGCAATATTCTCTGAGGATGGTGTTCCGTTTAAGAACGAAACGTGAGGGAGCCACCGTTCCATCGGCGCACCGCTCAAGTAAGTGGTTCCTTCCTCTTACTTGTACATCATCAGTCATCCGTGTTTCACTCCAAAAACTCCCAGCCAGTTCTCTCCAATTTCTTATGAACATCCCAGCGAATCGCCGCAGTTCATACATTTGTAACAGGTTCCATTTCGAACAGTAATTGCACCACACGATGGGCAGGCCGGTGCATCACCTTGCATTTTTGCATTTGATTGACTAAGCGATGACTGCATTGTCAATTCTTCTACCTGCAGTTCGCCCTCTGCCTGTTCGCTCTTTGATAGTTGCATGCGCACACGGTCGTACGTCTGTTGCACAACAACCGCGGTCTTCGCCGATCCGGTGTTGACCTTGGGCGTAATGCCACCAAGTCCTGTGCTCACAGAATCGCGGGGTGTTGTAACGGTATCGCTGGCTGATTGTTCTGACCATCGTGTGTCCTCCTTGACTGTTGTGGTCTGTCGCGTTGTTTCTTGTTTTGGCAGCGTAGAAGTTGTTGCACGATTTGGCAGATTTGCTTCTTTGTAGCCATCGATAAATTGCATCCCCATCCATTGAAAAATGTAATCTACTAGACTTTTTGCAAATGGAATATCACGATTTGTTGTGATGCCTTGTGGTTCAAAGCGTTGGTAAGCAAACTTGCTCACCAAACTTTCAATCGGAACGCCGTATTGTAATGCAACGCTGATTGCAGTTCCCAAGCTATCCATTAGTCCGCCGATGGTTGATCCTTCTTTGGACATTGTGATGAAAAGTTCACCAGGACCACCCGTATCGTACATGCCTACGGTGAGGTATCCCTCGTGACCTGCTACATTAAAGTGGTGCGTGATGCTTCTTCGGGTATCTGGAAGTCTTCTTCGCATTGGCTTTTCGATGATCTTTTCGACGATCTTTTCGATGACTCGTGGTTGATCATCTATTGCCATGTCAGCAGCAGCAACGACTTCATTTGCAATTTCTGTGTGGGCTGCTGCAATTTCTACTTCGTCTTCATCATCGTCAATGTCGACATCTGCTTTTGCGTTGAGAGGTTGACTTAACTTACAACCATCTCGGTAGAGTGCGTTTGCCTTTAGTCCAAGTTCCCAGCTGAGCCAGTACGATTTTGCAATGTCTTGTGTAGTTGCTTCATTTGGAAGGTTAATTGTTTTGGAAATTGCACCTGTGATAAAGGGTTGACAAGCAGCCATCATTCGAATGTGACCTTCCGCTGCAATATAACGGACACCAGTTTCGCCGCAACGATTAGCGCAATCAAACACGCAAAGGTGCTCCTCGGCTAACCCGGGAGCGCCTTCAATTGTGCCAGTACCACAGATTCGACGGTTCAACTCCGTAATCTCATCGCTTGTTAACCCGAGAAGTTTGAGCCCGCTGAATGAAGAATCACTTGTTGCTTCTTCTCGTGTTGTGCCGAGAGCTTCAAGGACGTGTTCGGGCATTGTCCACGATGCGAATGCGAAGGACAACTCAAACACCGTAGGGAGTGAATCGTTCATCGCGTCGAGGTCTTTTTCGGTATACCCTTTTTCGAGTAGGAACGATTTGAATGCAATCTCTTCGCCATCGTCTGTCACGGTAGTTGGCATCGGCGTGTCAAGCGAGAGCGTGCCCATGACGTAGAGCATCATTTGCTCAACTTTGTGTGCGCTGTAGTTAAGTGCCAAGAGAGCGGGCTTTAAAGATTGATTCGCAATCTTGAAATACCCACCACCTGCGAGTTTCTTAAATTTTGTTAATGCAAAGTCTGGCTCGACGCCGGTTGTGTCGCAGTCCATCAACAATCCGATTGTGCCAGTTGGGGCGATGACTGTAACTTGTGCGTTTCGGAAACCATGACGTTGACCAAGGTCTAGCGCCTCGTCCCACGCCTGCACAGCACGACCAAGCATAGCACCCGCATTTGTGATGTTAATAGTTTCATCATGGAAAAGTGCGTGATTAATTGGTACGGGTGCAAGCCTTAGTTTTTCGTATTCGCCACTGTCTCGAGTAATACCGTTAGCTGCTCGACGGTGGTTTCGAATTACGCGCAGCATATCTTCTGCGTTATCAGCAAAACCTTCAAAGGGACCAAGTTCACCAGCCATTTCTGCACTGACTGCGTACGAACGACCCGTTAGCGTAGCGGTAATTGCACCGCAAACTGCACGACCAGCTTCGCTATCGTAAGCAATACCTGCTTGCATGAGCATTGCACCTAAGTTTGCAAATCCAAGGCCGAGCGTTCGGTAACGCCAACTTTGATGAGCGATAGCTTCCGAAGGGAAAGCAGCCATTAATACAGAGATTTCAAGTACGATTGTCCAGAGTCGAATAGCGTGTTCAAAAGAATCAACATCGAACATGCGAGTGCTGCTATCGTAAAATTTGAGTAAGTTCAGTGAAGCGAGATTGCATGCAGTGTCATCTAAGAACATATATTCACTGCATGGATTGGATGCATTGATTCGACCGCTTTTTGGGCAAGTGTGCCAATCATTGATAGAGGTATCGAATTGAACACCCGGATCTGCGCAGTGCCAAGCAGCGTCACAAATGGTGTTCCAAAGACCGCGTGCAGGGATGGAACGCGACACTTCTCCATCCGTGCGGCGAATCAAATCCCAGTCCTCTTCACGATCAACAGCTTCAAGGAAATCATGGGAAAGTCGAACGGAGTTGTTTGAGTTTTGACCAGCGACTGTTTGGTACGCTTCTCCATTAAAATCGTAATCGAGGACGAGGTCCATGTCTTTTGCTTGCTGTTTTTGTTCTTTGGTAAGGTGCTTCATGCCTTCGACGAGCGCAGCAACTTTTAACTCCTCACGTACTTTCCAACTTACAAATTCTTCAATGTCTGGATGGTCAACATCAAGGCAAACCATCTTTGCGGCACGCCTTGTGGTACCACCGGATTTAATTGCTCCCGCAGCGCGGTCACCAATCTTTAGGAAACTCATCAGTCCGCTTGATTTACCCCCACCCGAAAGTGGTTCATCGCCACCTCGGAGGTTGGAGAAATTTGAGCCTGTACCAGAACCATACTTAAAGAGACGCGCTTCGCGTGTCCATAGATCCATGATTCCACCTTGATTGACGAGATCGTCGCTGACGGCTTGAATAAAACAAGCGTGCGGTTGTGGGTGGGAATACGCGTCATCTGCTTGGGAAACGTCTCCTGTTTCAGGGTCGGAAACGAAGTGACCTTGCGCAGGACCAGAAATGCCGTATGCCCAATTTAACCCTGTGTTAAACCATTGTGGGCTGTTCGGTGCACTGACTTGGTTAAGCATCATCCAGCAAAGTTCATCGTAAAAGGCTTCAGCGTCTTCTGGTGTGTCAAAGTAGCCATGTGATTCTCCCCAACTTCTCCAGCAGCCAACAAGGCGGTGGATTACTTGGCGTGCTGAATGTTCAGGACCCGTTACGGCCTTGCCTGCATCGTCGAGTTGAGGTGTACCGTCTTCGTTCATCTGAGGAACGCCCGCCTTGCGAAAATACTTGCTCACCATGATGTCAGCCGATAGTTGGCTCCACGAGGCTGGAATTTCAGCGTTGTTCATTTCGAAAACAACTGACCCGTCAGCATTCGTAATTTTTGTTGAGCGAGTGGACCACTCAAGACTGTCCCAAACGAGTTCGCCTGCTGTTGTAAATCTTCTTTGTATGTTCATCTTTATTGTTTTGCTTCCGTGCTTTTCTAACTATCTTGTTGCCTGTCTTACTTACTAAATTGGGGGGAGTTCTCTGTGGTAAAAATCCAACGGGTTAGGAGTCCACCATTGGAAGGGTAAGGCCTTTTTGATCTTGGTACTTACCATTTTTGTCCGCATAACTGATATCGCAAACCTGAGATGCTTGAAGGAATATGAGTTGTGCTATGCCCTCGTTCGCATAAATTTTGGCTGGGAGTGGTGTGGTGTTACTGATTTCTAGCGTGATTTTTCCACGCCATTGTGGCTCAAGTGGCGTCACGTTCACGATGAGCCCACACCTTGCGTACGTGCTCTTGCCTACACATATTGCAAGTACGTCGCGTGGAATTTCAAACACCTCAACAGTTTCGCAAAGCACAAAACTGTTTGGTGGAATAATGATGTGGTCGAGACCTGTTGAGTCCGTGTCAACACTTACAAATAAATCGTCAGTGAATTTCTTTGGGTCGATGACTGCAAGTCCGCCACTCGTTGCATTTGTAAAAATTTTAAACTTTGTACCTACTCGTACGTCATACCCATAACTTGATACACCATAAGAAACCGTTCCGGATCGTTGTTTATTTTGTTGAAACGGTTCAATTGAAATCAAATTTTCTATTTGTCTGTCACAAAGGACTGTCATCTGCTCACCTCTTTACCCATACATCGCTACATCACTAAAACACTCGTTTTTCCTGTAAAAAACGACTCCAAGTGTGGTTTTTCCCGTGTTTTTTGGCTTTTGTAACCGTTTCAACATTCTTTCTTGGGTATCTTCCACAACTGCTTATCGTACTACTACATCTTGCGTCTGCAACTCCCTAAACCACAAAATCTGGGGTCTCTTTTTATTTAGTTCTAAGCCCCTTTAATATCGGCACTTACAAAAGCAAAAACAGCAATATGGGTGTGGATATGCTGTCAAGTCATAGATTTAGGGTCTTCAGGTATCTCTTTTTAGCGAATAAATGGGGTTCTGAGTCGAGAATTGCAATGATGGCATTACACTGCAACGATGACGCGCACGGATGCCAAAACAACCGAGTTAACAGAATCACAAAAACGAGCAGTGGCACATTCAAGTGGACCACTTCTGGTGCTTGCGGGTCCGGGCTCAGGGAAAACAACTGTTGTTTCGAGACGAATTGCATCCTTGATTGAACAAGGGATTCCACCGTGGCAAATTTTAGCATTGACGTTTACGAATAAAGCAGCGCAAGAAATGCGCAACCGTGTTCACGATCTTCTCGTGCAACATTCTTTGGAAGCGAGAGGGTTAACTGTTTCAACGTTTCACGCATTTGGTGCCCGTATACTCCGTGATTGGGGTGACAGAATTATTGGCACAAACACGTTCACGATTTACGACACAGCAGACCAAAAGAGTGCAGTAAAAGAAGCACTTAAAGTGTGTCAGATGAATAACTCAAATTGGCGTCCAGCATCAGTGCTTGCAGCAATTAGTGCGGCAAAAAATAAATTGATTGATGTTGATACGTTTGAGAACGAAGCATTTGATTTTTATTCTAAGTCGATTGCAAAGATGTACAGGGCATACGATGACATCCTACGCGGGAATGACGCGGTTGATTTTGACGATCTGTTATTTCATACTGCGAGATTACTTGAATCTGATCACGAAGTTCGACAACAATTAGAAGATCGATATCAGTACGTTATGATTGATGAGTATCAAGATACAAACCACACGCAATTTGTCATCGCAAACAAAATCGCAGCGAATCATAGGAATATATGTGTCGTAGGAGACCCTGACCAATCTATCTATGCTTGGCGTGGGGCAGACATCTCTAATATCCTTGATTTTGAAGAGCATTATGGTGAAGGGACTGTGATTCCACTAGGTAGAAATTTCCGAAGTACAGGGCA
>JACKQG010003306.1_pt1 | contig 19952 bp, 16 predicted proteins | sample 8237621 | NCBI WGS metagenome assembly JACKQG01 (sample SAMN15677084, study PRJNA649215) | marine metagenome | biome: marine; feature: Black Sea; material: saline water; isolation source: suspended particulate matter (SPM) from the Black Sea western gyre | collected 2013-06-09/2013-06-10 | depth... | reverse complement strand
CTCCCGCAGAAAGATCTCGGGATTTCAGCTTCGAGAGTTTGCCATATTCACCAAAAGAGGAAATTCGAAAGTATACGGAACCATCTTCTGCAGTATAGGCGTGTCCGCGTTGAAGAAGCTTCTCTACTAGCTGAATCTGTTGAGCTATATGGGCGACCGCACTAGGCTCGACATGCGGTTTTAGCAAACCAAGTGACTCGCAGTCGTTATGAAAACGGTCTGTCCAGTATGTGGTGAACTTCTTTAGCTGCTGCCCCGCCTTTATCGAGTCGCGAATGGTTTTGTCGTCGACATCCGTTAGGTTGCGGACATGCAAGGTTTTCAAACCATTGTATTCCGTGACCCTTCGAAATAAATCCTGAGCGGCAAATGTTCGAAAATTTCCTATGTGAGCCGCCCCGTATACAGTCGGGCCACAGCAGTAGAATCGAAGCACGCCTTCTTTTTCGGCAAAAACTTTACACTTACTCCTAGACATCGTGTCCTGAAGGCAAAGATGATTTTCTTTCGCATCACTCATAATGCAAAGCAGGGTGCATTAGCTTTTCGAGCGGGCAAACCTAAACTCGAACCCTGAAATTTCTATTCGGCCTATTGTCGCTTCTACAATGCTCTCAAGGTAAGAAATTCCCAGCAATTCGCAATTGCGAGGAGAATATAACACCTAGGAAGATTTCTTGCCAGCAATACCTTACTTGAAGCGTGCTCGGGTGCGTGAAACAAGATCGCGCAAAGTTTCGCAAATCAGTGGTAATCTAGGGCTCTTCTCCTTGGATTCAATTACTTCGAAGAAAGAGAGGAGCGCATGGTTCATCAACTGATTTGTGTTCCAGTTGCCATACTTTTTGTATGAGTCGACCTTTTCCCAAGTCTCCAAAGAGATTCGGGTGGTAAACGATTTTGATTCTTTTTTGGGTTTGGATGCTTTGCGAGCAGTCATTTTCTAATTTTCGTGTGATTTGTTTTTCCGTAATCTTTTAATAAAAGATTACAAAGAATGCAGAAGTTTATTTATAAATAGGAATCGACTGCCCAAATGCAAAACAAAAATGCGACCTATTGATTGCCTTATCCAATTGACAGAAACTAAACATTTCAGTATCAGTGCAGCATTTAAGCTTTCGAGATGAACTAATCCTGTTAATTTAATCTGGATACAATTCCCTGCTTTTAATCAAAAGAAAGAAGAAAAAGTGAAACTACAAATAAACAATTGCGATAGCTCAGTTGAGCACTCGGAGAACCATGTGGTCGATATCCTCGAAGGTTCCAACGAATATACATTCATACATTTTCTTAGCCCAGCGTTGGTCAAAACATCTTCTGGCCTGACTGAAGCCGAGCCAGGGGCCTGCGTAATGTATACTCCTCAGAACCCGCAATATTATAGGGGGGCGGGAGATCGTTGGTCGAATGACTATTTGACCTTTTCAGGATCATCGTCTGAAAAAATTGCACTCACAGGCGGATTTTTGATGAATGAAGTCTTTTATCCTTATCGAACACATTTCATCTCGTCTTTATTTGAAAAGATGAAGACCGAAAGTTTGCGTCGCGAACTCAATTGGGAACGCATTGCCACTTTGGCGTTGGAGGAATTCATCCTGAAACTTTCTCGTTATGCAAAGGACGACCTCTCGTCTTTTTCTTCCGACCACTCTCATGTACTTCGAGAGGTAAGAGCTGAAGTACACGAACGGATGGTCGAGCATTGGGCTATCGAGGAAATGGCACGATTGGCAAATTTAAGTTCGAGTCGCTTTGCGGCCCTTTTCAAGAATGAATTTGGAGTAAGCCCTACTGAAGACTTGATTCGCGAGCGCATTGAACGCGCCAAGACCTTGTTGTCAAACGTGCGTGTAAGCGTAAAAGAAATTTCGGCAAACTGCGGTTTCGAGAGTATACACTATTTTCACAGAGCCTTTAAAAAGCGCGTAGGAGTTACGCCTAGGCATTATCACAAAATGAAGAATCCGACCGCTCAGTCTCGCATGCGCGGGGAGTTTACTTTAGATGAGCTTTCGCAAGATGCTGATTTCAGCGGAATCATCCAGGTTAAGGACGGCGAAGTCTTTTTTCATGGCGATAGCGATGGGTGGGCTGAGTTTTTGGGGTGGTCGGCAACCGAATTTATCGACAAACCCTTCTTTAACTTTGTAGACCCGCAGGATTTGGTAATCGGTCGAGAAGCGTTGGGCCAAATTACTCAGGGGCAGAACCTAAGAGACATTACCATTCGGCTCAGCAAAAAAGAGGGCGGGCACAGGATCGTGGAATTTTCTGCGATATCTAAGGGCAATACTTGGTTTTGGTTCGCAAGAAAACTACCTGATGACTTCCCCGTTCACTCGAGGAGTTGATTTTTTTGTTGCTCTACATCTTCTCTTTCTAAGCAGAATGTGGCTCATTGGTTCGAGTCACGAAGCAGAAACTTGTTGTTCGGCTAAATGTTGTTGTGCGACACTCTCCTTGTGGGATTATGTCCAAGTCGTTTCAGGCAAGCTAAGCTTCAGCCTTTTCTAGCCCTCTCCTTGGCCTGTTCGGCCTCTTCCTCCAGAGTGGAGGTTTCGTAGGCGATTTGCTGGCGAATCTTATCCGCCCCCTCTTCGTCACCTGAGGCGATGGAGTCCGCGATATTCTTTTCTAGGAATATTGTCCGACCGGCGATCTTAGCCTTATATTTGGATGAGATTTCGGCAATTTCCGCTTTTTGGTCTTTGGAGAGAGGTTCGGATTCATCATCTCCGTCAAAACGCTCCATGGCTAATTCGTATGCACTTTTCATAACATTAGTTTCCCAAAGACAGGTTGGTCCCAAATGCAACAAAAAAGGCAATGCATGCCGGTGCGGCAAAAAAGACGAATGCAGATGATGACGGCAACCTGCGAGCTAATGCAAGGCATACGCCGAGATAGGCGAAGCTAGTTATTGCAGGCGCCCATGAGGCTTCCACTTCCGCACGATAGAAAAAGCCCGGAATTTTAATAAAGAAATTTACGAGGAAATCCATCAATCGTATGATGCACCAATCGATTTCGTGAAGAAAATCAAAACCGCATGCCCCGAACGGCAGGGAAAACACGGCCAACCAAATTGCTCCAATGGCTAAAAAAACAAGAAATACATTCAACAGAATACCTCCCGGAGAAAAAACTCCAAAGGCGTCTGCGGCGAGTGGTGAACTGGCCAAGGTCGCCGCAGTGCTTATGGCAAGAGCCCCAAAAAACCAATGACATATTTGAACTCCTGCTTTGCGGTGACCCGATAATTCTTCATCCGAAAGGAATCGCCAAGGCCTCAAAGCAACCTGCAGCCTTTGTCCTAGAGGGCCACCATACAGAATTATGGAGAAGACTACGGCATAAGAAAGCTGAAAGCCTTTGTCCCAAAACTGCCCTGGGTCTATTGCCAGCACGAACAATGCGGAAGTTACGAGTGCCTGAAATGCCCCTCCCCTCATTCCCGCAATGTCCGAAGCCTTCCAAAACGCGATCATAATGAAAGCGCGTTGGGCCGACGGAGTACCACCCGTAATTTGGACATAGAGGTATAACAGGGTCAACATAAGGCCCGTCTCAATCCACCTCGGGCCAGGGACCAGTCGCAGTAATAATATAAGCAAACCAGCCACGATGGCTATGTGAAGACCGCTTATGGCGAAAAGGTGCATAGCTCCCGCGAGGATAAAGCGCTCTTTTTGATCCCGCGGGATTGCGGCTTTTTTCCCAAGAAGCATGGCGACGGCAATTCCCGCGACGAGTTCGTCTTCCGGTTCGGCTCCGAAACGTAACAGTTTCTCAATGTCTCGATTTGAATTACGACAAAAGTGAGCGAATGAACTTGCGGGAACGATCTTTTCTGAAATTTCACCCCGTCGAAACTCGTATTGGATGCCTTTGGCGAGAAGGAGGCGGGTAAATGAACTGTCATCGCCATCTTGGATCGGATATAGCACGCCCAAAGCCCGTATTCTGTCACCTTCGATCGGTTCGTTGCCTTGATTTTTGCAGGCTAGTCGAAAATAGATCCGTTTGCCTATTAGATCACGTCGGACATCGGGTGTCCCTCGAACATGGCCAAGCCCGGAAAACTTCACCGAATCATTTTTTTGATCGAAGAGGCGCTCAATGTGGATGTCGAAAACTAGTTCTCGCTGGGGCAAGTCGAGCAAGTTAGATGTAGTTTTACGAGAGCCTTCCACTTGAAGGTATCTCGTGGCTGACAGGCAGAATACTCCTCCGATAAAGAAAACAGCCCACAACCATCGTGCACACTTTTGACGCGCAACGGCCCATATCCCTACGAGAGAAAAAACTAGGCCAACGGCAAAAACGGGCATAATCTCATGTGGCATCAAGATATCCGCCGCGACCAACCCGCCGATCCATGGAAGCAGGACCCAAAGCAATGGCGCCCGCAATGGTACGGCTGGGTCGATTTCTGAAATCCTTATCACAACGCTTGCTGCAATTGCTTCTCCGTGCTTGGATATTTTTCGAAATGGAAGACGACGAAAAAGACTTGCTTTTGAAAGAGCCCGAGAAGGTAAGCGAGAACAGAAGGCCATTGGCCGAGAGAATGCGACCGTGCACTATTCTTGAGGTTTTGGGTCAGGAACATATATTGGGAGAGGGTTGTTTGCTCCCTAATTTGATCAAGGAAAACCGGCTGGGCAACTTGATTTTAGCAGGCCCTCCCGGTTCTGGAAAAACGACTCTTGCGACAGTTTTCGCAGCCGACAGCGGGTGCAAGCTCTTGAAGATAAATGCCGTGACTTCAAATGTCGCCGAACTGCGAGATGCACTCAAGCTCGCTCGTTATTATGGTTCTGCCAATTGCTACCTTTTCATTGATGAGATTCACAGATTCAACAAAGCCCAACAGGATTTGCTTCTGCCGGATGTGGAGTCGGGTGACGCTCGCCTTATCGGCGCCACTACTCACAATCCGCGTTATTACGTAATAGCCCCTTTGCTTAGTCGTTGCCACCTGTTCACCTTGGAACCGTTATCGGTCTCAGTTATAGAAGACGCGCTTCTTGTGGCCTTGAACGACGAGGAAAGAGGTCTTGGTTCTCGGTCTTGCGTGGCCGATAAAGGGATTTTAGGGCAGATTGCTTTGCTGGCCGAGGGAGATCTTCGCCGAGGATACAATTTCTTGGAAACGATAGTCGAGGCTTTGCCCGTGGGTGCAAAACTGACGGACAAGGAGGTGGCTGTCTTTAGTCGCGAGCGCAACATTCGATACGATCGGGATGAAGACGAACATTACGATACCGCATCGGCTTTTATAAAAAGCATGCGTGGCAACGACCCCGACGCCGCTCTCTATTGGTTGGCTAAGATGTTGGTTGGCGGGGAAGATCCTCGCTTCATTGCAAGACGATTGGTCATTTTCGCCTCGGAGGACGTGGGCTTGGCGGATTCGAGGGCCTTGCTACTTGCTGATGCGGCATTTCGTGCGTGCGAAATTATTGGTCTGCCCGAGTGCGAATTGAATCTCGCTCACATTACCCTCTTTCTTGCGACTTGCCCGAAGAGCAACAGTTCGACCTTGGCTTTAGGCAAAGCCAAGCAAGCCTTACGGGAAAAACCCCTTCAGTCTATTCCTTCCTCCATTCGAGACAGGCATGGCCGCAACAAAAAAAACCGCAACGCAAACGAGAAATCGTACCTTTACAGTCATGACTACCCTGAAAATGTTTCGGGACAAGATTACCTGGATGAGCAACTCGAACTTTACTCTCCCAAAAAATCCGGGGCAGAAGTGGCCATTGGCGAACGACTGTCGCTCTGGAAATCAATGCGGAAAGACCTGCAATCGTAGCCCTTGCTTCCTTTTCCATTTTGTCTTTGGTCGCATCTCTTAAGGTTGCAATTTCTGTCGAGAAGTCGGAAATTCAATGTACCGAGAGTGACAACCTTAGTTTGCCCTTTTGTCAGACACCCTATTAGATTTCACCTATGCTTTACGATAGGCCTTATATGAGAGCCCCTAGCTTTGGGGGACGAGCTAGCAGCTTCCTCAAGTTCTTGCTCGTACTTTTGATTGCGAGCTTCGTCCTGCAAACCATCGTGAAGGCCGTGGGCGACAATGAATCAAATGTGACATTTTTCTCATGGACGGCCTTTACGCCCGATGGATTTCTTTCCGGAAAATTGTGGACGCTTGTCACATACGCTTGCCTGCATGAGGGGCCATGGCATCTGGTCCTAAACCTCTTGGCTATTTTTTTTATGGGACGAGCCCTTGAAGATGACCTTGGGCCGAAAATGATGACTTGGTTGACTCTGGCTGGAGCGGCATCGGGCGCCTTATTGTGGTTTATATTCAATATTGCCGGAGGCGGATTGGTTGGCGCATCTGCGATTGCCATGGCTTTCGTTACGACTTTTTGCCTGCGGAGACCGGAGCAGCCTATCACTCTCCTGCTCTTCTTCGTGATTCCTTGCACGCTCAAGCCGAAATGGATTCTGTGGAGTCTTCTTAGCATCGAGACTTACTGCTTTCTTTTTTATGAGCTCAATGGCAGTTCGGGAGTTGCCCACTCGGCGCATTTGGGAGGGATGTTGGCAGGGCTGTTTTTCTTTACTTATGTTCGTTCAGGCGGAACTTCCTGGAACAAGCGTCCGCGGCTACAAAAACCTTCTTGGCTGAAGGTCGCCAAGCAATCACGCAAATCGGGAGCACCTTCCGATTATTCCGTGAACCTTGATGATCGCGAGATGGTCGAGCAGGAGGTGGACCGAATTCTCGACAAAATTAACGAAAAAGGATTCGGCTCCCTTACGGAAGATGAAAAAAGAACCCTCGATAAGGCAAAGAGCCTCTTGGGGAAGTAAGTGCTTGCATGCGAATATATCATTGCCGACTGAGGCCCCTTCCTTTTTTCTGATTTCTTTCTACCTCCGGTCGTCGACATTTCAGTTTCCGAATAATCCGAATCACTATGATTAAAAGCTGCAAATATTTTTTACTCCTAACATGGATCGTTCTTTCCTTTGACTGTGTTCTCTTCGGGAAGGAGGAGCTGGCTGCCACGGAGGACAAGGAACTTGAACCAACCAAGCTCATGCAAGGTGAGGCCCGATGGTTGGCTGAAGCTCTCCATCGAGCTCATTACAGCAAGGTGTCGGTAGAGAAAGTCGACAAGAAGGAATTTCTCAAGACTTACATGAACAGGCTCGATCGCCAACGCCTGTATTTTCTCGAGTCCGATCATGAGGGTTACCTCAAAACCTTCTTGCCCACGATCGGAACCTATTTGGAGCAAGGTAATCTTTTTCCGGGGTTTAGGATATATAACGACTATAAATCGAAGGCTCTTATTCGTCTGTCGTGGGTGATTGCCCGGCTGCAAAAGGATTTTGATTTAAATGTCGATGCAACTTTTGTTCCTGACCGCGAAAAAATTCCATGGCCAAAGGACGAGAAAGAGGCGGATGAAATTTGGGAGAAGCGGCTAACTTATGAAATGCTTGCGGAGGTGCTTACGCAGATCGACCTCGGCGGCGATGAAAATAGTACCGAAGTCGAAAACAAGACTTTGCTGCCGGACGCTGAAAAACTGGCTGAGTTTACCAAGGAGGCCCGTGGCCGCATTACCAAACGCTATGAACGCTGGGATAAAAACATCCGCGAGTTCGAGGCTTCCGACGTTCAGGAAATGTACCTTACCACGCTTTCCCAGATGTTCGACCCGCACACGACCTTTCTCAATATAAAGGAGCGCGATAGGTTCAATCAATCCATGCATAACACGTTTGTCGGGATTGGTGCCGTACTGACGGACGAAGACGGCTTTTGCACAATTAAAGAACTTCTCCCGGGTGGCCCGGCCGAGGCTTGCCGGGAATTGGAACCCGAGGACGTCATCCTAAAAGTTGCCCAAGCTGATGGAGATTTCGTCGAGGTAGTTAATATGAAGCTTATCAAGATAGTGGAGCTGATCAAAGGTCCCAAGGACACGGTCGTGCGGCTTTTCATTAAGCCTGGCAAGAATCCTTCTGATCGAAACACGGTGAGCATTACCCGAGATCGCATCAAGCTGACGGCTAATCTGGCATCTGCATCCATTCGCGAGGTGCCGGCCCCTGAAGGTGATCGAACTTACCCCATTGGCGTCATCGAGCTGCCTTCGTTTTATGGAGCCGCTCCTGGAGAGGCTAAAGCTAAAGCCACTGATGATTTAGAAGAGCTTATCGGTAAGCTGAAGGATCTTGGGGCCGAAGGCATTGTTCTTGATCTTCGTCGCAACGGGGGTGGGTTTCTTAGTGAAGCGGTGAGTCTTGCCGGACTTTTTATTTCAAGAGGGCCCGTTGTCCAAGTAAAGAGCACAGACGGAAAAATTCGCAAGAAATTTGATTTTAATCCAAAGATTGCGTGGGAGGGCCCGCTCGCCCTACTTGTGTCACGGTATAGTGCATCGGCTTCCGAAATTGTGGCCGGGGCACTTCAGAATCACAAACGCGCCCTTATCATAGGAGACAAGGCAACTCACGGAAAGGGAACTGTGCAGTCAATGATTGAGATGAACGCACCCAATCTTTATGCCTTAAAAAACGATAAGCGTAGCGCGGCTAAAATCACCATCCAGAAATATTATCTGCCAAGCGGAACCAGTACTCAGAACGTTGGCGTGATTGCCGATGTCCCGATGCCTTCCATCAACGAGTTTCTTCCCATCGGTGAAGCTGATCTTCCTCATGCCATGAAGTGGGACGAAATTCCCGGGGTGAACTATCGTCGACCAGCCGAAGAATTCCGGATTCGGCCAGAGGAGTCCAAGCAACTACTTGAAACGAGCCTTAAACGACAACGGGAAAAAGAGGAATTTGCCTATCTGCGAAAGAACGTCGATTGGTATAAGGGGAAGCGCGACCAGAAAGAGTTTTCTCTAAACCTCGCGAAGCGGCTTGAGCAAAAAACAAAGGATGAAGACTTTACCAAAGAGCTAAATGAAGAGATGACGGAGTTGGCTGCGAAAACATTTCCGGCCCGTCAAGTCCGTCTTGACGTAGTGCGAAGCCAGGATCGTCGTTCACGTGAAGTACGTGGCGAAAAAGTTGAAGAAGAAGGAGTCGCGGAAAAGATGGAACCCCCTACCAATCTGGACATTCGCCTTCATGAAAGCCTTCGAATCGTTTCCGATTGGATACTTTTGCGGGAAGAAGCTTCTAAGGTTGCCAAAAGCGTAGAGGGTGCCGAAAAGAAATCTTAAGTGGAAACCAATTAGCTTGAGCAGCAGGGGCTTAAACGAGGACAACTTTCATTTCCAAACTTCGGCAATTATCCTTGCGTCTACTCCGGGGGGCGGGCAGCAAGAAAAAAACGAGGTTTCTTCGAGAGATCTTTCATCCCTCTAGCATCGCAAAGGCCCACTTCCTGTGCTCTTTCAATAAGGAGTTCGTGATGGAATTCTCCGGTTTCCATTGCCAGTAAGCCGCCGTGCCGCAAGTGTTGCTTGGCCGCAGTGAGAATATTAAGAAGGTGATCGCAGCCTTCATTTTCGGAGACAAGAGCTAGTTTGGGATCATGCTCCCTAACCTCCCGCTGAGTGCATTCCCATTCTTGATGGGAAAGATAGGGAGGGTTGGAAACGATTAGATCAAAGGTGGTTTCGTTCTTTGGCAATGCCTCAAACCAGTCGCCAAGGTGGAAGCTAACTTTATCCGAAAGTTTGTTTGTGGCGGCATTTTCTTGTGCGAGTTCGAGAGCATCTGAAGAGATGTCGGTGGCAACGACTTGTGCCGATGGAAAAATCTTGGCAAATGCAAGCGCAAGCGCACCGGAGCCAGTGCCTAGATCTAAAATGTGGCATGGTGGCTTCGCGGCAAATTCGCGATTAATAATTTCAATGAATTCTTCTGTCTCCGGCCGCGGAATCAGAGCCCTTTTGTCGCAAGTGATTCGAAGGCCGAAAAAATCCACAAACCCGATCAAGTGTTGGAGTGGCTCTCTTGCTCCCCTTCGTTTAACCAGTTTGCGAATAGGAGCGAGCTGGTCTTCCCCCAGTGGTCGCTCGAACTGCAAGTAGAGATCCATGCGGGCAAGGTTTAAAGAATGCGCAATGATCCATTCTGCATCGAGTTGGGGTTGCGGCACTGCACATTTTTCAAAAAAACCTGTGGTGCGGCGAACCACATCGAGAATAGTGAGCATCGAGCTCAAAATTTTTGCGAAGCTGAGATTTCCTCGAGCCGTAAACGTCGATCTTCTTGAATCAGGGCATCCAGAACTTCATTGAGTCCGCCGTCCATGACCCCGGTCAGGTTCCGAGTCGAGTGACCGATCCGGTGGTCCGTCATTCTACTTTGGGGGAAGTTGTAAGTGCGAATTCGCTCGCTCCTATCGCCTGTTCCGATTTGACTCCGTCGATTTGCTGCATATTTCTTTCTCTCTTCTTCCTGCTTCAAGTTCAGTAGGCGTGCACGGAGAACAGTCATGGCTTTGTTTTTGTTTTTGAGTTGCGAGCGTTCGTCTGCACAGTAAACAGTTAGACCCGTGGGTTTATGGATTAGTTGAACGGCCGAATCTGTAGTGTTAACTCCTTGACCGCCAGGTCCGCTGGCCCTGCAGACATTGATCTCCAGATCATTCGGGTCGATCTCTATGTCCACTTCTTCTGCTTCCGGTAAAACGGCAACAGTTGCGGTCGAAGTGTGTATGCGACCGTTGGCCTCAGTTGTAGGCACTCTTTGTACTCGATGAACGCCGCTTTCAAATTTAAGGCGGGAGAAGACATCTTCGCCCTTGACCGAAAAAATGACTTCTTTGTAGCCGCCCGTTTCCGAAAGACTTTCGCTCAATCGTTCAATACTCCATTGGCTTTCTTCGGCGTAACGTGAATACATCCGCAGGAGGTCTGATGCAAAAAGGGAGGCTTCATCCCCGCCGGTCCCCGCTCGAATCTCGATGATGGTATTTCGTTCATCCGTGTCTTCGGCCGGAATCATGGCGAGAAGAAGGCTTTCTTGTGTTTCTTTTAACTTGGCTTCTAGGATCTCGATTTCTTCTGCGGCCATCTCTCCCAATTCTTCGTCGTCCAGCAAAAGGCGATTTTCAGTTAGTGTTTTTTCGGAAGTCTCGATTTCATCCCCTAATCCGAGCAATTGCTCGACCCTGCGGTGCTCCCGAGACAGGGTTGCTGCCCGTCTCTGGTCTTTGTAAACATCCGGGACTGCAAGTTCCTTTTCCAATTCCGCGAGGCGTATGCGGAAGTGATTAAGATCTGGTGTATGGTGCATGTTTAATACGAATTTTCTTTGCTCGAATGAGCTTAAGGCGTAAAAGCTATGGTCTATGAATCAAGCCCGAAAGCAAGCTCAAGTGCATGGGCAAAATATTATAGCCTGCGTGTGGGATTTTGACAAGACGCTCATACCTGGATACATGCAGACCCCTCTTTTTGAATGTTACGGGATCGATGAAAATCTTTTCTGGAATGAAGTGAATAGTTTGCCGGAAGTATATGCGAAGCGAGGTTTACGAGTCTCGGCAGATACCATTTATCTGAATCATCTGTTGAGTTATGTCAAAAATGGTCCCCTTCGTGGTCTCACAAATGAAAAACTTGTCGAGCTTGGAGCCGAACTTGAATTTTGTCACGGTTTGCCGGAGTTTTTCGGAGAGTTGTCAAAAATTCCGCTAACCGATGAATTTAGCCAGTATGATTTTCGGCTGGAACATTACATAATCAGCACAGGACTAACCCATGTCGTGAGGGGTAGTAAGATTGCCTCTTTTGTTGAGGATATATTTGCTTGTGAATTTATCGAGTCTCCCCTCCCTCCCTATTTTTCAAGCCAGACCGAGTTGTTTCTACCGCTGGAGCCCGAAATTACCCAAATCGGTATGGTCGTGGATAATACGATTAAAACCCGCTATATTTTCGAAATCAACAAAGGCTCCAATAAAAACCCTGCGATCGAGGTTAACTCGGCCTTGCCTCACGAAGATCGAAGGGTGCCTATCGACCAAATGATCTATGTTGCAGATGGCCCGAGTGACGTGCCGGTTTTTGCCGTCTTAAATCAATGGGGAGGAAGAACCTACGCTGTTTATGACCCGGATAACGAGAAAGAATTCAAGCAAACTTGCCGACTTGTCGAGACGGGTCGAGTGCACAACAATGGCCCCGCGGACTATCGTTCGTCTTCGCCAACTGCACAGTGGTTGAAGCACAAGGTCTTCGAGATTTCCCGTGAGATGGTTCTTAAGCGAGAGAACGCCTTGAGGTCATGTTCTACAAATCCCCCTCACCACCTTCCTCGAGAAGAAAATTCCGTCGAATCGATAAACCCTCCTCGGCAAGAGACCTTGTTCGACTAGAGTGATCTTGCGTAAAGGTCGGAGACATGCGGATTTTTCCTGGCGAACGGCGTGCGAGTCTTAGCGTTGGCGAGTTGGCGGATTTCGCCCTAGGACCGCGAAGCCGCTTTGGCGGGCCTTCCGGTACTTGGCGAGCCGAACTTGGTCGGGAATGGCATTCTTCTTTGCGGGCGGAATCGGAATTACTTGGAAACGAAGGGGGCGAGGTTCGCCATGAGGTTTCCGTTCGAGGCATTTTGTTACGAGGCGGATGGGCGGTAGAGCTGGAGGGGCGTGTTGACAAACTGAGCGAGAACAATGGCTTGGCGCTGGTGAGTGAGCTTAAAACCACTTTTCTTCCTCTTCCCGCGACCGAGGAAAGTTTACGGGAGAAGTACCCTCATTATTTTCTACAAGTGTCCACCTACCTTCTTCTTCTCCGGCTTTTACCAGATTATGCCCAAAAGCATGTTGTGGGAGAATTGCGGTTTGCCGATGTCTCTGGGGGAGGGTTCATCCAAACATTACCGATAGAACCTTGCGATGATATAGCGCTAGAAGAGCAGATTAAGTCGTTGCTTGAATTTCTTGATGAACGGCGCAGCAGTCGGCAACGCCTTTCTGCCCTTTCATTCAATAAACCCTTTGAGACTTTGCGTGAAGGGCAAGCCGAAGCCCAGATGGGCTTGGAGCAATCTTTTGCGTCCGCCCCCGTCACTCTATTTGAAGCACCGACCGGTTTCGGCAAGACAGGCACCGCTCTCTCCTTTGCACTAGAACGATTGCGAGACGGTTTTTGTGACCGCATTCTGTACCTGACTGGCAAAACAACAGGACAACACGAAGTTGTTAGGACCTTAGGCAAAATGATTCCCGACGATTGTGGTTTTCGCTACCTTTGCCTGCGTAATCGCACCGAGTGCAACATTGGCTTCGAGGATCTCGAACATTTGTCCGAACAAGAGTTGGCTTGTCGCTGGAAGTCTGCAGCTTTAAATCCCCTCGCCCTCTTTCGAGGAGGCACAATACCGGAGGAAAACTTGGTTGAATCGGCAAAATACGCAGGTATTCCTCCCTATGAAATTATTCGAGCCTGTCTCCCCTTCGCCGAACTTTGGTTAGGAGATTTCAACTATGTGTTTCAACCACGAAGTGCCTCGATCTTCAGGAGTGTAGAAGATTTTATTCCTTCGCGCGCACTCCTCGTTGTGGACGAGGCCCACAATTTGCCTGAGCGGGTCGCATCGGCTTTGTCGACTCGATTTGCTGCCGGTGATGCTGTCCAAGTGATCGAGCACCTACTTTTCGCTCAAGGGCCTAAGGTATTAATCAGGGCATTGGGAGATTTGGTGGAGTTCCTTAATTCTTGCCGACAAAACGAAATCGTGGATGCCGATAATTTCTATAAAGCTACCGAGTTATTAGAAACTGTCGCCGCAACTGTTCGCAAAGGTCCCATTCCCTCCAGTGATCTTCCAAGTCAGGTACTTGACACTCTATGGAGGTTCGGGGATACCGCTCGTTTACTTGCTCTGGACGCGCTGCCAAAACATCTTTGGATTCCGGAAGATCGTTCCATGGAAATTACCTGTCTGGACGCGGCTTCCCACATTGGTACGGAGCTGTGTTCTTATGGTTTATGCCTCTTGGAGTCTGCAACCCTGTCGCCTATTGATCAATTTGCGATCTCTTGCGGGCTTCAGCCGTCTGAATATCGGATAATTTGTGGTACGGCGCCTTGGCGGTCCTTGGCCTTGAAGGTTGCTATAGACATACGAGGCGACACGAGATTCTCTCGGCGACATCAACATCTCGATGAAATCGCTACAGCTGTTCTGGCTTTGATCAATGCGACGGAAAAGCCAGCGATTATATATTTTTCTTCGTATAGATACGCGATCGAAGCCAACAACCGTTTAGGAGAAATATCGCCGCTTACCAAAGTCGTTCTTCAACCCCGCGTTGGCTCCCGGCGAGAGACTAACCAGTTTATCGCTTCCGCACTTGTCGCTGGCGATGCTCTTTTCCTCGTCCTTGGCAGTGTATTTGCCGAAGGCATAGATTTTCTTGGGGGGAAGGTGGATGCGGCCATGATTGTAGGTCCTGCATTGCCTGAGGTTAACACACTGCAGAAGGCGAAAATGGATGCTTGTCTAGGCATTGATCGTGAAGAAGCCTTCCGCCGAACCTACCTTATCCCGGGAATGCGAAAAGTTAATCAAGCCTTGGGCCGTCTAGTCAGATCTCCCGAGCACCGAGCTCGCGTGATTCTTCATTGTCGTCGTTTTGATCAACCTGCCTTCAGGGCTTTATTGGACCCCGTCTGTCGAAAAGCTCCCGCCTTTAATCGTGTTGAGGAAATTGAGGCTTGGCTTAAGGCGGAAGAGAATTCCGTTGCCTAGCGGTTAATGCAAAGACATTTTAGTTTTCTGGATTATGACCACTAAGTTGAAGTTTTCCGCCCCCGAAGTGAGTCAAGCATTGGATCGTCTTGCGGGGGCTATTGTCGAAGCACGCGGCTCCACGCAAAATCTTATGTTTGTGGGTGTGTCCGATGGAGGAATTGGGGTTGCTCATCGTTTGGCCGAAAAGGTTGAAAAAAGCCTCGGCCGAAAAATTCCGCTAGGAATTGTAGATGTTTCTTTCCATCGTGATGACATTGGATCAAATCCCATACCAAAAGCAGTTGTCCCGACGAACCTGCCTCCCGAAGTCGAAGGGAGCTCATGTATTTTGGTCGATGACGTGATTTTCTCGGGTCGCACTATTCGGGCGGCCCTCAACGAGTTATTCGACCAAGGGCGCCCCGCGTGCGTTGAACTTGCCGTACTGGTGGATCGGGGTCACCGTTGCCTTCCATTTTGTGCGGACTATGTGGGAATCGAGCTTGAGACTACCCTTGACCAAAATGTCGAAGTTTCGGTTGGCCCCACCCATACTCTTGACGATCATGTGGTGGTTACTTCCTTATGAAGAAGCCGGCAAATTGGAACCGTAAACACCTGATCGGCATAGAAGAGCTCGATCGCACCGAAATTGAGACTGTTCTAGACATGGCTCGTTCTTTTCGCGGAACCCTTGATAGACCCGTCAAGAAACTGCCCTCTTTGCGTGGTAAAACTGTGGTTAATCTTTTTATGGAGCCCAGTACCAGAACCCGACTTGCCTTTGAAGTAGCTGCGAAGCGATTGAGTGCCGATGTTATTTCAGTCGGAGGTAAATCTAGCAGCCTTTCAAAAGGAGAAACCCTTCGAGATACGGCAAGTAACGTACAAGCCCTTGGCGCCGACCTAATCGTGCTCCGGCACTCTTCGGCGGGTTCTCCACTGTACCTATCGAGAGTCTTGGACGTTCCCATCATTAATGCCGGCGACGGTGCTCATGAACATCCCAGTCAGGCATTGCTCGACGCTTTTACGCTGAGGGAACGGTTTGGTGATTTGACGGGCAAAAAGATAACTATTCTGGGAGATGTGCTCTTTAGTAGAGTCGCTCGATCCAATTTGTGGGCATTAAGCAAACTTGGCGCATCGGTCACCTTTGGAGGTCCAGCCACATTGGTCCCGAAGACTTTCTCAGAGTTTGGCGCGGAAGTAACTCACGACCTCAAGAAAGCTCTTGCCGACGCCGACGCCGTTATGCTTCTTCGTATCCAGCACGAAAGACAGACTTCCACGCATTTCCCGTCCCTCGAAGAATATACAAGCATGTTTGGACTTAACGAGGCTCGAGCATCTTGGTTGAAACCCGATGCCATAATCATGCACCCGGGACCCATCAATCGAGGCGTTGAAATCGATTCTTCCCTCGCAGATTCGTCTCGTTCTGTGATTCTCGACCAAGTTACTAACGGAATTGCCGTTCGAATGGCGATACTCTACCTTTGTTCCGCCGTATCCGATCTTCAGCGAAAAGAGGTTCCGTCATGAGAGGGGGCATTTGGATAAAAAACGGTCGTATTATTGATCCCGCCAATGGACGGGATGAAGTCGCCGACCTCTATATCGCCGATGGTCGAATTTGCGAAGCTCCTGCCGGCAAGGAAAGTGAGGTTGCGAATGTAGTTGATGCGTCGGGAAAAATAGTTGCACCGGGATTTATAGATCTTCGTGCACACCTGCGCGAACTTGGGGGAGGTGGTCGGGAAACTATCGCTTCAGGTACTCGTGCCGCCGCCGCCGGTGGCTTTACCACCGTTGTTTGCATGCCAGACGTTTCCCCGGCGGCCGACAACCCCGGCACAATCCGATATTTACAAGATGCTATCCAGAAAGATGCCTGCATCGATGTTTTGCTTACAGGCAGCATAACCCTAGATCGCAAGGGAGAGCAACTTGCGCCCATCGGCTCTCTCAAGAAATCGGGTGTGGTTGCCGTCACTGATTGTCCGTTCAGCACGGCAAATAATGAAATTTTTCGACGAAGTCTAGAATATGCAGCAATGTTTGATCTCCCTATTTTTGATCTCCCTCGAGATCCTTTCCTTTCCTCTAATGCCGTAGTCCACGAAGGAGCTCAGGCACTAAGGCTTGGGTTGCGCGGATGGCCACGAGCTGCGGAGGAACTTTTCGTCTATCGAGCGATCTCTTTGGCCATGCTCACGAAGGCCCATGTTCATTTGCAGTCCCTTAGTTCGGCAGGTTCCGTGGAGATACTTCAAAGAGCGAAAGAACGCGGCGTACCTGTAACTGCTGATGTCACGCCGCATCATCTTGCGTTAACGGATTCCACTATAGCAGATTACAATACGAACTTTAAGACCAATCCCCCTTTGCGAGAAGAAAGCGACCGCCAAGCTCTTCTCGCAGGGTTACTTGACGGGACGATTGATTGCATCGCAACAGCCCATGAACCTTACCTTGAACATGAGAAAGACATGGAATTCGATCTTGCGCCATTCGGGGTGATTGGCTTGGAAACCGCTCTTTCGGTAAGCCTTGAATCGATAGTTAAAAGCGGAGCGGGAAGCGTAAGCGACATGGTAGCCGCCCTAACTTACCGACCTGCCTCTGTTTTAGGTTTGAATAAGGGTACATTGTCATCCGGAGCCATTGCCGACATCGTCATTTTTGACCAGCAAAAGGAGTGGATTGTCACTCCTGAAAACTTAGAGAGCCTTTCGTCCAATTCCCCTTGGCTTGGTGAAAACATGACTGGCCGAGTAACTCATGTGATTTCCGCTGGCCAGCTTATCAGAGATTCTTCCCTTGCTTGAGGAAGATATGTCTCGGGCATGAAAATGTCTGTATTATTTATTGCAGCCCACGAAGAGTGGGGTCTCGGAGCTCAACTTGTTTTTGGAATTAATGTAGTTATGGCCGCGGCAGGCATTGTGCTGTTGCTACGTAAAAAGATAATCCAGTCTGGCAAGCCATCCTTTAAGGTTAGGTTGTGGGAAGTGGGCCTTTGGGAGGTGATCGTCTTGGTCGGCTGTTTGCTTATCGGTGTTTTCGGCCCTTTGCCCTTGGGCTTTTTACCAGTGTTAGTGATGTTTGCCATCTACTGGATTTCGAGAAAAGAGAATTATCCAAATTTGGTCGGCATATTCCGAATGGGATGGCTGCAAGTAATGAGCGACGCGTTGATTCGGCTCTTGCGTGCATGGCCCGCATTACTCGCAATATCCTTTATTTCCTCTCAGGTCTTGTCTGGTTATCCCAAACAAGAATCGGTTCAGAAGCTAGCGGAAACGCAATCGTTAAATGAAGTTTTCAACATTGCTTGTTACGCCTTGGTTGTTGCCCCCGTCCTGGAGGAATTTTTATTTCGCGGGATCTTATTTCGTGCCATGAAACGACCATTTGGAGTTGGCCCGGCACTTGTAATCTCAGGCATACTTTTTGGACTCGTGCACCAGAATGTGCTTTCTTTCGTCCCATTGACTTTTCTCGGAATCATCCTCGCATTATCCTATGAACGTACGGGCGATCTTAGAACCTGTATCTTAATTCATGCCGGTTTTAACGGCTTCATGGTGTTTTCTATTCTTGTCGGTCATGGATTTTGACAAGCTCTATTCTTCAGGTCTGCATTGCCCTGAACCTGCTGATGTCACTGATGTTGCCAAGCAACTTGCCGTGATTATTCCCGAAAACCTTACACTTCTGCTGGATGGCTTCATGGGTGCTGGGAAAACTTTTTTTGCATCTGCTCTTGCTCATGCGCTTGGGGTCAAAGGGCAGGTGACCAGTCCTACCTATGACATCGTAAACGTGTACACTTCCCCTCGCCGAAACCTTGTACATGTTGATGCATATCGACTCGAGTCAAGCAAAGATGCTGAAAATCTGGGCATCGAAGAGTTGCTTATTTCGCCTTGGATTTTATTGGTCGAGTGGCCTCAGAAAGCTCCCGAACTTGTCTTTGGAGAGACTTGGCGGTTGATTATTGAAACACCATCTCGCGGTGGGCGGAGTTTACGATTGGCGAAGCCCCTCGGAGTCTGAGCCTGTTGGGGCATCTCCCAGATCTTCAGGTTTTTTATCGACTTTAGAATTTATGGATTCGTTCTCTGCCTCTTGGTCAACTTCAATTTTGATCTTATTCTCTTTGCTCTTCCCTTCGTTGCTGGCTATCAGCGAACGGATTTCGAGACGACCATCTGAATACTCAGTTGCGTAGCCTTCCGCAATTAGCCAATGCAGGTCTCGGGCAAGAGTTCGGATGGCATCTGAATTCTTTGGGTCATCTTTCTTGTCGGCGGAAATCCCAAGATGCTTTTCAGCCAGTGAGCCTTTTTCGGTAAGCGGGTGTTTTTCGACAAAGGAAATGAGTCCCTCAATCGAGGGAGAGAAACGTTCGCCAGCGACACGGCGACGGCGTTTAATGGGCGAGAGATAGGAGATGCCCTTTTTCCCACGCTTGAAGTGGTGAAACTTGGCGGCGCGAAACCGACCCAAAAGAGCCAAGGCCGTATCTAGTGGAAAGCGACGCTGCTGTTCAAGAGTGATCTCAATATCGTCTTTCAGGATACCTCCGGAAAGATTCTCCAGCAACCTTCCGTGAAACTCGGTATTTGTACAGGTCTGGACGAATGCAGAAGATTTATGGAATGCGAGGTGTTTGCGGAGTGCTACAAGGCTGTCAAAGCTTTCAGGATCGTCAGCCTTGGGCTTTGTAAGCTTATATTTTCGAACCTTTCTCATTTCTTCAATCCAAGCGGTCGCAGCCTCGGGTTCGCGGACAGTTTCGATTTTCTTCTCGAATTTATCAAAGGTGATATTAGCGAGCTTAGTGGCGTGGTGCTCGCGAATCATTTCCGCATAGCGATGATAATTCGGAGGCGCAAGCCAATCTCCAGTAATCCCACATCTATTGATGGCAGGGAAATTACCTGACGGAGGTTCTGTTTCGATCTCTTCGACATCGTATATATTTCCCAGTCCCTTGGCGATGAGATGATCAATTACTGCCTCGGGGGAGTCAAAAACTAACCCGTCTAGCTTAGATACGCACAATGTTTTTTCTTGATCGATTGCTTCCTTGGGCATGGACACTCGGACGACAAACCGTTCTGGCTTTGCCAGAATCGTAGATGTGAGATCAAACAGCTCGAAAGTGCGTCCTGTTTCTCGAAGATTTGCGGCAATTGCATTGAAGGTTTCCGGCGAGGGAAAAAAGCTTATTTTGCAGAAAGGCTTCT
>JACKQG010003305.1_pt1 | contig 19961 bp, 15 predicted proteins | sample 8237621 | NCBI WGS metagenome assembly JACKQG01 (sample SAMN15677084, study PRJNA649215) | marine metagenome | biome: marine; feature: Black Sea; material: saline water; isolation source: suspended particulate matter (SPM) from the Black Sea western gyre | collected 2013-06-09/2013-06-10 | depth... | reverse complement strand
TTCAACTCATAACCTGAAGGTCGTAGGTTCAAATCCTACCCCCGCAACCAAAATTAAACCCGTTAAGTCAATGACTTAGCGGGTTTTTTGATTCTCGACACATTATCCGTAAATGTGTCGGGTAAGCATGGGGTAAGCAGGTGGGATCAGTTATAGGGGGGCAGGACAGTAAGTAATTATATTTCAAGGCTGGTTAGTGTAATTTGGGAGGACGTAATAAGGGGGAGCAGGTCAAAAATATCTTAACCACAGGTACAGGTGAGCAATAGCAACACTTAGGAACATCAGCGGCAAGCCGATCTTCAGGAAAGTAACAAAGCTTATCGGGTAGCCGGCGCGATCACCCAGACCGGAGACCATTACGTTGGCCGCCGCCCCGATTAATGAGCCGTTGCCACCAAGGCAGGCACCAAGGGCCAGTGACCACCAGACGGGTTCCAAAGCGTCTTTGCCGCCCAAGGCAGTTTCCATGGATTCAACCAGCGGGATCATGGTTGCGACAAACGGGATATTATCGACGGCCGCCGAGACCACCGCCGAAAGCCATAGGGTCGCGTAGGCTGTGCTCGCCGGATCGCCACCAGTAAAATCGATCAGCGCACTGCCCAGGATTGTCAACAGTCCGGCGTGCTCGACTCCGGCAACGATGATAAAAAGGCCAATGAAGAAGAACAAGGCAGGCCATTCCACCTCCAGTAAGGCCTCGTGGAGGCGTTCAGCCTGATTGTGCTCGCCCTCACCCCAGCTCGACACCAGCAATAGCAGGGCCGCCCCAATCATCGCCGTGGTGCCGGGGCGAATGTGGTATTGCTCGCCGATGATGAAACCAGCAATGACGAGTCCAAGCACGGCCAACGACTTCTTGAGCAGCACCATATCCTTAATACTATCCGCTTCCCTGAAGCGCATGACCCGTTGGCGGAGCTTCTCGTCCGCGGCCATACCCTTGGCCCAAAGTAATTTAAAAATAGGTACCATAACGATCAACACAATCACCGAAACCGGTCCCATGTTGTTTAAGAATTGCATAAATGTGAGCCCGGTCGCTGATCCAATAAGAATGTTGGGTGGATCGCCGATCAACGTTGCCGTTCCGCCGACGTTCGCGGCGATAATTTGGCTAAACAGGAAGGGGTAGGGCGAGAGGCCGAGCTTTTCGACGATCAGAAGCGCCACCGGAACCACAAGTAGCACCGTGGTCAGGTTGTCAAGGAATGCTGAGAACACGGCTGTCACAATGCTGAGCACAATGAGGATTCCCATCGGATCGGCTTTTACCTTTTTGGTCGACCAGATGGCAACGAATTCAAAAACGCCGGAAGCCCGGGTTACCGAGACAATGATCATCATGCCGGTCAGCAAGGCAATGGTGTTGAAGTCGATACCTGCGATGGCCTGGTCCTGGCTGATAACCCCGGAAACAATGACCGCACCGGCCCCGAGCAACACCACGATGGTGCGGTTTAGTTTCTCGGTTAGCAGAGTGGCGTAGGTGACGATAAGGATAACCGTACTCAGCCAGAGAGGGTCAAAACCAAAGATCACAGCATGTTCCGTGGCACTTGCGACACCGTTGGTGACGGCGTCGGAAGGGGCGGTGCTCATTCGTCCTTTTCCTTTTGGCCTGACGCTTTCTTATCCTTTCGCGCTTCGCGTTCTTTTTCCTTGGCCTTTTGTACTACCTCCCGGTCATATTCCTCGTTCAATCCATAAAGCATCGAGAAGAACGAAATGGCACCCAGGAGCTTATTTTCTTCATCGACAACCGGCACCACAAACTGCCTGCCGGTTATCAGTAAAAGGGCATCAATAAGGGGCGTATCGGGTTTGACGGTCTTGACATGGCGGTCGACCAACTCGCCAATGGTTTTTCTGCGCACCACCTCAAGACGCTCATTCATTTCTTCGGCGCTCTCATCAAGGTAGCTGGCATGTTTCAGGCCGCGCTTCACACTACTCATCGCAGATACCGACTTAGGAAGCATGGAGTGCATTAGACCATCGCCACTGATCAAACCGGCAAAAGTCCCGTCACGCTCAATCACCGGCACCAGACCCATGTGTTTCTCAACCATGAAGTCTATGGCCTTTCCGGCCGGCTCGTCGGCAAACAGGCTGGTCTTGATGGGAGACATCATGGTTTTGCAATCCATGGCAGGTACCTCCGGCGGGGCTTTTCCTTGTTGTATCTTTTACAATATCACGAATAATTTGATGAATAAACTGAGGCGCTTTCTTTCTATCGGGATATCTTCAAACTTCCCGATGCAACCGTGCTTGAGCAGGCAAAGTTTTTCCGACATGTCATTTCTGACTTTAGGACTGATTTCGCCGAAGAGATCGAGGCTATCGCCGAGGCTTCTGGGCATGATCCTCTATGGGTTTTTGTTTTGTCTGCTAGCGTATGCCCCGAGGCCAGTCCAGCCAGTAATAAACAACGAGCCAATAATTACTGATCAAGCAGCTCATTAAAAAGCTCAAATGAACCAACCCAAAACCAGACGACCCGACCGTCGCCCGTTTCAACGCCGACAGTGCGATGCATCATTCCAACCCTAAAGGAGTAGATTGGAAGTTTCGCATGAATTTTTTTGAACCGAAGACCGGGGTGCTGCGGGTTTTCTTTCCAGAGCTGATAATTCTTTTCGGCCAATTTCCTTATCTGAAATGGCAACTCGTCAAACTGCTTCCAGTAGGCTTTTTCTCTCAGCAAATTGTCCAGCGGCATTGATAAGAAAGTTAAAGAGAGTTTATTGATATGCTTTTCACACTCCTTTAGCGCCCTCTTTGACTGAACCTCGAGCCACTTCTGCGATTTGGGCGTTGAGGTGATTTTATCCCACTCGGCTTTGTCCTCCAGCCGCTCGATGATTTCCAGGGAAATCCGATCCCGGTCTTCCTTAGGGAATGTTTTAAGCAGATCGAAGGCCTTGTTGATATTTTCTACCATGTCAAAATTTCATCCTAAAACCTATCTCATCAATTCAGTAACAGTCGCCAACATCACAAAAACGACCGTTAAACCAAAACCATATCCGGCAAGAGCCTTGTCAAAAAAGAACAAGGTAACATTTCCTGCCACAGCCAAGGAGGTGAGCATAAAGATAAACATAAATTAAAGTCCTATATTGATATTCTCGACAGTCATGATCCATCTTTTCTTTGATAAAATTTCAGTCTACAAAAACTACTGCGGCCATAATCTTGCATCGATCGGAATTCATTCGCTGAAAGAGGCGTGGCGGAGTGTGTTTTCGAGACAGGATGATGTTTTGTCAGCCACTCATGTCCAGATACACATCCCATTTTAAGAAATATTTTATCGCCGGATTTAAGCCCCCACATTGCGAACCCATTTGAGAATTCGGTTGAACAGATCGTTTTTCTTTTTCTTGATGTTGAATGTTTTGCACATGAAGGAGGCACCGTGAATCATGCCATCTTTGTTTATTGCATGGCCAACGCCGAAACAAAATCGAAGTTCTGCTGGTACATTCAGTTCCATTAATTTTGCAACAGAATCCAGAACTCGTTCTGCAGGAACAGTCTGATCGTCTTTACCGTGAATGAAGAAAACACTCGGTCGGGATGCCAATTCCTGTCTTAGATGTTTGGCCCCTATTAGCGTTCCGGAACACGAGACAATTGCCCCCAGGCGCTTTTTGCGTCTCAAGCCGACATGAAGGGCCAGCATGGCACCCTGAGAGAACCCAATCAGAGCGACGTTATGATCCTGGACGCCATATTTTTCTATTTGATCATCAATAAAATCGTTCAATGACGGCGTTATCTTCTCCATACCATTAAGGATGGCATCCGCAGATTTCCCCACAATCTCGAACCACAATCGTTTGCCCGGTTCTTTCCCATGGGGGAGTGGCGCATTTGGAGCCACGAAGACTGCTCTTGGCAAAGCACTGGATAATGTTTTTCCAAATTCAATAAAGTTTTCACCTGAAGAATTTTCTCCATGCAAAAGAATAATAAGTTGCTGTGGGGAGGATTCCTTTGCCGCTCCCGTGGTTGGTCCGGAAAATGACAAGAGATTTATTGAACCTTTTGTCATCGAGGGGACCTCTATTTTCATTTTATGGAGAGGTTCATTCATGGCTGCTCATGCCACTGGACATTGAGCCAGCCGCTTTCCGTATTTTGTCGCCTGCAGTATTTTTTCATCGCATTTTTCACCTTTTCTTCACCTACTTCTTTCACTTAATAACCTTTTGCATCTCGCCTTTTCTTCGCCACCCGGCCTGGCGAGCTTCTTCGTCACCGCAGAAATAGCGATCTCCATGCTTGGGGTTCATTTTGAGAGACTCAAACTCGGCATCCAGGGGGCTGAAATAGAACTTGTCGCTTCCTTCCAAAACTTTGCCTCTGACCATGCAGGAAACGTGATCTGTTCTGGATTTATTCAGGAAAATTTCTTTCAGCATTTTCCATGGATAATTATTAGTTGAGTGGAATGCCCCTTTGAAGCGATCCTCGTTTGGCAATCTCTCACCATTCCTCCATTTTCGTGGCTGAATGAATTTACTTCCCCAAATGCCTAGAGAGCCCTTTTTGCCAAGATCTTCCATTGCAATGTAGTGGGGGTTGCTTTCTTCCATAGCCACGACAAAACCGCTTTTAAGTAAAATGTCAGAGATCTCGCTATCTCCAATCAAACACGTTGCGACAGGCAACGCATTTTTTTGCGGTTGGATGGTGCATTTTATCGGCATTGTTTGCAGGTTGATCAGCTTGCGAAGTTCTGAACCTGCCGCAAGTCCGCAAAGCCATAGATTGCCTTCGTGGTCACAGACCTGACCCAGCTCTGGCGCATCAATACCAACCAACTGAAAAACAGTATCCCCAATTTGAATGCTGTCCCCGTCAATGACCGTAATTTCATGGTGCTTTGCGACGACGACTGTGGATGCGATAGAGGGCTGATCAAAGGCCAATACAATCAAAGCAAAGAATATCGCGAAGAATAATTTCATCACTCAATCTCCTTGGGTTCAAAAATTGTCTTGAGAATTGTTACGGTACGAATGGATAGTCTTCATGCCGAGATATCCAATTACCATCCCGACGACTCCACCGATGGCTCCTCCTAAATGACTGCTTTGAGCGGGATTGAATTTGCCTCCAACGATTGCTCCAACCGCGATTCCTGCCGTTACTATGCTGCCCACGATAATAATTCCTGCCGTTTCCAAACCTTTTCCAAGCTCATCCATCAACAGGGATGCCATGAGAATGCAGGACATAATCACAGCCGTGAGGGTAAGGAATTTTACGGTTAGAATTAGAGTTTCAAACATCCAGGTTCCTCTGAAGCCCTACAAAAAATTGACTTTGGGGGTCTCGAATAAATGCCTGTGCCATACCTCAATTCCTCCAGAAATGTCGGGTAAACAGAACCATTACGGTGAACACCTCAAGCCGTCCGGTTAACATGCCAAACGAAAGCAGCCATTTGGCCGCATCAGGAATGTTTTGGAAGGACCCAGACGGGCCTACGATAGGACCAAAACCTGGCCCCACGTTGGACATGGCCGTTGCTGCGCTTGAAATAGCTGTAACAAAATCGAGCCCGAGCATGCCCAGCGCCACAGTCAGAGCCATAAAACAAAAAATGAAAATAGCGAAAAAACCGAGGATGGAAGAAATCACCTCATCAGAGATGGGATTGTGATTATATGAAGGAATAAAAACGCCGTGAGGCTGAACAATTTTTTGAAATTCCGCACGAACAATAGAAAACAGAGTCTGAAACCTGAACACCTTAATCCCGCAAGCGGTAGACCCTGAGCACCCGCCGACCAACGTCAAAAAGAATAATGCAACAACAGGAAACATTCCCCAGAGGCTATAATCAGTCGATGCGTAGCCCGTTCCTGTCATTATCGATGCGACGGTAAACGTAGAGTATCGAACCGCTTTTAAGGGTTCCATCCCTTGTGATGAAAAGAGCCACCCAGCAACCGCAATCATTGAGAAGAGCAAGATCCCAAGGTACCAATGCACCTGGCTGTCCTTGAGTAGCTTGGAAACCTGCCCATGAAGGGATACCGGGATTAACATGAAGGGTATTCCACCGACTATCATCCCTACGGTTATGATTGCTTCGATAAGTGCGCTATCGAAATGGCCAACAGATCCATCTGACGTGGAATATCCTCCGGTAGCGATGGTGGTCATGGCGTGCGTAATGGCCTCCAACCCGGTCATGCCGGCCAGCCATAAGGCAAATGCACAAACTAACGTAAGAGAGACAAATATAAATGTTACGCCGGCTGAAATATGCGCCATTCGAGGGAATACCTTATTGCCAGTCTCGAAGGCCTCAATGTTGAATATTTGCATGCCGCCAACTCTCAGTAATGGAAGGATGCTGATAGACATCACGATAATGCCCAAGCCCCCCAGCCATTGAAGAATGGCTCTCCAAACCAGAATTCCTGCAGACAATCCATCCAGCCCTGTAATGACTGTCGACCCTGTTGTGGTGATCCCCGACATCGACTCGAAAAAGGCGTCCGTAAAATTCATATGCAATTCACCCAGCACGAAGGGCAACGAACCGAACAAAGTGATGACAACCCAAATCAATGTGGCCATTGCAAAGGTCTGACGTTTTGACATTTTGAAGTGAGAAGACTTTGTCGATAGGGCCATCCCACCGCCGATAACGAAGGTAGCTGCAGCCGAAATCGGGAATACCCAGGTATCCGGGGTGCCAGTGGCAATGTCAACGAAAGCCGGAACACACATACTCACAGCCAGACCGATGAGCAGGATGCCAATAATGAGCATGATTGGCTGAAAGAAGTCCAAGGTACTGTCAATGTTATTATTGACGGACATAACTAGGTATTCCAGTTCGGGTTGGGTCGCGGCTTACACTGGCGTCTTCCTGCCAATTGCAGAATCGAGGCTTGCAAATGGGTTGGATAACCAGTTCACAAAGGAAGACAAAGGGAGAGAGGCTCACCCCAATGAGGGGATCGGGATGAGCCTCATTCCACCCTAACGAAAAGACGCCAGGAAACTAAAATTCCCTCCCCATTGTATTCATGGGTAAGGCCTTTTTTCGTTTAGTGGAGGGGCATTAAATGGATGGGGGGCCGGTCGTTTGTTGATTGGAAACCGTAGCGGCTTTCAACCAACATGTAACAGCAGGGAAAGAACCCTTTTGTCCTGTCCGGCAATGTTCAACGCTATCGACGTATTGGAAAAAGGCGACTAGTTCTGTTTCGTCTGAGTTGTCATCAAACAGGATTTCAGATTTTTCTATAGCGCATGATAATTCGCCAGCAACCGCTGGCGTTATGGATGGCACAAGCAGGCTCACCAAAAAAGTCGCTAAGAAAAGCCGTGTGAGCAAAGAATGACGATGCTTCATAATACCTTGAGAACCAAATGCAAAAAGTTATCCATGATTAAAAGATTCTATATAATCATGGCAAAATAAGGGCGGGAGATCAATCATTGGAATTTCCATGCGCCTTCAGGGACTTAAGCGTGCGGCGCAGGGCGCATACGGTATATCCTGCCCCTGCAGGCAAAAAAGCTGTTGATGTTGGCCAGTCAGCGGGTTTCCTTGATCTGTCCCGTAATCCCTCATCCTCATTCTCCCGCGCCCTTTTTTGCAGAATAATTGTCGTAAATGAAACACCGGCAATTTGAATGAGGGGGTAAAGGATAATTCTGTATGTTCTTCCGGCTTCATATTATTTTTAAAAGAGTTTCAAAGCGAGGACACGATCATGGCTAAGGCCACCAATGACCAGCATTCCAACCCGAAAAGCGATATCGAAATTGCGCAGGGCGCAACCATGATTCCCATCGCGCAAGTCGCGGCTGATAAACTTGGTATCGGGTCTGAACATCTGGAGGCTTACGGACAATACAAGGCGAAATTATCGCTGGATTATATTGATAGTCTGAACGAAAAAAAGGACGGCAAGCTGATCCTGGTGACGGCTATTTCGCCGACCACGGCCGGTGAAGGCAAGACGACGACAACGGTAGGCCTTGGTGACGGCCTTAACAGGATCGGTAAAAGGGCGATCATGTGCCTGCGGGAGCCCAGCCTTGGACCTTGCTTTGGCATGAAGGGTGGCGCCGCTGGCGGCGGCTTTGCCCAGGTTGTCCCCATGGAAGATATCAATCTTCATTTCACCGGTGATTTCCATGCCATCGGCGCTGCTAACAACCTGCTGGCAGCGATGATCGACAATCACGTCTATTGGCATGAAAACGATAAAACCCTGCTTGATAACCGGCGTATAACATGGCGTCGCGCTGTTGATATGAACGACCGCTCGCTGCGCGATATTGTGACCTCGCTGGGGGGCGTCGCCAACGGCGCACCGCGTCAGGGCGGGTTCGATATTACAGTGGCTTCCGAAGTCATGGCGATTTTGTGCCTGTCCAAAGACCTTGCCGACCTGCAGCGCCGTCTTGGCAATATCATTGTTGGCTATTCACGTGAACGCAAACCCGTTACCGCCAAAGATTTGAAGGCCGCAGGCGCGATGTCGGCTTTGCTTAAGGACGCCATCAAGCCGAATCTGGTGCAAACTATGGAAAATAATCCGGCCTTTATTCACGGCGGTCCGTTTGCCAACATCGCCCACGGTTGCAACACCATCATGGCGACGCAGACGGCGCTGAAACTTGGTGAGTATGTGGTCACCGAGGCTGGTTTCGGGGCCGATCTGGGGGCCGAGAAATTCTTCGACATCAAATGTCGCAAGGCTGGCCTGAAGCCTGATCTTGTTGTTTTGGTGGCGACGATCAGGGCGTTGAAGATGCACGGTGGCATCAAGAAAGCAGACTTGAAGGCGGAAAATCTGGAAGCACTTGAAGCCGGTTTTGTCAATTTGGAGAGGCACGTCTCCAACATTTCCCACTTCGGCATGAAAACCGTTGTCGCTATCAATAAATTTTCCTCCGACACGGCGGCGGAAGTCGAAATGGTTAAACAAAAATGCGCCGAACTGGGCGTCGATGCCGTCGAATCCGATCACTGGGGCAAAGGCGGGGCAGGGGCCGAAGATCTGGCCCGTGCAGTCGTCGCCAAGGTCGAAAAGGGAGAATCCAATTTCCACCCGCTGTATCCTGATGAAATGACCCTGTGGAACAAAATCCGCACCATCGCCACGTCCCTTTACGGGGCCGAGGATATTATTGCCGACAAGAAAATTCGCGAGCAGATCAATTCCCTGCAAAAGGATTACGGGCACTTCCCGATCTGTATCGCCAAGACCCAGTACAGTTTTTCCACCGATCCCGATTTATACGGTGCGCCAACCGGGCACGCCGTGCCGATCCGGGAGGTTAGGCTTTCGGGGGGTGCGGAATTCCTGGTCGTTGTTTGCGGTGATATCATGACCATGCCAGGCCTGCCACGTGTTCCTGCGGCAACCAACATTCACATCGACAAGGACGGCCTTATCGCCGGGTTGTTCTAGTTCCCGAACAACCCGCCCAGGCTTTTGCCGATGGATTCAAGCGGGTTGCTGCTTTTTTTCTCGACCGGGGGTGGTGCGCTCCCTGATCCCGATTGGGATTTCGGCGCTTCGGCGGTTTTCATTTCACCGGGGACAACCTTCTTTCCGGCCAGGGCCGGGGTGCAGTAATCGGTGTTGTCGGTTTGGGCGACGGTTTCCTTGGCTACCTTTTCAACCAGCAGCGACAGGCCCATGGTGGCGATAGCGGCTCCTGTGCGGGCTGCCCCGGCAACGACATTGCCAGTTGCCCCTGCCATATCGATTTGCCAGTCCGGCTTGGCGAAGGTGCCGGAAATATCAACCGGGACCATGGCCACTGTCGCCAGGTTGGCTTTCTTTGAACGCGGGTCGACACGCAGTTTCAGGGTTTCATCGGCCAGATTGGCACTGCCCGAGCCAATAACTGAAAGACCGCCTGTTTCAAAAACGATGGCGTGTGTGTCGGCCATGCCTTTGGTGATGTTGAACTGAACCACAGCGCAGCGGATCGCCTTGTCGTCCTTGCTGTCAAAAACATTGAGCAAGTCCGTCGAGATAACATTGAGCGCGCCGCTCTCAAGCCTGCCATCCTTGATCTGAATCCGGGTCTTGCCGTTCAGACCGGCCATCAGTTGACGAACCGAGCGACCGGAACCCGAAACATCGACGTTCATATCAACCTTGCCCGTCGCCATGTCACCAAGGCCCTGCTGGACCAGTATTTGTCCGAAGTCGACCTGTTTGGCATTTATCTTCGTTTTCAGGGCCGCTGTTGCCTTGGAGGTATCAAGCAAGACGTTGGCGTCAATCTTGCCACCGGCAACAATTGCACCCAGAGGATCAACGCTCAGGCGGCCATCCTTAAGGTTCAGTTTGACACTGACGTTGGTGATACTCATGCCCTGAACGATCACCTGGGCGGCATCAAAGGCGACTTTAGCGTCGGCGGCCTTCAGACCATCCAGCGGCAACGGGTCGCCCGGGAAAACCCGTCCATCATTTGGTTTTGCCGCTGCCGGCGCTGCTGGCTTGTCCGATTTGGGCAGCAGTTCATCAAGATTAAGGGTATCGGTTTTCAGCGCCACATCGATGGCCGGGCGCACACCGCCAAGATCAGCGGCTACCCGGCCTGTCAGTGCAAGCGGACCAAGGGAAACGTCAAGATCAGCCAACGAGATTTCTGTCGGCCCATCCAGTTTCATCTGTGAGCTGATTTTGAAAGCTCCCTTTATGGGTATATCCATACCTTTAAGGCCGGGTTCCAGTGTCGCCGCCGCTGCCAGGGTTTCATCCAGGGAGGCACCACTTACAGTCAGTTTCAGGTTGGCCATAGGCGCGCCATCCGGGACGCCAAGTTTGCCTTCAATGCCGATGGCGAGTTTAAGGGCGGCAATGTCAAGTTTGACCGGAAACATATCACCACCACCAATAGCACCAATTGAACCCAACTGACCGCCGACGCTAAAGGCCTGATTGTTGATATTTCCTTTGACCATCAGGTCAAGCGGGGCGCTCAAACCGCCCGATTTCAAATCCACAGTGTCCAGTTTAAGGGCGTATTGCTGCCCGGCCTGGGCGTCCTTGTAAGTGACAGTGACGTCCTTAAGGCTAACGGCGTTTACCACCGGCAAAACAACATCGCCCTCACTGGGGGTCGCCGGGGTTTTTGCGGCTGGCGCGCCGAAATCCCAGTTAGCCTTGCCGGAGGCGTCCTTTTCGGCCAAAATCTCAACCCCTTGCAGGATTACCTGATTGATCTTGATTTCACCCGACAACAACGGCATCAGTGACATTTCGGCGGCAAAATGCTTGATCGAAATCATGTTGGGGCTTGAACCCCAAGGTGCATTGGCGAAGCTGACGCCGTCGACCGAAATGCGGGGGGTTAGTGAAATGGCAAGATCCAGATCCCCGGCGATGGTCAAATCACGACCGGTCGCGGCCTTGGCCTGTTCGGCAATCAGCCCTTTGTATTGATTGAAATCGATGGTTTTGATGATGGCGACCCCGGCGATGATCAGGGCGATCACCAACACACCAATGCCGGATAATAATTTTATGGCCTTGCTCATGGGGGTCCTCCGAATGTTTTTTTTAATTCATAATAATTATAGGCGCGAAATGTCGGAGAATCCACAAGCCTGGTTCAGGGTGCGTAAGTGATCCGGTAAATCACTCCTTGCCGGTCATCGGAAACCAGCATGGAGCCATCGGGCAGTTCACTGACATCGACAGGGCGGCCCCAATTCAGCATTCCTTCGGTGAAGGGTTGCCACGTCCAGGCCCGGCCATTTTCGTCAAAGCGCACCCGCGCCACCCGGTAGCCATCGGGAATGGACCTGTTCCATGATCCGTGATGGGCGACGAAGGCATCTCCGCGCATGTCGGCTGGAAACATCTCGCCCTTGTAAAAATGTAAGCCAAGCGGTGCGACATGGGCACCAAAAGTCAGGTCAGGCTGGACGGCGCTAGCCGGTGGCGCCAGCCTGGAAAAATCATTGGTGCGGGCGTTGCCGCCACCGAAAAACGGAAAACCGAAGTGAAGGCCCGCTTTTTCGGCCCGGTTCAACTCTTCGGGTGGCAGGTCGTCGCCCATTTGATCGGCACCATTGTCGGTAAAATGAAGGGCACCGCTTTTGGGGTGAAAATCCATGCCGACAGAATTGCGAATGCCGCGGGCGAAAATGGCTGGGTCGGAACCATCGGGGTTGATGCGGATAATGACCCCCTGATTGCCCTCAGGCATACAGATGTTACAGGGTGATCCGGCGCTCACATAGAGCATCCCATCAGGGCCAAAGGCCAGGTCACGGCGACCATGCCAGCCACTATCAGTCAAATCGTCGAAAATGGTTTCGGGACGGGCTTTGGCAAGCGCTTCCAGGCTGTCGCCCCGGTAGCGGCTGATCCGGTGTTGCTCGCCCACATACAAATAACCATCCCGCCAGGCGACCCCGTGGGGAACCCTGAGGCCGGCCTTTAAAAGCAGGGTTTCTCCGGCTTTTTCTCCGCCATAGGGAATGGCGTAGACGGCGTGGTCCTTGGAGCCCGCGAAAACAGTCTTCAGTTCTGGTGAAACCGTGATCGCACGGACACCGGGGGCGTTTGCAAAAACTTCAATAAAGAATCCCGGCGGCAGATGAACCTCGCTTAACCGGTCCTTTGTGACTGCGCAAGCCGTCGAGATGACGAACGCCAGGCCAAGCAAGCCACCAACCAGTCTTTGCAGGAATTTGCCACCCATGATCATTAACCTTGGTATTATCTGTCATTCGGATAAAAATGGTCGAGTATCAATAAGATTAAAGGATTTCCCGTTGAACCGGAAGCTAAGACGCCAACAGGCAAAAATAAATAAGAAGGCCGGGGGTGCGGATAGCCGGGAGGTAGCGCATCTGCTGGAGCAGGGGTTTGGACAGCATCAAGCGGGAAACCTGGGTGAGGCGGAAGACCTGTACCATAAAATCCTCGAACTTGATCCGGGCCACGCCGAAGCCAACCATCTGCTGGGCGTCATCGCCCTTGATAACGCCGATTACCCGATGGCGTGCACGCTAATGGAAAAGGCTGTCCTGGCGAATCCAAAGCATTTTATCGCCCATAACAACCTGGGTAACGCCCGGACGGCGCTTGGCGATTTTCAGCAAGCTGAAAAGTGTTATCGCAAGGCGCTTAAATTCAAGCCTGATTATGCCATGGCCCACAACAATCTTGGTAATGTGCTGAAACAATCCAGTGCCTTTGAAGAGGCCGAAAAGCACTACCTCCGGGCTGTCTCTCTGGATGGTAATTACGTGGAAGCCCTGTCCGGTCTTGGTGCCGTGCAACTGGAATTGGGCAAGGTCGGGGACGCCGAGCAGAATTGTCGCCGCGCTCTGGAACTCAATCCGGATTTTGCCGAAGCTCATACCAATCTGGGTAACGTTCTGGCTGAGAAGGGCGCTTATAAGGAGGCGATAAGCCACCACCGCCGCGCCGTTGATTTCAACCCGGATAATGCCGGGGTCCTGAACGATCTTGGCAATGTCCTCAAAGACAGCCAGCAATTCGAGGAAGCCCGCACCGTCTATAACCGCGCCATTGCCATCGACCCGGACGATGCCAAAGCCAACTATAACCTGGCCATGGCCCACATGACCGATGGCGACCTGCTTGAAGGCTTCAAGGGTTTCGAATGGCGCTGGAAAGTAGCGGGCATGGTCGAAAACCGCGATTTCCCCGGCCAGGAATGGATGGGCGAACCGCTGGAGGGACGCACCATTCTTGTTCACGCCGAACAGGGCCTGGGCGATACCATCCAGTTCTGCCGCTATCTGCCGCTGCTGGTGGCAAGCGGCGGCAAAGTGGTGTTCGAGTGCCAGCCGTCGCTGGTCGATCTTGTTGCGGGCATGGGCGAGAACATCACCGTCTTCGCCAAGGGCGAAACACCACCCCCTTATGATCATATCCACGCGCCCTTGCTAAGTCTGCCGCGACTGTTTGGCACGACCCTGCAAACGGTGCCTGCGGATAGTCCCTACCTTCAGGCGAACGCGACCTTAAGCGGGCAATGGGCCGAGCGCTTGAACCAGTATAGGGGTCCGAAAGTGGGTCTGATCTGGCGCGGCGGTGCGGCCCATCTGAATGATCGCAATCGTTCGGCTTCGCTGGCGCTTTTTGACGCCTGTTTTACTGAGCCGGGGGTAACCTATTTTAGCCTTCAAAAAGACCGTCCAAAAGAAGACAATAGCCTACCCGAACGGTTTATCGATTTAGGCCAGGATTTTAACAATTTTTCCGACACGGCGGCTGCCCTTGAAAATCTCGACCTGGTGATTTCCGTTGATACTGCCGTCGCCCACCTCGCCGGGGCTGTCGGCACACCGGTGTGGACGCTGCTGGCTTACCCAAATGACTGGCGTTGGTTGGTGGAACGCCAGGACAGCCCCTGGTATCCGACCATGCGGCTGATGCGAAAAGAGGCGGGGCAGGAATGGCAGTTTCTTCTTCAGAGGGTCGCAACAGAAATTGAAAAGATGGAATGGACTTGAAACCATGACCGATAAAATCGATCAAGCGGCGCTCAACTATCACGAAAACCCAAAGCCCGGAAAGCTCGAAGTCGTTGCCACCAAGCCATTGGCCACCCAGCGGACCTGTGCGCGGGCCTGTGCCCGGGGGGCGGCCGGGGGGGGCCGGGACAGCGTGCGGGAGCCTGCAAATTCTTCGCGCTATGCGGCTCGGGGGATTTGGGTTGCCGGGACCCCCACCGGCACCGCCGTGCTGGGGCTGGGGGCGATTGGCCCGTTGGCCTCCAAGCCGGTGATGGAAGGCAAGGCGGTGCTGTTCAAGAAATTCGCCGGCATCGATGTCTTCGATATCGAAATTGACGAGACTGACCCGAAAAAAATGATCGACATTATTGCCAGCCTGGAGCCGACTTTCGGGGCGATCAATCTTGAAGACATCAAGGCACCCGAATGCTTCACCGTCGAGCGCGAGCTGCGCAAGCGCATGAACATTCCGGTTTTTCACGACGATCAACATGGCACCGCCATTGTTTCGGGGGCCGCCATCTTTAACGGCTTGCGTGTCGTCGGCAAGGAATTCGCCGACGTTAAACTGGTTTCGACGGGTGGCGGGGCGGCCGGTATTGCCTGTCTCAACCTGCTTGTATCGATGGGGCTTAAGCCTGAAAACATCACCCTGGTTGACCGCATCGGTGTCGTCTACAAAGGCCGCAAAGAGGAAATGGACCCGCAGAAAGATCGCTACGCCATCGACACCAAGGCCCGCAAGCTCGACGATGTGATCGACGGTGCCGATATCTTTTTGGGACTTTCCGCCCCCGGCGTGCTGACCAAGGACATGGTCAGTCGCATGGCTGACAAACCGATCATCATGGCGCTTGCCAATCCGGAACCTGAAATCACCCCTGATGATGTGAAATCCGTCAGGTCGGACGCCGTCATTGCCACCGGTCGTTCGGACTTTCCCAATCAGGTCAATAACGTGCTGTGCTTCCCGTTTATCTTCCGCGGCGCGCTTGATGTGGGGGCGACGACCATTAACGAGAAAATGAAGGTGGCCTGCGTCAAGGCGATCGCCAACCTGGCAATGGCGGAATCATCCGATGTCGTTGCCAGCGCTTATAGCGGTGAAGACCTGATGTTCGGCCCCGAATACCTGATCCCCAAACCTTTTGATCCGCGACTGATTGTCGAAATCGCCCCGGCTATTGCAAAGGCCGCCATGGATAGCGGCGTCGCGACCCGGCCGATTGAAGATTTCGATGCCTATCTTGGCAAGCTCAACCGCTTTGTTTTCCGCTCCGGCATGTTGATGAAACCGGTGTTCGAGCGGGCCAAGCGCCATCCCAAGCGTCTGGTCTATACCGAGGGCGAAAGCAGGCGTGTTCTGCGCGCCGTGCAGGTTGTCGTCGATGAGGGGCTGGCCCGGCCAGTCCTGATCGGCAGACCCGACGTTATCGAAAGCCGTATCGAGAAGCTGGGGCTCAGGCTCAAGGTAGAGAGGGATTATGACCTGTGTAACCCGGAAGACGATCCGCGTTACGAGGATTACTGGCGGACTTTCCATAAAATCGTCGAGCGCAAGGGCGTTTCGCCGGATGCCGCGCGCACCATTGTCCGCACCAACACCACCGTCATCGCCGCCCTGATGGTTTACCGGGGCGAGGCTGACACCATGATCTGTGGCACCTACGGTCAGTACACCTGGCACTTGAAATATATTCTCGATGTGCTGGGTCTGGCTGAAGGGGTGCGGGATGTTTCGGCCCTCAGCGCCCTGATTCTGCCCAAAGGCACCTTCTTCTTTTGTGATACCCACATCACCAAAAACCCCAGCGTTGATGAACTGGTCGAAATGACAGCCATGGCCAGCGACGCTGTGCGGCGTTTTGGCGAAGTGCCAAAGGTGGCTCTGCTGTCCCATTCCAACTTTGGTTCCGACAAGTCGCTGTCGGCCCAAAAAATGGCGGCGGCGACGAGGATACTCAGGGAAACCCTGCCTGATCTGGAAGTGGAAGGCGAGATGCACGCCGACAGCGCCCTGAACGAGGAACTGCGGACGCGCATTTTTCCTAACAGCCGCCTGAGCGGTCAGGCCAACCTGTTGATCTTCCCGACCCTGGACGCCGCCAACGCCGCCTTCAATCTGGCCAAGTCGCTGGGTGAGGGGATTTCAGTCGGCCCGATCCTGCTGGGTGCGGCCAAGCCGGTCCACATCCTGACCCCATCCATCACCGTGCGCGGAATCGTCAATATGAGCGCCGTCGCCGTGGTCGATGCGCATATTGCGAGTAAGAATGCGGAAAGCTAAACAACACCCCCAGCCGCAAACCCTGAGGCCCAGGCCCACTGGAAGTTGAAGCCGCCGAGGTGGCCGGTTACGTCTGTGACTTCGCCGATGAAGTACAGGCCCGGCATTTTCCTGGCCTCGAAGGTTTTTGAGGACAGCTCGTTGGTATCGACGCCGCCGACGGTGACTTCGGCGCTGCGGTAGCCTTCGCTGCCTTTCGGTGTGACCCGCCAGTCGTTGATGGTGCGAGCCAGTTCTTGAAGTTTCCTGTCGGGGATGTCGGCGAGGCGTTGTTGCTGGTCGGGCGCGTTGGTTTCCCCAGCCATGGCGCGGGCCAGGCGTTTGGGCAAAAGGTCCGCCAGCACACTGGCCGGGGACTGTTTGGGCTGTCTCTGTTTGGCGTCTTTGAGCAGGGCGAAGACATCGACGCCGGGTGCCAGATCGATGGCGATTTCCTGACCCTTCGACCAATAAGACGAGATTTGCAGGATCGCTGGGCCGCTGAGGCCCCGGTGGGTGAACAGCAGCGCTTCCCTGAAGCGCGCCTTGCCGCAACTGACGCTGACATCTTGCGAGACACCGGCCAGTTTTTTCATGGCCGCACACAGATCATCATCGAAAGTCAGGCCGACCAGCCCGGCCCGGGGCGTGATGACGTTGAGGCCAAACTGGCGGGCGATGTCATAACCAAAACCGGTCGCGCCGATCTTGGGAATGCTGGGGCCGCCACATGCCACCACCAGTGACCGGCTGTTATAGGCGCCGTGGTCCGTATCAAGATGAAATCCATCCGCTTTTTTGGTAACGCCGTTGATGGCGGTGGCGCTCTGGATGGTGACACCGGCTTCGCCCGCTTCGGCCAGCAACATGTCGATGATCTGCTGCGCCGGGCCATCACAAAAAAGCTGGCCGAGGGTTTTCTCGTGCCAGGCGATGCCGTGCGCATCAACCAGCGCGATAAAGTCGGCGGGGGTATAGCGGCTGAGGGCGGAAACACAAAAGTGCGGATTTTCAGAGAGGAAATTTTCAGGGCTCACATGCAAATTGGTGAAGTTGCAGCGGCCACCGCCGGAAATGCGGATTTTCTCACCCACCTTCTGGGCGTGGTCGAGCACCAGCACCGTGCGCCCGCGCTTGCCGGCTTGCACGGCGCACATCAGGCCCGCAGCCCCTGCGCCGATGATGATCACGTCGTAGGTGTTCAAAGTCGCTTTCCTTTTTGGCATCTTATATCGCAAGGGGGCTTGCGAAAAAACCTTGTTAAAGCGGGCTTTGCCGTGTCACCGTTTCGCCTTCGCTTATCAGGAGCAACAAAGTCATGACCACCCGTTACGACGCGATCATTATCGGTGCCGGTATTATTGGCAGCTGTATGGCATTCGAGATGGCGAAAAAGGGCTGGAAGACATTAAACGTCGACCGCTTGCCCGCCGCCGGTTATGGATCGACCAGTTTTTCATGCGCCATCATTCGCACCCATTATTCGACACTCGATGGCACTGCCCTGGCCTACGAGAACTATTTCCACTGGCTCGACTGGGCCGGGTATCTTGGCGTGCCTGACGAACTGGGCCACGCTGAGTTGCGTCACTGTGGTTGTCTGGTCATGAAGACGCCGAAGAACAATGGCCTCAAGCACATGATCGAGCATATGAAAATCCTCGACATTCCGTGGCAGGACTGGAGCCCGGATGACATTCTCAACAAATTGCCGTTCATGGATCTTGCCAACTACAGCCCGCCAAAACTGCCCACCGATCCGGGCTTTGCCGAACCGACAGGCGGTCGTATTGAAGGCGGCATCTTCTTTCCTTGTGCGGGCTACATGAATGACCCGCAGCTAAGCACCCACAACGTCCAGCGGGCCGCCGAAGCGCATGGTGCGGAATTCCGCTTCAAGGCGGATGTGACGGCGATCCGTCAGGAAAACGGCCGGGTTCAGGGGATCACCCTGGCCGACGGCAGCGAAATCGACGCGCCGGTGGTCGTCAATGTAGCAGGGCCGCATTCATCGAAAATCAATGAAATGGCCGGGGTTGCAGACAAGATGGCCCTGACCACCCGCGCCTTGCGTGAAGAGGTTGCCTATATTCCGGGTCCTCAGGGTTTTGATATTGAAAAAGACGGAATGATCACCTCTGACAGCGATGTTGGCAGCTATAGCCGCCCGGAAGTTGGCAACCGGATCCTGGTGGGCAGTGAAAACCCTGAATGCGATCCTGAGGAATGGGTTGACGCCGATCATTATTCGACCGACCCGACCGACCAGATGCGCTATCAGGTCATGCGTCTGGCCCAGCGGATGCCAACCCTTGGCATCCCCGAACACCCGACGGGTGTGGTTTCACTTTATGACGTGACTCCGGACTGGATCCCCATTTACGACAAATCCGACCTGAATGGATTCTATCTGGCCATTGGCTCCAGCGGCAATCAGTACAAGAATGCGCCGGTCGCAGGCAAGATGATGACGGCGCTGATCGAGGCTTGCGAAAAAGGTCAGGATCATGACAACGAACCGGTTATCTATACGTTAGAACGCCTTAAGCGGCCGCTCAACGTCGGGTTTTTCTCGCGCAACAGGGCAATTAACGAAGATAGCAGTTTTTCCGTCCTCGGTTGATCCTACCTTACCGGGTGGCGATCATTTTGTTGAAAACGGCTAGGGTGCGGACGACTTTTCCATATCAGGGAATTTAGGGCGGGGGCCTTTTCACATTTTTGATGTGAAGTGTCTTTAGAATTAAGAGGGAACACACAGTGTCGAAGAAACATCCAATCATCGCCGTAACCGGCTCATCTGGTGCTGGAACGAGTACCGTCAAGGACGCATTCGAGCATGTTTTCCGGCGCGAGGACATTAACCCCGCCGTTATCGAAGGCGACAGTTTCCACCGCTATAACAGGGTCGAAATGAAAAAGGCCATGGGCGAGGCCGAAGCAAAGGGCAATCAGAACTTCTCCCATTTTGGCCCCGAAGCGAATTTGTTTTCCGAGATTGAAAACCTGTTCAAGGTTTACGGCGAAACCGGCGGTGGCAAGCGCCGCCTGTATTTGCACAATGATGACGAGGCCGCACCTTACGACGGCCTTGGCGGTGGGGAGTTCACCCCCTGGGGGGACATCCCTGCGGACACGGCGTTGATGTTCTATGAAGGCCTGCAGGGCTGTGGCGCT
>JACKQG010003304.1_pt1 | contig 19964 bp, 15 predicted proteins | sample 8237621 | NCBI WGS metagenome assembly JACKQG01 (sample SAMN15677084, study PRJNA649215) | marine metagenome | biome: marine; feature: Black Sea; material: saline water; isolation source: suspended particulate matter (SPM) from the Black Sea western gyre | collected 2013-06-09/2013-06-10 | depth... | reverse complement strand
TTGCCGAAAACCTTAAAAGTGCCTTAAGTTTGAAGTGAGCTAAAGTGCCTAAAGTTAAGGAATTCTGTCAATTATATAAACTTGGCGGAGCAAAGCGACTCCATAACTTTAGGCACTTTAGTTCACTTTAGGCACTTTTAACTTGTTCTATTTGCAGGAAAGCAGCCCCTTTCAGGGGCAAACCAAAGCCCGGCCCTCTGGGTCAGGATTCTTTACTGAAAATTTTAAAGTATCATGCACATTATATAGGATTCTTGTGGAAAAATGAATCAATATATGGTATGAGGGCTCTCAACCCGGATTTTCAGCCAGACTTCCGGATTTAGTTCTGAAATTTGTACGTTATTCGGTTTAACCATGAGCCTTGCAAAAGCAACTCCCATGATAAAGCAGTACTTGTCCATTAAGGAGAAGTACGATGATGCCATTTTATTTTATCGAATGGGAGATTTTTATGAAATGTTTTTTGAGGATGCCCAGGTTGCATCCCGGATATTAGAGATTACGCTGACATCCAGGAACAAAAAAGACGAAATTCCGATTCCCATGTGCGGTATCCCTTACCGGGCAGCCAAAGGGTATATCGCCCGTCTCATAGACCATGGCTACAAGGTTGCCATATGTGATCAAATCGAAGATCCGGCCGCAGCCAAAGGGCTGGTAAAGCGGGATGTCGTCCGGGTCATTACGCCCGGCATGATCGTTGACGATGAATTTTTAGACGAAAAATCAGACAATTATGTCCTATCCGCAGCTCGCAACAACGATACCGTCGGGTTTAGCTATCTGGATATTTCCACCGGAACGTTTCGGGTGTCAGAGTCCCCGGATTTGGATACGGTTGTGGATGAAATCCTGCGGGTAGCGCCTCGTGAAATCCTCTTGCCCGAGTCTTCCAAGACCGACCCCTTTCTTTTATCACTTGTCGATTTGTTTTCGGAAAAATCGATAACCTTTTTAGAAGATAGAGCCTTCGAGCATAAACGCTGCCGTGAAAGGCTCATAGATCAATTCAAAACCCTCTCCCTCGAAGGATTCGGATGTGAACATCTAAAGGCCGGTGTGCAGGCGGCCGGAGCGCTTATCTTCTATGTGCGGGAAACCCAGAAACAAACCATCGAACATCTTACCGGCATCGAAACGTATGCCTTAACCAATCACCTTATTGTCGATGACGTTAGCTGTCGAAACCTCGAAATCCTGCAAAATATCCGCAGCGGGTCCCAGCAGGGGACACTCCTTGGAATCATCGACCGGACCGTAACCGCCATGGGAGGGCGGCTGCTGAAGCGGTGGTTAAGATATCCTCTGCTGGATGCAGCCGAGATTCAGTCCCGGCACATGGCTGTTGCAGAAGCTAAAGACGCTATTCAGATTCGCAGGAGTATCAGGGAGAGTTTAAAATCGATTTCCGACCTCCAGCGCCTCGGCAGCAAGATTTCCATGGGGCATTCAAACGCCAGGGATCTTATTGCCCTGAAACGATCCATAAACAGTTTGCCCGCTATATGGTCCCGGCTGGCGCAGCTGTCTTGCGCCCTCTTTCAATATGACGAGAATCTTGACGAGCTTTATGCTTTGGCGGATTTGCTTGAAGCCTCGATCCGTGAAGATGCGCCGCCGACAATTTATGAAGGGGGGATCATCAAGTCCGGATATCATGCAAAACTCGATGAGTTGATTGCCATCAGCCGGGACGGCAAGGGCTGGCTGGCAAAGCTGGAGGCCGCAGAAAAGAAAGCAACCGGAATTAACGCCCTCAAAGTTGGTTATAATAAGGTCTTCGGATATTACATTGAAATCCCAAAATCACGTCAAGAAGCCGTTCCCTCTCATTATATCCGCAAACAGACGCTGGTAAATGCAGAGCGCTACATCACGGATGACCTGAAATCATTCGAATCCAAAGTGTTGGGTGCCGAAGAGCAGAGGACGGCTTTAGAATACGAATTGTTTAATCAGGTCAGAAAAAAAGTGGCGCAACAGAATGCCGGCATTCAGCAGGTGGCTCAGTTTCTGGCTCGACTGGACTGTTTATTGAATCTGGCGGAAGTTGCCGACCAGAATGACTACCGGCGGCCGGAAATCAGCACCGACGGCCGCATTTGGATAGAAGACGGACGGCACCCGGTAGTGGAAAAGATGATCAGCGGGGAACGTTTTGTTCCCAACTCCATCCAGATCGACGATCATGAAAACCAGATACTTGTTATCACCGGCCCCAATATGGCCGGCAAATCTACTGTTCTGCGACAGGTGGCACTGATGGTTCTGATGGCCCAGATGGGCAGCTTCGTACCGGCCGGCAAGGCTTGGATCACTATTACGGACAGGATATTTACCCGCGTTGGCGCCCTGGACAACCTTTCCCAGGGACAGAGCACCTTTATGGTGGAGATGCAGGAGACAGCCAACATCCTGCACAGTGCAACCCGGCGAAGTCTTGTTATTATGGACGAAATCGGCAGGGGCACAAGCACGTTCGACGGCCTCAGTATTGCATGGGCGGTTGTCGAGTATCTGCATGACTTAAAAGGCGTTGGGGTCAAGACGCTTTTCGCCACTCATTATCACGAATTGACTGAACTGGCTCACAAAAAGCCCCGGGTGAAAAATTACAACATTGCGGTCAAGGAGTGGAATGATGAAATCATTTTCCTGCGAAAGCTGGTGGAGGGCGGCACCAATCGAAGCTACGGAATTCAGGTCGCACGGCTGGCAGGTATCCCTGAGCCGGTGATCCGGCGAGCCAAAAAAATACTGTATACTATCGAAAACAGCCAAAACGGTATCGCCGGTTCGCCGGTTTTAGCGCCGGATGAAGCGGTTGCGTCCAAAGCCCAGGTGCAGCTCAATCTTTTTCGCAAGACCGAGCACATGGTCATCGAGAAGCTGCAAAATCTCGACATCTCAAAGATGACGCCGCTGGAAGCGTTGAATTTCCTGAATGAATTGCAGGAAAAGGCCAAAACAATAGTATGAACAACGATTTCAGAAAATTAGATATCGTCTGCTTGCTTGTTTGCTGTATGCTTGCCGTGACGTGGCCGCGGCCATCTTCAGCAACTGTCGACAGAGATACCTACTATCAAGCCCAAGCCTGTTACCAAAAGCTACGCAGCACCCCCAAAATACAAAAATACCGGGAACAATGGCTGAACTGCATCGATAAGTTTCAGGAAGTCTACCGGTATGATCCTTCAGGCCCCTGGGCTCCCGCAGGCCTGTATATGTCGGGCAAGCTTTACCAGGAGCTTTACAATCTTTCATTTAAGGAGTCTGACAGACAAGAGGCCCTCGATATCTATGGGCGGATTGTAAAACGGTTTCCGCAGAGCCAATACAGTCAGAAGGCGGCCGACGCCATTCGCAGCTTTTCCCGAGCCAAAAGCCCGAATGTCGCTGTTGGCGATGTCCGCTCTTTGTCTGGAAATTCGGCAGAAGACAAATCTTTGTCTGGAAATTCGGCAAAAGACAAGTATGTTGCGGCCGAAAGCGCTTACAACAGACTTCTGAAAAGCGCTAAAAGGCAGAAATACAGGGACCAGTGGCTGGCATGCATCGAGGAGTTCATGGCAGTCTACCGCCATGACCCGTCAGGTCCCTGGGCCGCTGCGGGATTGTATATGTCGGCAACGCTGTATCAGGAACTTTTCAAGCGCTCATTCAAAGAATCAGATAAACAAGAAGCTATTGCCGCCTTCGAGCGCATCGTTGCCCAATATCCGCGCAGTCAGTATCGAAAGCGTGCGAGCGACGCCCTCCGCGCCATTTTACCGTCGGAAAGCCAGCAGCTTGCCGCTGAAACCCAGGGAGATAAAAAGCCCGACGAAGAAGAAACAGCGGTCGATGAGGTCGCCGCAGAGATCGAAAAAGCATCGACCTATCCGGAGCCGGAAGACAAGGAAGACAAACCCCCCGAAGGCCAAAGCGTAACGGTAAAAGGGCTGCGATTCTGGTCTAATCCCAGCTACACGCGTATCGTGGTCGACGCGGACAGTGAAACAACTTACACTCACAGGCTCCTTAAACAAGACCCTGCCATCCAGAAACCCCAGCGCCTGTATGTTGACCTGGATAACTGCAGGCTGGGGGCAGATCTGGATAAAGTTATTCCGATTAATGACAATCTGCTCAGTGATGTGCGTGCCGGCCAGTATGCATCGGATTCGGTTCGGGTTGTTGTCGATATCAAGTCTTTTAAAACATACAAGATATTTTCCCTTAAGAACCCTTTCAGGATTGTCATCGATGTCTGGGGCAAGGAGGCCAGTCCGACCCGGGCGACGGCCCAGACCGGACAGAAAGGTGCCAAGCTTCCTCCCAGCGCTTTGGCAAGACAGCTTGCTCTCGGTGTGAGCCGCATCGTTATCGATCCGGGTCACGGGGGACGTGATTTTGGGGCGCCCGGTTATAAAAAAGGTGTTCATGAAAAAGATGTCGTCCTCAAAATCGCCCGGCGGCTTGCTAAAAAGATGCAAGAAGAACTGCATTGCGAAGTTTTCCTGACGCGCAACAGCGACCGCAATCTTACTCTGGAGGAACGAACGGCGATTGCCAATACCAAAAACGCGGATCTTTTTATATCCATTCACACCAATGCCGCCCGAGATCGAAGGGCATACGGTATCGAAACCTATTTTCTGAACCTGGCAACGGATGAAGACGCCATTATGGTTGCAGCCCGGGAAAATGCAACGTCTACCAAGAATATCAGCGATTTGCAGACAATTTTAACTGATTTGATGCAAAATGCCAAAATCAATGAATCGAGCCGGCTGGCTGTTCGTGTCCAGGAATCCCTGCACGGCCGCTTGCGACAAGACTACAGCCAGATAAAGGATAAAGGCGTAAAAAAAGCGCCGTTTTACGTTTTGTTGGGAGCTCAGATGCCGTCCATATTGATAGAAACCGCCTTTATCAGCAATGCCAGGGAGTGTAGCCGGCTGATCGATTCCACTTATCAGGATCGAATGTGCGACGCGATTGTCCAGGGGGTCCGTAAGTACATCCGGGAGACAAGCCCTACGGCATTTTTAAACCCAAATTTCGGAGGTTAAGTATGACATACGAGAATATCATCTTTCAGGTCGAAGACGGCATTGCCACCATCACCTTCAACCGGCCGAAAACCTTGAATGCTTTGAATGGCGATCTTTTGAAAGAATTTTCACATGCGCTCGCTGAAATTACCGCAAACAAAGATATCAGGGTGTTGATCCTTACCGGAGCCGGTGAAAAAGCCTTTGTGGCCGGGGCCGATATCACGGAACTCGCCACGTTCAATGCTCTTGATGCCAAACGCTTTTCCGATATGGGGCACACGCTGATGAACAGATTGCAGGCGCTGTCGATACCGGTCATTGCCGCCGTTAACGGCTTTGCCCTTGGCGGCGGCAGCGAAATAGCATTGGCGTGTGACTTTATTTATGCCTCTGAAAATGCCATGTTCGGTTTACCGGAGATCAATCTTGGAATTATTCCCGGATTCGGCGGTACCCAGAGGCTTCCGAGATTGGTCGGCAAGAATATGGCCAAGGAATTGATATTTACCGGCAAAATGATTTCTGCCAAAGAGGCCCAGGCCATTGGGCTAGTGAACACGGTTTGTTCTCGGGAAGCGCTCATGGATGAAGTCATCAAAACCGCCAGGATCCTGGCCTTAAAAGGGAAAGTCGCTCTGCGAGCCGCAAAGCAGTCCATAAACAATGGTATGAACGTCGATCTGGCCACCGGTTGCAGCATTGAGACGGATGCCTTTGCGCTCTGCATGGCAAGCCCTGACGCCAAGGAGGGCACTTGCGCTTTTCTCGAAAAGCGCAAGCCTGATTTCAAAGGAAGTTTGTAAACTTGTATCTTTTTTTGTTGAAAAAAATGCACCGGATGGTTTATGAACAATAATGCAAGGCAGACTCAGGTCCATCATCTGTGCTTTGAAATTTAGTCGGTAACTAATTTGAAAGGAGTACTGGAATGATTCTTGACATTGGATTTGAGACCATGCCAAGAGAAGATCTGGAGGCAATCATCTTGCGTCGGCTCAAGGCTACAATTGACCGTATCTATGTGAATGTACCCTTTTATCGCAAAAAATTTCAAGAAAACAATATCACTCCAAACGACATCAAATCCCTTGAAGATTTAAAACGAATTCCGTTCACAACCAAAGAGGATTTGCGCGATAATTATCCTTATGGAATGTTTGCTGTGCCGATGGATAATGTCGTCCGCATTCACGCTTCGTCCGGAACTACCGGCAAACCGACCGTTGTGGGGTATACGGCCAGGGATGTGAATACCTGGGCTGAGCTTATGGCCCGTTCTCTCGCTGCCGGTGGAGCAACCCGCGGAGACATCATTCACAATGCATACGGCTACGGACTCTTTACCGGCGGCCTGGGTGTCCACTACGGAGCAGAAAAATTAGGTGCTTCCGTTATCCCGGTTTCCGGCGGCAACACCAAAAGACAGATTGTGATCATGAAGGATTTTGGACCGACCATATTGACGGCGACGCCCTCGTATGCCCTGCACCTGGCGGAAGTCGCCGATGAAATGGGCGTTTCTTTTAAAGATCTGAAGTTTAAATTCGGTATCTTTGGAGCAGAGCCCTGGTCGGAAAACATGCGCGAAGAGATTGAAAGGAAGTTGTATTTAACCGCCGTAGATATTTATGGCTTAAGTGAGGTGATCGGGCCGGGAGTGGCGATCGAATGTCATGAGGCTAAAAACGGTCTGCACATATTTGAAGATCACTTTATTCCCGAAATCATCAATCCGGCCACCGGAGAAGTCCTTCCTTACGGTCAGACCGGAGAACTGGTTTTTACTTCCATCACCAAGGAAGCATTTCCTGTCATCCGCTACCGAACGCGTGATATCAGCTCATTAAATCCGGAGCCCTGCATCTGCGGCCGGACGCACATCCGCATGAACAGGATCAGCGGCCGCACGGACGACATGCTCATTATACGCGGGGTCAATGTCTTTCCGTCACAGATTGAAAGTGTTTTGATGGAAATGGATCATGTCGAACCTCACTATCAGCTTGTGGTCGAGCGTGAGGGCAAGCTGGACATGCTCACCGTTATGGTAGAAGTCGGAGAGCAACTCTTTTCCGACGAAGTCAAACACTTGCAGGATCTTGAAAGGAAAATATCAAAGAATATCAAAGACTACCTCGGAGTTTCAGCCAAAGTGAAACTCGTGGAACCCAAGGTCATTGCCCGCAGCGAGGGCAAAGCCGTGCGGGTTATTGACAAGCGCAAAATATAAAGGAGGCTTTCATGCGAGCTATACAGATTTCAGTCTTTTTGGAAAACAAGGCCGGCCGGCTGGCTGAAGTTACAGGTATTCTCGCCGAAGCAGGAGTGAATATCAGGGCCCTGGCTCTGGCAGACACTTCTGATTTCGGCGTGTTGCGCCTGATCGTGAATAACAATCAAAACGCCATAACAGCGCTTAAAAACCGCGGATTTACCGTCGGCAAGACAGATGTGGTTGCCGTGGAAGTGGAAGACAGGCCCGGAGGTCTGCACAGCATACTCGATATTTTGAACAAGGCCGGGATTAATGTGGAATATATGTATGCGTTTGTTACCCAGAGCGGAAATAATGCGATCATGATCTTCAGGTTCGATAACATCGATGAGGCCGTTAAAATACTCCAAAAAAACAACGTGACAGTGATTAACGGAAGTAAAGTTTACACTCTGTAATTCGGGTTAAACTCCTAAAGCCGGCTGGCGCAGGATGATCTCCGGTTTCCGGCCAAAATTTCAAATGAGATCCATTTGACTTAAAATTCCGTTTTTCTGTTGCTTGCAATTCCTGGCGAATTTAGATCGGGCGGCTGACGACAAGTCGTTAAGTTTCCAAGACGTTTTTGTTTCTAACACCCATTGTAAAAGGAGGAAAACAGATGACATTCAAAAAGATTGCTATTTTCACAACAGCCTGCGTATTCAGCTTGGGATTGCTGATCAGCCCGGCGCAGGCCTTTAAAATCGGTGCGGTTTTTTCGGTAACGGGTGGCACCTCTTTTCTGGGAGATCCTGAAAAGAAAACGGCTGAAATGCTGGTAGAACAGATCAACAAGGCCGGCGGCATTAATGGAGAGAAGTTGGAACTCGTCGTTTATGACAGCGAAGGAGATGCCACCAAGGCCAACCTGGCTGTCAAAAAACTGATCACCCAGGATAAGGTCTGTGCGGTGATCGGCCCTTCGTTAAGCGGGACCTCCATGGCGGTGGTTCCTTTGGCCGAACAATACAAGACTCCGCTGATTTCCTGTGCCGCCAGCTATAAAATCGTCTGGGATGAAGAGCAAGGTAAAGCCCGTGAATGGGTTTTTAAAACACCCCAGACCGATACCATGGCTGTTGAAGCCATTTACACCCATCTGCAAAAAAAGGGAGTCAGCAAAATTGCCATTATGAGCGTAACCTCGGGGTTTGGCGCCAGCGGCCGTTCGGAGTTGCTCAGGCTCGCTCCCCAGTTCGGCATGTCGCTCGTGGCGGATGAATTCTACGGCCCCAAGGATACCGATATGACGGCGCAATTAACTAAGATCAAAGGGCTGGCGCCCCAGGCCATCGTCAACTGGTCGGTCGGTCCAACCCAGGTGGTGGTGCTGCGCAACTGGAGAGACCTAGGCATGGCGAACATCCTTTTTTACCAGAGCCACGGTTTCGGCAGTATTAAAAATATCGAATTGGCGGCCGGTGCTGCCGAGGGAGTCTTATGTCCGCTGGGTGCCTGTAATATTGCCGAGCAGTTGCCGGCTAACCATCCTCAAAAGGCTGTAACCATGCAGTATCTGAAAGACTACCAAGCCAAGTTCAATGAGCCCGTGAGCTCTTTTGGCGGGCATGCCTGGGATGCCTTGTACCTGGTGGTTGGGGCTCTCAAAGCCGTTGGCTGTGATAAAGCCGCCATCCGTGACCATCTTGAAAAAACCAAGGGGTTTGTCGGTCAGCACGGGGTCTTTAACTTTTCGATGGACGACCACAACGGCCTGACCAAAGAAGCCTTTAATATGGTTGTTGTTAAAGACGGTAACTGGGCACTGACCGACTAATCAAACCGGTATGCAGCTTCTAATTGAGCGTTATCGTTTAATTGGGATGTTATCCATGAGGGCGGTGGTTTCACCGTCCTCATTTTTTCCCAACCCGGGAAAATCCTGCAACCGGGACAGGCCGGAACCGGAAAATATTTGCCACACCTGTCCGCCGTACTTACTTTGGAAGGTGGGAAGGCACGAAGGCACAAAGGGGAAATCATTTTTTACTTTTCTTTGTGACTTTGTGTCTTCGTGGCTGGAAACAAATTTTTCTCATAAAATGTACACAATTTATGCAGTAAAACAATATGGAAACCATCACGCTGGGCGGCCAGCTTTTTCAGTATTTGATCACCGGCATCACCGTTGGCAGTATTTATGCCATGGTGGCCGTCGGATTTAATATCATCTATAATGTGACCGAAATTATCAACTTTGCCCAGGGCGAGTTTGTTATGCTGGGGGGGTTGATGATGGTCTTTTGTCACGCCGGCATGGGGCTTCCCCTTATAATGGCTTTTCCTTTGACGGTTATTCTGGTTACACTGGTGGGAATGTTAATGGACCGCCTGGCCATCCGGCCTATCCGCCAGCCGACCGTTCTTTCACTGATTATCGCAACAATTGCAGTTTCCATCCTGCTCAAGGGTGCGGCCATGTTTATCTGGGGCAAGGACCCGTTTGACCTTCCTGCATTTTCCGGGCGCAATCCGATCATGTTCTTTGGGGCCGTGATCCAGCCCCAGTATTTCTGGGTCATCGGATTTTTGATCCTGATTGTTATCGCCCTGACGTTCTTTTTTGACAGAACCATCCTTGGAAAGGCCATGAGTGCCTGCGCCGACAATCCGGATGCGGCCAGTCTGGTGGGTATCAATGTCAAACGAATGATTATGCTCGCCTTTGCCCTTTCGGCCGCAATCGGGGCGGTGGCCGGTATCGTCGTGACCCCGATCTCTTTAATGGAATATGACCGCGGCGCCATGCTGGCGGTAAAGGGCTTCGGGGCTGCGGTTCTGGGGGGACTGGGGAGTTTTCCGGGTGCTGTTATGGGCGGCTTGATTCTGGGGGCCATCGAATCCCTGGGGGCCGGTCTGATTTCTTCCGGGTATAAGGATGCCTTTGCATTGATTGTTCTTTTGGTAGTTTTATTCTTTAAGCCCAGCGGGATTTTTGGTGATATCGAGATCAGCAGGATCAAAAGGTTTTAGGCATGTTGAAAATCGGTAAACTCCCCATCGTCATACTTGCGGTTTTTATCATCATTTTTCCCTGGATTGCACGCCTGATTCCCGCCATCGCCAATTATACCGACATCATGGTGTTTGCCGGCATCTACTGCCTGATCACCATCGGCCTCAGTCTCCTGATGGGCTATGCCGGCCAGATATCGGTCGGGCATGCAGCCTTTTACGGCATCGGAGCCTATGTATCTGCAATCCTGACTGCCCGTTTCGGCTTGAATCCCTGGGGATGTATGTTCGTCGGCATATTGGTTTCAGCCGGCATCGCCCTTCTGGTGGGTGCGCCTTCACTAAAACTAAGAGGGCACTATCTTGCCATGGCAACCCTGGCTTTCGGGATCATCATTTATATCGTTTTCAACCAAGAAACACAGTGGACCGGCGGACCGGACGGCATGGCCGGCATTCCCGGTCTGAGTATCTTCGGATTTGATCTTGATTCTGTTGAGAAGTATTTTTACCTTGTCTGGGGTTTTGTTTTGGCGGCATTCATTTTTAGCGTCAATGTCGTTCAGTCCGGCACGGGACGGGCTTTAAGAGCCATTCATTCGAGTGAGTCGGCCGCCAGTGCCATGGGAGTCAACGTCTCTAAGTTCAAGATAATGGTCTTTGTTTATTCGGCCGCTTTAGCATCTTTGGCCGGCAGTCTTTATGCCCATTATATGAATTTTGTCAATCCAGCGACATTTGACCTTTTCTTTTCCATTAAACTGTTAATCATGCTCGCCCTGGGCGGAATGTACACGCTCTGGGGTGCTGTCATCGGCGCCGGGATATTTACCTTTTTAAGTTATGAGTGGCTGCATTATTTTAAAGAGTTTGAAGTCTTTGTCTATGGGGCCATCCTGCTTGTGGTTGTCATTTTTTTACCCCAGGGGCTGGCGGGCGTGCCGGGCATGATCAAAGGGTGGCTCGGGAGACCGAAATCGAATGAATGATACGGGCAATGAAAATGTTTTGGAAGTGGACGGGGTGGTCATGGCTTTTGGCGGGCTGATGGCCCTGTTCAAACCGAATTTTAAGGTCAAAAAGGGCATCATCAAGGCCATTGTCGGACCTAACGGCGCCGGCAAAACCACACTGTTCAATGTTATCACGGGTTTTTTCCATCCAACCGCGGGGACCGTGCGGTTTAAAGGGCAGCCCATCAGCGGTCTCAAAGCCCACGAAATTGCGCACAGGGGTATTTCGCGAACATTTCAAACGGTAGAGCTGTTCGGTAATATGTCGGTTCTTGAAAATATTATGCTGGGTTGCCATACCCGGGTGCGGACGTCTTTTGTGGCGGCGGGGTTCTGCTTGCCGGGGGCCAGGCGCAAAGAAGCGCAGATCCAGGAAAGGGCCATGAAGATCTTGAAATTTATCGGCCTGTCCGAAAAATGCAACGACCCGGCCGGCAGCCTGCCGCTGGGTGAGCAAAAGATACTGGAGATCGGACGGGCGCTGGCCAGTGAACCGGAACTGGTCTGCCTGGACGAACCCGCAGCCGGCCTTAACGAGACTGAAACTTACGTGGCATCTTCTCTGATCAGGGCCATTAACGCCAAAGGGATTACGGTGTTGCTGGTGGAGCATGATATGAAGGTGGTCATGAATATCTCGGACGAGATCGTGGTGCTCAATTACGGCCAAAAAATTGCCGAAGGGCCGCCTGAAGAAATCCGGAATAATCCAAAAGTCATCGAGGCTTATTTAGGAGGGGGTGTCTAACATGCTTCAGATCGAGGGGCTCCGGTCATCATATGGGAGTATTCCGGTTCTTAAAGGTGTTTCCATACGGATACCCAAGGGAGAGATCATTTCCATCATCGGTGCCAACGGGGCCGGCAAATCGACCCTGCTGAAAACCATCTCCGGTTTGGTTAAGGTTCGGAAGGGCCGCATTATTTACAAGGGCCTTGATATCACCGGTATGCCGGCCGACCGGATCGTGGGTCTGGGAATATCGCAGGTGCCGGAAGGGAGACAGATCTTTGGCCATCTGACGGTCCTGGACAATATCCATCTGGGGGCGTACTTGTATTTTAAACGCCGCAACCGCTTTGAAATTAACGAGAGAATCCAGCATGTTTACCGAATATTTCCCATTTTACAAAAGCGTTCCAAACAGATTGCCGGCACGCTTTCCGGCGGTGAGCAGCAAATGCTGGCCATTGCCCGTGCCCTGATGGGACGACCGGAACTGCTCCTGCTGGACGAACCTTCCATGGGGATTGCCCCGCTGGTCGTTCGTGAGATTTTTAACGTTATTAACAACCTGAATGATTCCGGCACCACGATATTACTGGTGGAACAGAATGCCAGAGCCGCTCTTAAAGTAGCTCACCATTCCTATGTGCTTGAAAGGGGTGAAGTCGTCCTCGAGGGTTTGGCTGAAGAGCTTTTGGACAACCCCAAAGTTAAGGAGGTTTACCTGGGAGGATAATCTTGTTCCTGAATCGAAAAATATGCAAACATTTATTGCAACCGGTTTATCCGGGTCAAGTTATGGTTTGACAAAAACAGATGGATTGATCTATAGTAAGATGTTAAATTTCAAATAATGGACATTGAAAAACCAGAACATAATCAAGAACATTCCAAAAGCAAAGCCAAAACGACAATTCAATTGATATGGGGTATTGCCTTGGTGCTGGCCGGAATCGGTGTTTTTTTCAGAATACCACAGGTAATGCCTCAAATAGCAAAGATCGAACAATTTTCTGGGGTTATGTTTTTCATACGGTTTTGTTTCTATTTGATGGGCATTCTGCTGGTCGGTGGGGGAGCGAAAAAGATTTATTGTAATTACAGAAAATTATAGGAAAAAGGTCAGAACCTATAAGCATGACGGGCTTTGCAGCCAAGCGTTTTATCCAAGAGGGTCATCAAAAGGCTTTTTTAGGTCTGGCAAGTTTGTAACAGCAGAATTAACAAAACACGGGCAAGAAAAATGTTACAGGATGCAAAAGTCGCTAGTAACAAGCAAGCAAGTGATCAGAAGCTTCAATCCGAGGTGGAGTACCGCAAAAATATCCAGGAGATTTGCAACAAGATTTATGCGGCTTCAAATCTGGACGAGATCCTGGTTGACCTCAAGGATGAAATCACCGGGCTTTTTGAGTGTGAAAGACTCACCGTTTATGTGGTCGACGGAAAAAACCGTGAGCTTGTCTCCCGGTTTAAATCCGGTGACGAAATCGGCGAGATCCGTATCCCCGTATCAAACAGCAGTATTTCGGGATGTTCCGCGTTCAAGCAGAAGCTCATCAATATTAAAAATGTTTATGACGACAAGGAACTGGCTTCCATCGATCCTGAACTGAGATTCGATAAAAGCTGGGATAAAAAAACCGGTTTTATCACCAAGCAGGTCCTTGTCGTTCCGGTCATTTTCAAAAAGTTTCTGCTGGGCGCCATTCAGCTCATCAACCGTCCCGACGGCACGGCCTTCACAAAACTCGATGAAGAGGCCGTCACCGAGATGGCCAAGATTCTGGGGATCGCCCTGTATAATCAGAAACGGATGGCAAAGGCCAGGCCCACCAAGTTCGATTATTTTTTGGAAAATAATATCCTGACCCAGAAAGAGCTCGATAAAACCATCGCGGATGCGCGCCAGCGCAAAGAGCCGATCGAAAATGTCCTGATGAATGAACTTAAGATTTCCAAACAGGATATCGGCAAATCTTTAAGTCAATTTTATAAAGCGCCCTTTGCGGAATATAATAAAAACGCACCGATTCCGGGTGAGCTGATCACTGGCCTGAAAGTACCGTTCATGCGCAACTATGTCTGGGTCCCTTTGCGCAGCGAGGACGATAACATTATTATCGCCATCGACAATCCCCTCGACCTTCAAAAGGTCGGCGAAATCAAGGCTTTGTTTCCAGGCAAGTCGATTGTTTTCCACGTGGCCTTGAAAGATGACATCCTCGAATATATCAAGCTGTTTACTCATGATGAAAAAGAGCTGGCTTCCATGGATGACATTCTGTCCCAGCTCAAGGCCGAAGAGAGTGAGATCGAAGAGGCTGAATCCTCTCTGGGCGAGGAAGACAGCGCCGTGGTTCAACTGGTCAACAAGATGATCATTGATGCCTATAACCGGGGCACCTCCGATATCCATATCGAGCCCTATCCCGGAAAAAATAACACCCAGGTGCGGATACGGGTGGACGGCGCCTGCCAGGTATACCAGACCATTCCCTATGCCTATCGTAACGCCATCGTATCGCGCCTGAAAATCATGTCCGATCTTGACATCGCCGAACGCCGCAAACCCCAGGACGGCAAGATCAAGTTTAAAAAATACGGCGGCCTGGACATTGAACTCCGGGTGGCGACGGTTCCGACTCAAGGGGGCATGGAGGATGTAGTCATGCGGATCCTGGCGGCCGGAGAACCGATTCCCCTTGACAAAATGGGCTTCTCACAAAGAAATTATGATAATTTTGTCAGTATCATCACCAAGCCGTACGGCATCGTTTTCGTGTGCGGTCCCACCGGTTCGGGTAAAACGACCACGCTGCATTCGGCCCTGGGGTATATCAATAAAGTCGACACCAAGATCTGGACGGCCGAAGACCCCGTGGAAATTACCCAGCGGGGATTGAGACAGGTCCAGGTCCAGAAAAAGATCGGATTCGATTTTGCCATGGCCATGCGGGCATTTTTGCGGGCGGACCCGGATGTGATCATGGTCGGTGAGATGCGTGACAAGGAAACCACATCCATCGGCATCGAAGCATCCCTGACCGGCCACCTGGTCTTTTCCACTCTGCATACCAACAGCGCTCCGGAGAGTATTACCCGGCTGCTGGACATGGGGATGGATCCGTTCAATTTTTCGGATGCCATTTTGGGTATCCTGGCCCAGCGCCTGGCACGGACTTTGTGTAAAAAATGCAAGGAACCCTATCACCCCGCCAAAGAGGAGTATGACGAGCTGGTTCGGGAATATGGCGGGCCTGAAAAGTTCGAAAGGTTACTGAACATTCCTTACACCGACGACTTGACCTTCAACAAGCCGGCGGGATGCGCAAAGTGCAACAACAGCGGGAATGCCGGCCGGTGCGGCATCCACGAGCTGCTTATGGGAACGGACCCCATGAAAAAGCTGATCCAGCTTGCCAAGCCGATGGAGGAAATAAAGGCCCAGGCCTTAAAGGACGGCATGACGACTCTCAAGCAGGACGGCATTTCAAAGATCTTCAGCGGCCTGGTTGACCTTAAGAACGTAAGGAAGGTCTGTATCGAATAGCCGCCGTCATCGGGCGGGCTTTATTGGCGGCATCCGTAAATTTTTTCAACTGTTTCTTGTAATAGGAACGATTCATTGTGACCAGGTCAAGGGCCTGCATTTCGGTTGCGACCGCTGCTGCATACATTCCGTTCACATAGTAGCTTTCAGCAAGGGTATCCAGGATATGCGGAGCTTTTTCAAGCTCCGCAGCTTTTTGGGCAAGATCGAGCGCGCGCCCGGGATCAAGGAAGCGTTTATCTTCACAGGTAGCCAAAAGCCAAGCCAGGTTGTTCAACGCCTTGGGGTTATCGGGCTTTAGCCTGATCGCCCGTTCGTAGGCTTCAATGGTTTGGGCATAGTTGCGGTTGCTGTAATACAGATCTCCCAGGATGCTGTATAGATCCGAGTTTTCAGGTGTCTTTTCAATCTCTCTTTGTATGATCGTTTCGAAAAAATGCGTGTTCAAGCGCTTGCCGGCTTCACTGTAATTCAGGTGATATCCCATGGCGCCGATGAACAGTATTCCCGCCAGATAAACGGCAATGCTTTTTTTGATTTTCCAGTCATGGCGGCTGATCCAGGTTTTATCGGCTTCACACTGTTTCAGGTAATCGATTCGTTTTTTAATGCTGTAGTGATGCCAGTTGGGCCTGTCGGCCGGCTGTCCGCTGGTTAGAACTATTTTTTCAAGAGTCGAGATCAGCGGCCCGGCGCTGTCGAAAAGTGCATATACGTAAGTGTCGGCCTGACGCTCGAAATTTCGCATAAAATACCCGAAAATAAAACGAAAATAGATCAGAAAGATCACGATAATGGCAAGGCTGAAAATGGTCGAGGTCACCGTGGTCTGATTCAGACCGGGACGGCTGATAAACCGGTACAGCGGTTCGGCATAAAGCACCGCATAGACTAACAGGTCAAAGGTGGCGTAAGAAATCAGCATGTAGCCGACAAAAAACACCAGATAAAACCAGAGGTGCTTTTTTTTGATGTGTCCGATTTCATGGGCAATGACGGCATCAATCTCTTCGGGTTCCAGGAAACGGATGAAAGCGCCGGTAACAAGGATGTAACGGAATTTTTTAACCAGGCCCATCACACCGGCCGTAATCATTCGGCCGCCGAAGATGGGCCAGTACAGAATGTTGGCATATTCCAAGTCTGCCCGGCGACAGACGTTTTCGATTCGTTCCCGAACATACCCGGTTTCCAGGGGTTTGCATCTCCAGAATTTCTGGATCATCAGCGGGCCGATCATGGCGATCGCCATAAGGAAAAACATGAAATACAGCACCTGGCCTTCGGTAGTGGCCAGCAAGCGTTTGGGCAGTTGAAACGGCAGGGCATTGATGATGTCGGCAATCCCGGAAAGCAGCAGCCAGGGCAGCAGCACCGGGACCGAAAATGAAATGTTGGACCGGATGTAGGACTCTTTCGACAAGTCGGTCGTGTAAAGCCTTTGATAGGGGGCGTGGGCAAAGGCCCACACAATCGCCAGGTAGAACACGAAAAGTCCTAAAAAAAGGAGTGCCCGCAGTGTTGGAATCATGGAAAGAAAGGGCAGGTTTAACGTAAATGAAACCAGGTTCAGCCCATAAATATCCAGCGAAAAAAGCACGATGGCCATTACGGACTGGCGGGTTAAGGCGGCATGGAATTTATGGTCGAGTTTTGCAAAGCTTTCCGTTGCGATCTGCTTTTCAATTCTGTGGAACTGAACCCAGGTAACCCCGGCAAAAACGATAATAAGAGAAACAAACAGAAAAAGGGTTTCCAGGGCCGTAAAATTGGTATTTTCCGAAGGCTGGTAGGTGCTGTAAATCAGAAGTACGATGATGAAGTATATAAAATTGCTAAACATTAAACTAAGATTTAAAATACCTTTCTTTTTCGCTGTAAATGCAGCCGCAGTATTGCTGGCGATACATTCCAAGGCTTTTTGACGTTTCGACGCCCTCTTTCCAGCCTTCTTGAAAATCATGATAGTAAAATGAAATACCGACGGTTTTGCCGACGGCTTCACCAATGGACTTGATGTCGTTGTGTTTTTGAAATTTGCTGTATAAAAGGGTGGTCGAAAAATAATCAAATTTGCCGCGCTTGGCCATCAGGGCTGTTGTTTTGAGGCGCTCGTGATAGCAAATTGCGCATCGGGTCGATTCCCTGAAGGCTATTTTCTGAATAAAACCTTCCAGGTCATAGCCTTCCTGGTAAATGACGCGCAGGTTGGTCATTTGGGCATACGATTCCAGAGCTTCCTGCCGTTTTAAGCACTCCGTGAAGGGATGGATGTTGTGTCGGTAAAAGAACCCCATGACCTCCAAGCCTTCTTTTCGAAGAATTTTGAGCGGGTATATGACGCATGGGGCGCAGCAGATATGCAGCAGAATATTCATTTTCTTTCCCCAAAAATAGCGGTTCCAATGCGAACAAGGGTTGCACCTTCTTTGACGGCAACTTCAAAATCGCCGGTCATGCCCATGGAAAGCTCATTCAAAGTGACATGGGGCAAGTGTTGCCCAAGACGGTCTCTGAGTTCGCGCAGGGCTGAAAAAAAGGGGCGCACCTTTTCAGGATCATTAAAAAAAGGGGGCATGCTCATCAGTCCTTTGACTGCAAGATGGTCAAGAGCGCTGATATGCTCAAGCAGTTGTTGGGTATCTTGGAGCGCTACGCCTGATTTTGCAGCTTCTTCACCAATATTGACCTGCACGAGGATTTCCTGAATTTTATTAATATTTCCGGCGTGTTTGTTCAATTCGCGTGCCAGCTTGAGCGTATCGACGGAATGGATCAGATCAAAGAGCCGGACAGCGACCTTGGCCTTGTTGGATTGAAGGTGTCCGATAAAATGCCACGATATCGGATGGGCCGCAAGCTCGCTCATTTTGGTTCGGGCTTCCTGGACATAATTTACACCTAAGATCGTCACACCGGCTTCGATCGCTTCCCGGACCCGATGGATCGGAACGGTTTTAATAACCGCAACCAGCCGGACGCTTTCGGGATTGCGACCACAGCCTTTGGCGGCTTTTTCAATGCGCGTTCTGATGGATTGCAGTCGCGTTTTCAATTCTTGAACATTTTCCATTTCTTAACAGCTCGGCCACTAAGGCACAACGTAAAGTAATTTATAATCTCGCTGTCTTAGTGCTCTAATTCGTAACTTCGGTGAAGCATTGCATACTATAGTGATACATATCAGGTGTTAGGTGTCAGGTTTCGGCTAAAGCGATTCCCATTCCTGACACCTGAAACCTGAAACCAAAATTTAATACGTTACCGTATTTATGAATACATGTACTTAGTGTCTTTGTGGCCGAACGATCACTCCATTTCATAACGATGGCTTCTATTTTTCACATCTAATCCTATGACCCTCTCTTTGATCAGAAACTCGATTACTTCACACACCGGCAGTCCGACAACATTGGTATAGGAACCATTGATGCGTTTTACCAAAAAGGTTCCCAGCCCCTGAATGGCATAGGCGCCGGCTTTGTCAAAAGGCTCATTGGTATGAATGTACCACTCGATCTCCTCGTCGGTCAGGGTTTTGAAAAGCACATCGGTTTTGATGGTTTCGGAAAAAGATCTTTCTTGAGCCCGGCAGCAGATGGCATAACCGGTCAGAACCTGGTGGGTCTGTCCGCTAAGCCTTTTTAACATGGCGCGGGCTTCTGTCTGTGATCCGGGCTTGCCAAGCACGGTGCCGTCTTTGAGGACGATGGTGTCGGCTCCGATTACCCACTTGTCCGGAAACTTTTCGGCAACGTTATGGGCCTTGGCCTCAGACAGAACTCTCACATAGGTTTCGGGCGATGACATCGAAACGGACGTTTCGTCGATGCTGCTTGGAACTACCCGAAACGAAAGCCCGGCCTGCCTTAACAGATACTTGCGCCGCGGGGATTTGGAGGCAAGGATTATGACCGGATCATCATGTGCATTAACCATGGGAAATAATTACCAGATGAAATGCGGTTTGACAAGCGGCAAGCATTAAAATTAGAATCAAAACGAATACGGCAAATAGAGCAAAGACACTCAAACAGCATACGCTTTAAAAAAGATTATCCATTCCGCTGAAACACAAGGCCATTTAACTCAAATTATTTAACGTCTGAAATAAACATAAAAATGCAGATCAACAGCATATGGATCATCGGTGGCGGCCGGTTCGGGCTGAAGGCGGCTGAAAAACTGCGCCGGAAAACCCCCGGGGCCGCGATAACCGTTGTGGAAAAAAACATTGATGTTTGCAGACGCCTGAACACACAATCGTTCAAAGTCGTCTGCATGGATGGAATTGATTATTTGTTTGAACAGTTAAACCAGTCCGGTGGTCCCGACTGGATTGTTGCGGCCATACCGGTTCATGTTGTTTTTGAATGGATCCGGAAAAAACTCTCAGGGAACTATCACTTGAATG
>JACKQG010003303.1_pt1 | contig 19966 bp, 22 predicted proteins | sample 8237621 | NCBI WGS metagenome assembly JACKQG01 (sample SAMN15677084, study PRJNA649215) | marine metagenome | biome: marine; feature: Black Sea; material: saline water; isolation source: suspended particulate matter (SPM) from the Black Sea western gyre | collected 2013-06-09/2013-06-10 | depth... | reverse complement strand
TTTGGCTTTGTCAACCGCATCACGTACCCGTTGCTTTGCTTCAGTAACCTCCAGCCCGGGATTGAACTCGATTACGATCATCGAGTAATCCTGAATCGAATTGCTGGTGATGGTCTTGACATCAGCGAGGGATTTGGCTTCCTTCTCAATCGGGCGGGTGACCAGGTTCTCAATGTCTTCAGGAGAGGTTCCGGGATAGGGTGTGGTGACGATGATCGTTGGGATCACGATCTCCGGGAACTGCTCTTTTGGGATACTGAAGTAAGATAGCAATCCAAGGGCAGTAATGATGACGGTCAGGACATAGATGCTCGCCCGGTTATCAATAGCCCAGCTGGTAGCAAAGAACTCCTTTAATGGAGCTTTTTTTTTCGATGATTTCATTCAGTGTGGCTATTGCATGTAATCAATACGTTGACCGTCGTAGAGGTCTTTGTATCCTGCTGTGATGATCAGGTCTTTGTCAGTCAGGCCACTTTCAATCTCAGTCAGGCCGTTGTAAGTGATTCCTGTCTTGATATATTTCTTCCGGGCCAACTTTTTCCCATCCTCTTCCACCGCGACGAACACATATTGCCCTTCATCCCGCGACGATTGGACATAGTTCTGCGGGATGGCAATGGCAGCCGGATTATGGTAATCTTTAATCCGCATAACAGCGATCATATTTGCCCGGTATACCATATGGTTTGTAGGGAGTTCTACTTCCACCACGAAGGTTCGGTTTGTTGGATCGATGTATTTGGAAGCAAAGGTTACTTTGCGATCAAACTCTTCATCAAGATCGGGCAGATAGACCTGTACCTGGTCACCCGTGTTGATTTTTGCCGTATATGCCTCGCCTACTTCAGCCACAGCTTTTGCTTTGGAAAAATTAACCACTCGAAAAGCGGGGTAACCTACAGCAGCCATCTGACCCACTTTGATCGGAATCTCTTCTACGGTTCCATAAATGGGAGAGGTAATATTCGACATCTTTATCTGGCCTTTAACTGTAGCAATCTTATTCTCGAGCGACTCTTTGTTGTTTTTTGCTGTCATGTACTGGACCTCCGAACCAATCTTTTGATCCCATAGAGCTTTCTGTTTATTATACAGGTCGGTCGTAAAAGCCAACTGTGACTCCAGCTCCTTAAGTGATTGTTTCAAAACTTGTGCATCTAATTCCGCCAGGACCTGTCCTTTCCTGACGTAATCACCCTCTTTTACCAGAACGTTATTTACCACACCTGGTGTTCTTGGACTGACACCAATATTTTTATTGCCGTCAACCCGGCCCTGCACTTCTATGTAATGGTTGAATGGTGCTTTTTTAAGTGTGTCGATGATGACTGTAGTGGCAGGTGCACTTCCTTCCGGATAGATCTGTTTCTCCAGTTTCATGATCCTCATGGAGAGCTGATCCCGCTCTTTCTTCAACTGTTCAAGTTTGACTTGTTTATCTTCCGATCCACCACAGGCAGACAGAAAAGCAAGAGCGATTATATAAATAAATGATGTTTTCATACGAAACGCCGGAAATTTTGGTGTGATAATGGTTCTTTAGCGCAAAGATACGTCAAAATACAGAACTCAAAAAACTTTTTCTACAGAAATAGTTTCCAGGGTTTCTTTTTGTGTTACATTTGTATCGTGGATCGGAGAAAGACAATATTGAATCAGGTATTTCCACTTTACCAGCGCTATGGAATCAAGAGTGTGACAATGGATGATGTAGCAAAGCACCTGGGAATTTCAAAAAAGACGTTGTACGAATTTTTTATTGATAAAGAGGATCTGATCAAGCAGGTATTGATGCAGGACTATGACCTGAAATTGCAGTCATTTCTTAAGATCGAGCAAAAAAATCTGAATTCCATCGAGGAGCTATTTGAAGTATACAAAATGATCACTGAGATATTCAAGGATTACAATCCATCGGTTGAATATGATGTGAAAAAATATTACCCCTCTCTTTTTATTCAGCTCCGGGAGGTAAAAAGAACCAGGATGTTTGAGCTCTCCAAGAAAAACATGGAAAAAGGGAAGCGGGATGGATTTTTTCGAAGTGAATTAAATGTGTCACTCATCGCTCGACTTCATGTATTCAGGGTGGAAAATCTTCTTGGAAGTGGTCTTTTTTCAGTGGAGGAGCTTACCGCTTTTCGGACCTTTCACGAACTTTTTGTCTATCATCTCTATGGGATACTGAGCCAACGGGGAAGAGAGTATATGGATGTAAATTTCAAAAGATTCACAGCTTCACTTCCCTGATATCATATATAACGACCAACCTTTTATTTTCAATACTTGTCTTTCTGTTAAAAGCATGTTCTTTGAATGGGAGAAACTCCTTTTTTATTTATATTTACACGAATAACCCAGTTGCATAGATCTTGGAAGAAGAAAAGGAGTTAATCGATCGTTGTCTGAATCAAGATTCATCCGCACAGGAAGAGTTATACCATCGTTTTGCTTCCAGGATGTATGGTATCTGCCTTCGTTTTGCAGGAGAAACAGTAGAGGCGCAGGATCTCTTGCAGGAGGGATTTATCAAGACATTTCAGAAGTTGAGAAGTTATCGATCCGAAGGTTCCTTTGAAGGATGGATCCGGCGGATCTTCATCAATACTGCCATCAACGTGAAAAGGAGAGAGATGAAGTTCAACGTCAACAAAGATATTGATCAGGATCATCACCCTGAAGATGCCGGAGCCGATGCACTATCCAGACTTTCACAGCAGGAGCTGTTGGACCTGATTCATCAATTACCACTTGGATACCGAACAGTTTTTAACTTATATGTCATTGAGGGATACAAACACCGGGAGATTGGGAAGATGTTGAAGATCTCTGAAAATACATCAAAATCTCAGCTTTCAGGGGCCAGAAAAAGCCTCAGAATGCTTTTAAACAAACAAGGATATGACCACGGAAGAGACCGATAACGGATTCAACCGTCATTTCAGGGAGGTGTTTCGTTCTTATGAGGCTGATCCGCCACCCTCGGTATGGAACTCATTAAAGGAGAGGCTCTCGGAGCAGTCAGCCGGTCGCGAAAGGTGGTTCAAGCCGGAGAACATCGTTGACTGGTTTCGCCCCGGATATCGACTCTATCCAACTCTGACCATAGTTGCGTTCTTGCTTATATCTTTATTTATCTGGCTGAGTATCAGGCACACCAATCAGATTCATGGAAGTGCCAGAGTAAAAGGAGAAGAGCTTTGCCGTGGAACCGCATACTTGTTTCATGTGCACGACCATCAGAAACCACTTGATTCTGTGATGTTTTATAAAAAGATGAAGCTGGATTCCAATGGCCGTTATACCTTTTCGAAAGTACCTTCAGGCACCTATTTTCTCAGAATTCATGTACATGATGATGCTCCCGGGTTTCCGGAATATAAATTTGGATACTATGGAGATCAACTATACTGGAACAGGGCATCTCTGATTCATACAGAGTTTCCTGAAGAAGATTACTCTGTCAATATCCCGAAACTGATACCCTGAAACAGGTAGTTATTCTGCTATCCACTCAGCATAAGAAGTGGCGGTTTCCCGTAGTTTCATGGAGAAGAGTGTTACACCAGGTGGTAATGCGCGTTGGATACGCTCTGCGAAATCAAAGAGCAGGTTCTCGCTTGTGGGCTGGTAATCTACCACAATCACCTTGGAGAAGGTCTCTCCAAGCTTGTTCATCTCACCCATGTCAAGATCCGAAGGGAGAATCAATGCATGGTCCATTCGATCGATAACCTCTTGTTTCATGATGTGTTTCAGCTCGCTGAAATCTATGATCATGCCTCTTTTGGGTGACTGATGACTGGAGACCGGTGTGCCGGACACGGTAACAGAGAGCTTGTAAGAGTGACCATGAATATTCCTGCAAGGGCCGTCATAACCTTTCAGGGCATGGGCCGCTTCAAACGAAAATTCCTTGGTGATACGGATTGATGCCATGTTAATACGTTAGAAATTCAAATTTACAGCTTTATTTTTAACTCAATTCACCAGCTCACCAACTCACCAGTTCACCATATGGTCCAGCACAATCTTTGCACCGATCAGGATCAGGACTACGCCTCCGATTCGTTCGGCCCATCCGGCAGATAAAAAAGTTGTTCTTTCCGCCAATTTAGCCCCGACAATAGTAACGAGGAAGGTAATGATGAAGATAATTACCGCAGCTTTTACAATGTTCACTTCAATAAATCCGAAACTTAGGCCGGTAATCAGAGCATCAATACTCGTGGCAATAGAGAGGGTTAGCAGTACAGGAAATGTTAGCGTGTGAATAGCTTTATCAGGCTGGTTGCTGAATGATTGCAGGATCATTTTCCCTCCAATAAGTGCAAGTAGTCCGAAAGCAACCCAATGATCCACAGCCGCGATCAGGACTTTCAGGGAATCACCGACAAACCAGCCTATCACAGGCATAAGGGCTTGGAACAAACCGAAAAACAGAGCCATCTTCAGTATGGCATGCCACGATTGCCTCTGACAGATACACAGCCCAATGGCCACTGCAAAGCAGTCCATGGAAAGTCCCAGGGCGATCAGAATTAACTCAACGAGGTTCAAGATTCAAAGTTCAAGGCATCAGTTTACAATATCCAGTTATCCAGCAAATATCATCTCCACGATCTCTTCCAGATACCTGGAATCGACTTCATCGAACGAATTTAGTTTCTTACTGTCAACATCCAGAACTCCGATGATCGCCTCAGTACCATCCTTAACCGGAACTACGATCTCAGAGTTGGAACGGGAATCACAGGCAATGTGGCCCGGGAACTTATGGACATCAGGAACCACGATACTCTTTTCCTGGTTGATTCCGGCCCAGCAGACACCTGATCCTTTTTTAAGAACCTGGCAAGCTAAAGGGCCCTGGTAATTTTTTACGGTCAGTTCGCCCTTATTCAGAAAATAGAACCCCGTCCAGAAGAAATATTCGAACTTATAATGAAGGAGAGCTATGATGGTTGCCATTCTTGCATCCGGATCAGATGTGCTGGTTAACAGCTCGTTTAACTGCTCAATTATTCGCTGGTAGCGCTCGGTTTTTTTGTTGTGATCCATTTGTTATATCGTGAGTGGTGAATCATGAAACGTTATGCAAGTTCCATCTCTACCGTGAAGTGCCTCATGATCGGAGCTTCCCGGGTTATGCGTAAGCCTGTTTTGATCTCCTCCCGGTTGTCATAGACATTCTTTAATGCAGCGACAACGACATCCATATGGTTGTTGGTATAAACACGACGTGGAATTGCCAGTCTGACAAATTCCAGAGCAGGATAACGGTTCTCACGTGTAACCGGATCACGATCGGCAACCAACGTGCCAATTTCCACGCCCCGGACTCCACCTTCTATGTAAAGCAGGTTGGCCAGGGTTTGTGCCGGAAATTCCTCCTTTGGGATGTGAGGGAAAAATCGTTTGGCATCAATGAAGATGGCATGGCCTCCAATCGGTTGTTGGATAGGAATCCCGAAATCAAGTAACTGTTGTCCGAGGTACTCCACCTGGTTGATCCGGGTTTCAAGGAAGTCAAAGTCAATACCTTCATTTAATCCCTGAGCCAGAGCGTTCATGTCGCGGCCCGACATGCCTCCGTATGTGATATATCCTTCGAACATGATGTTGAACACACTGCACTGACGGAATAACTCCGGATCCCTCATCGCAATGAATCCACCCATGTTCACAATCGCATCTTTCTTGCTGCTCATGGTCATCATATCTGCACAGGAAAACATTTCATGCACGATCTCCCGAATCGTTCTGTCCCGATATTCCGGTTCCCGTATCTTGATGAAATAAGCATTCTCGGCAAAGCGGGCAGAGTCAAACAGTACCGGTTTATTGTATTTGTCGGCCAGTTTTCTGACATCGTGCATATTTTTTAACGAAACCGGTTGACCACCAGCCGAGTTATTGGTCAGGGTAAGAATGATAAAGGGTACCTTATCTCCGTATTCCTGTAAAACTTTTTCTAACTTCTCCGTGTTAACATTCCCTTTGAAAGGATGGATCAGGGTGGTATCAAAAGCTTCATCAATTGTGCAATCGTTTGTAATTGCCCTCCGAAATTCGATATGCCCCTTTGTCGTATCAAAATGGGAATTTCCCGGAACAATATCGCCCTCATTTACCAAGACAGAGAAGAGTACATTTTCAGCAGCCCGGCCCTGGTGAGTCGGTAGAAAATAGTCAAAGCCGGTAATCTCTTCAATTGTATCTTTCAGCTTGTAGTATGATGAAGAACCGGCGTAGCTTTCATCTCCGGTCATCATTGCTCCCCACTGCTGGTCACTCATGGCGCCAGTTCCCGAATCGGTTAGCAGGTCAATGAAAACATGTTCACTATGCAATTGAAACAGATTGTAGTGGGCATCCCCGATCCATTTTCTCCGTTCTTCACGACTGCTCCTTCGGATCGATTCAACAACTTTGATTTTGTAAGGTTCAGCAAAAGGTAACTTCATAAAACGTCTGTTCGTTTTGACACTGCAAAAATAGATATTTTTTTGATTGAAATTCCTCTAACTGCTTGTTCATTATGCAAATTTCATGTACGTTTGCTTGCTGAAAAACAACCACTAAATTCCTGGAGGAAAATAGAATGAATACGACTGATAAAGCACCGAAAAAGGTGCTAACAAAACTATCTGATCTTGAAGAATTGGCCAGGAGATCAACCAGGAAGAAAAAACTTGTTCTTGCTGTTGCTCAGGATTCTCATTGCCTTGAAGCAGTTGTCACTGTAGTGAAAAAGGATTTGCTAGACGCTTTACTTGTTGGTTCAACATCTAAAATCAAGGCGATAGCAGATGAGTTGAAGCTGGATATCTCCAACCTGAAGATTGTACAGGAAGAGAATGATAAAAAAGCCGTTAAGCTGGCTGTAAAAATGATTCACGATCATGAGGGCGACATCCTGATGAAGGGCAATATACCTACAGCTGTTTTCCTCCGGGGTGTATTGAACAAGGAGTGGGGACTTCGGAAGAGTGATATCCTGTCGCATTTCACGTTGTTTGAGCTCCCTACCTACCATAAACTGATTGGTCTGACTGATGCTGCCATGATTATTGCTCCCGATCTGACAACTAAGATAGCGATTATCAATAATGCTGTAGATTTCATGAACCGGTTGGGAATTCTCAATCCGAAAGTGGCTTTACTGGGAGCGGTAGAGGTGGTCAATGAAGCGATGCCGGCAACGGTGGATGCAGCGATTATTACCAAAATGAATCAGCGCAAACAGATCAAAAATTGTACTATTGATGGTCCGTTGGCATACGATAATGCGGTAAGCATTGAGAGTGCCACACACAAAGGTATTGTCAGTGAAGTAGCCGGGGATACGGACTTGTTGGTTGTTCCTGACATTGAAGCCGGGAATATTCTTTACAAAGCATTTGGTTTTTCAGCCAATGCAACACTTGCTGCAAATGTTCTCGGTGCATCGGCTCCCATCGTTCTGACATCTCGCTCTGATACGGAAGAGGCGAAGCAGGCCAGTATCATCATGGCTGCAGCCGCTAGCTAGGGGTAAGCCATAAACTGTATTTATGAATGACATCCGAATTATCGCTATCAATCCGGGATCTACTTCAACGAAGATAGCTGTCTATCAAAATACAGAACCGATTTTCCTGAAAACCATTTACCATTCTGCAGAAGAGCTTGCTCCTTTTCAACGGATTACCGACCAGTTTCAGTTTCGTAAGGATATCATCATCCAGCAAATAAAGGAAGCAGATATCGATACCGATATCGTACGGGCTGTAATGGGTCGTGGTGGATTGTTAAAACCGATCGCTTCAGGTGTATATGAAGTGAATGATGTGATGATTCATGACCTTCAGCACCGGACATTCAGGGAGCATGCCAGCAATCTTGGGGGATTGATTGCTCACGACCTGGCCTTGCACCTGGAGGATGCTAAAGCCTATATTGCAGATCCGATCGTCGTGGATGAGCTGGATGATATCGCCCGGTTCGCAGGTCACCCCTTGTTTGAACGGATCTCGATTTTTCATGCGTTGAACCAAAAAGCGACTGCCAGGGATTTTGCTAAAACAATCCAACGGAAATATGAAGAGTTGAACCTGATTGTTGTACATATGGGTGGAGGGATTACAGTTGGAGCTCATCAACGGGGCCGTGTCATAGACGTTAACCAGGGCCTCGATGGAGAGGGCCCGTTTTCGCCTGAACGTAGCGGTACTCTTCCGGTTGGAGAGCTGATAACGATGTGTTTAGAAGGAAAATATAGTGAGGAAGAAATTCGCAAGATGGTCATGGGAAGCGGCGGACTTGTAGCTTATCTGGGGACCAATAATGCGGTTGAAGTTGAAGAAAGGATAGAAGCCGGAGATAAAAATGCCCGGATTATTTACGAGGCGATGGCTTATCAGGTGGCTAAATATGTCGGTGAGATGTTCACCGTACTCAGAGGGGATGTAGATGCCATCCTCATCACCGGTGGTATTGCGTATGATAAATTGTTTGTTTCATGGATCCAGGAGCGTGTCTTCCGGCTTGCACCCGTACATGTTTTCCCCGGAGAAGATGAGATGAAGGCATTAGCAATGAATGGCTTTCTGGTGATCAAAGGCGAAATCACCCCCAAAGAGTATTTTTGATCCTACATCACCTTCAGCATCTCTTTCACCATATTCTCTGTCCCTGCAGCAATGTTACTAATTCTGGCTTCCAGCATGTAGCAGGGAGTGGTGAAAAACTTATTGTTGGAGTCGATCACAACTTCTCCATGGGTTGTCTGGGTGTAAGTGTTCCCATGTTTTTCTATGAACCCGCCTGAGGCCGGATCCTGTCCGGTAGTGAGGTTTGCCCCTTGAAAGAGTTTGCCCAGGATAATTGGAGCGATGCACATCGCTCCGATTGGTTTTTCAACAAGAAAAGTCTCTTTAACTGCTTTTTCCACATCGGGATCAATGGTACAGTCATCGCCTTTGAAAGCCCAGTCACAGAGATTCTTGGCACTGCCAAACCCTCCGGCGAAAATGAGAGCATCCCACTCGGCCGGATCATATTCAGCAAGAGGCTTGATATCTCCCCGGGCAATCCGGGCCGACTCAACGAGTACATTCCTCGTTTCATCTGCCTCCTCACCTTTGAGATGATTGATAACATGAGCTTGCGGGATATCTGGAGCAAAGCATTGATACGATGCGCCCAGTTTATCGATCGCTAAGAGGGTCAATACGGCTTCATGGATTTCAGCGCCATCGAAAGCGCCACAACCGGCTAGTACAACTGCAAATTTCTTCATGATTTAATCGTTTGATCAAGTATTCGTTTTCATTATCCAAAGATAAATATTTTACCTTTGCATGAAAATCAATATATCTTAATTAAATACCTGACAGACGATGAAGAAAATTCAGATGGTTGACTTGCAGCGCCAGTATCATCATATCAAACCTGAAATTGATAACGGGATTCAGGATGTGATCGATTCGTGCGCATTTATCAACGGTCCGGCTGTCAGATCTTTCCAGGAGGAGCTTGAAAAGTACCTTGGTGCGAAGCATGTCATCCCCTGTGGTAACGGAACCGATGCTCTCCAGGTCTCTATGATGGCGCTGGGCCTGCAACCTGGGGATGAGGTGATTACAACTTCTTTCACCTTCATTGCTACTGCTGAAGTGATCGCCTTGTTGAAACTTATCCCGGTATTGGTAGATGTGGATCCCGATACATTCAATATCGATCTGGAAGCCATTGAACGTGCCATCACACCTAAAACCAAAGCCATCGTCCCGGTCCATCTTTTCGGACAGTGTGTCCCTATGGAGGAGATCATGGAGATCGCTAAAAAGCATAATCTCTATGTTATTGAAGACAACTGCCAGGCTATCGGAGCGGATTACATCTTCAAAGATGGTTCTGTGACCAAAGCCGGTACGGTCGGGCATATTGGATGTACATCCTTCTTCCCTTCGAAAAACCTTGGTTGTTATGGGGATGGCGGAGCCATCTTCACGAATGATGATGAACTCGCTAAACAGCTCCGGGTAATCGTCAACCATGGGATGACGGTCAGGTATTACCACGATTACATTGGGGTGAATTCCCGCTTAGACAGCATTCAGGCAGCGGTCCTTAAGGTAAAATTACGGCGTTTGGATGACTATGCCGCCAAACGCCGGGCTGCGGCCGATTATTATGACAACGCTTTCGCCGGGCACCCTAACCTGAAGATTCCTGTCCGGTATAGCCAATCCACACACGTATTTCATCAATATACGCTGGTAACAAAAGATGTTGACCGGAAAGGATTAATTGACCATCTGGCATCCAAAGAGATCCCGGCTATGGTTTATTACCCGGTACCTCTCCATATGCAGAAGGCCTACATCGATCCCCGTTACAAGCGCGGTGACTTCCCTGTGACGGAATTCCTTTCCGAACATGTGATCTCATTACCGATGCATACCGAACTGGATGAGGAGCAGCTGGAGTATATTACTACGTCCGTCCATGAATTTTTAAACCGTTGATGCTATGGAAAAGGAGTATTTTGCGCACGAAACAGCGGTGATCGATGAGGATTGCAAGATCGGAAAAGGAACAAGGATCTGGCATTTTTCACATATTATGACTGGTTGTGAGATCGGCGAAAATTGTAACTTCGGACAGAACGTCGTTGTCTCTCCCGGTGTAAAGCTGGGACAAAATGTGAAGGTCCAGAATAATGTTTCCATCTATTCCGGGGTGATTTGTGAGGATAATGTCTTTTTAGGCCCATCCATGGTTTTTACTAACATAAGTAACCCCCGGAGTGCTGTGAGCCGCAGAGATCAATATGTTGAAACATTGGTTAAACGAGGCGCTTCCATTGGAGCCAATGCCACGATTCTATGTGGTCACGAGATCGGTGAGTTTTCTTTTATTGGCGCCGGCGCTGTAGTTACCAAAGATGTTCCTGCCTATGCATTAATTATCGGGAATCCGGGTCGTCAGGTGGGTTGGATGAGTGAATACGGCCACCGTTTAAAGTTTGACGACAACGGAATAGCAATCTGCTCCGAAAGCCAGGAGAGATATCAATTGACAGATGGAATCGCAACAAAATTAGGGCTATAATTATGACAGCAAAAAAACATCCCTTGAATTTTGCACTGATCGGTGCAGCCGGTTTCGTTGCTCCCAGGCATATGAAGGCGATCAAAGAGACGGGCAATAACCTGCTTGCTGCGCTTGACCCATATGATGGAGTGGGGGTTATGGACAGCTATTTTCCGGAAGCTGATTTTTTCATTGAACCGGAACGGTTTGACAGACATCTGGATAAATTACGGCGGCTGGCACATAACAAAACAAGGCATCTCGACCAGATGGTTAAGTATGTCAGTATCTGTTCGCCGAATTATATGCATGATGCACATATTCGACTGGCATTACGGAATGAAGCACACGCCATTTGCGAAAAACCAATCGTGCTGAATCCCTGGAATGTGGATGCACTCAGGCTCATTGAAAAAGAAGCCGGAAAAAAAGTCTATACGGTCTTACAACTGAGATATCATCCGACAATCCTGGAGTTGAAAGAGAAAATTGAAAAGGGTCCGAAAGGAAAAATCCATGACATTGATCTGACCTACATCACCTCACGCGGAAAGTGGTATTATCGCTCGTGGAAGGGCAATATCGAGAAATCGGGAGGAGTTGCTACCAACATCGGTGTTCATTTTTTTGATATGCTTACATGGATCTTCGGCAAGGCAACTGGAAATCAGGTCCATATGCTGACACCCTTCAAAGCAGCCGGGCTTCTTCAGTTAGAAAATGCGAACGTCCGCTGGTTTTTGAGTCTTGACAATGAAGACCTTCCTCTTGTCATCAGAAAAAATGGAAAAAGCACCTACCGCTCGCTTAACATTGACGGGAATGAACTTGAATTCAGTGACGGATTCACCGACCTGCATACCATCGCTTATCAGGAGATCCTGAATGGAAAGGGATATGGCCTGGCCGATAGCAAACCCAGTATCAATGCAGTTTATGAAATCCGAAACTCCGCACCGATAGGGTTGAAAGGAGATTATCACCCGTTGTTGAAACTTATCAAACGATAATAAACCACTCTAAATCAAACAAACCCATACTGTTTTATGAACCTATACGAAAACCTGCTGACAAAAGAAACGAGCCTGTCAGTGATCGGGCTTGGTTATGTCGGACTCCCCATTGCACTTGAATTCGCCCGGAAGATACGGGTGGTTGGTTTTGATATCAACGAAGAACGAGTTGAGATGATGCGCAACCATATAGACCCCAGTGAAGAGATACCGCCGGAAGACTTTGACGGATGTGACATCACTTTTACTTCTAACCCGGATGATCTCAGGGAGTGCTCTTTTCATATAGTAGCTGTCCCAACTCCAATCAACAACCATAACCAGCCTGACCTGACACCGCTGATCAAGGCGAGTAAGACGGTTGGGAAGATCCTGAAAAAGGGGGATTACGTGGTGTTTGAATCCACGGTTTACCCAGGTGCAACGGAGGAGGACTGTGTGCCTATTCTGGAGGATCTCTCCGGCCTGAAAATGGGTCCGGATTTTAAAGTGGGGTATTCTCCCGAACGGATCAACCCGGGAGATAAGGTGAATACACTCTCAACGGTCATAAAAATTGTCTCCGGAAACGATGACGAAGCACTCGATGTGGTTGCGAAAACATATGAGTTGGTCGCAACAGCAGGAGTACACAGAGCACCTTCACTGAAAGTAGCTGAAGCAGCCAAGATCATTGAAAATGCACAGCGCGACATCAATATCGCATTCATGAATGAGCTCTCGATCATTTTCAGCAGGATGGATGTTAATATTTATGATGTACTGGATGCAGCTGGAACCAAATGGAACTTCCTGAAGTTCTATCCGGGTTTGGTAGGAGGCCACTGCATCGGGATTGATCCATATTACCTGACTTACAAAGCAGAGGAGTATCGTTTTCATGCCCGTGTGATCAATGCCGGCAGATATATCAACGATTCCATGGGGTTTTATGTGGCTAAGCAGATTGTCAAGAAACTGATCGTAGCAAAAAAGAGTGTTTTTCATGCCCGGGCGCTGGTGATGGGAACCACTTTCAAGGAGAACGTCAGCGATGTCCGAAACAGCAGGGTAGCTGACCTTGTATCGGAGTTAAACCAGTATGGAGTGGATGTTGATGTTACCGACCCTTATGCTAACAGTGATGAGTTACAGGAGGAGTATGGCTATCAATTAGTTGAAAAAGTAAGGGATGATTACGATGTTGTGATAGTGGCTGTGAGTCATCAACCCTATCATGATCTCTCAGAAGAGTACTTCAAAGGAATAATGGGTGAGAATGGGATTTTAGTCGATGTGAAAGGAATATACCGGAATAAAGTAAAAGATTTAGTATATTGGAGCCTTTAGATAATTACGGTTTACGATTAACGATCTATCGAATTACAATAAGATGAAGATACTTGTAACAGGGGGAACAGGGTATATCGGGTCTCACACTGCTGTAGAGCTTCAGGAAAAAGGGTATGAAGTTATTATCGTCGATAACTTATCTAACTCTTCGATCGAAGTATTGGATAACATCGAAAAGATCACTGGCGTGAAGCCCCTTTTTGAGCAATTTGATCTGACTGACCCGAAGCGAACCGCAGCCTTCTTTAAACAAAATAACGATATCCGGGCCATCATCCATTTTGCTGCTTTCAAAGCAGTAGGAGAGTCGGTAGAGAAGCCACTGATGTATTACCGCAACAACCTGATTTCCCTGGTTAATATCTTGCAGGGGATGATTGACAATGGGATCGAAAATATCGTCTTCTCCTCATCCTGTACGGTTTATGGTCAACCCGACAAGTTACCCGTTAGTGAAAACTCCCCGATAAAAAAAGCCTGGTCACCATATGGTAACACCAAACAGATGTCTGAGGAGATCATCACGTTTACCAGCGATGTGAATGATATCCAGGCCATTCTGCTAAGGTATTTCAATCCGATCGGCGCACATGAGTCGGCGTTGATAGGTGAACTTCCCATCGGCGTTCCCAACTGCCTGATGCCATACATCACGCAAACGGCTATTGGCATCCGGGAATACCTTCGCGTATGGGGTGACGATTATCCAACACCCGACGGGACAGCTATCCGGGATTACATCCATGTAGTAGATTTGGCTAAAGCACATGTGATTGCCATTGAACGGATGATCGGGCAAAAAGGTAAACAAAAGGTAGAGGTTTTCAATCTTGGTACCGGCAATGGCTTCTCGGTGATGGAGGTGATCAATTCGTTTGAAAGATCAACCGGTGTGAAGTTAAATTACGAGATCATGGGGCGCCGGCCCGGTGATGTGGTCGAAGTTTGGTCCGACACAGAATATGCGAACAAAGAGCTGGGCTGGACAGCGGAGAAGAGCCTGGATGAGATGACGAAATCGGCCTGGAACTGGGAAAAAGAGCTGGAAATAAAGCGAAAAGCGAATAACGAATAGCGAAAAACCATGAAAACAATCCTAATTACGGGTGGAGCAGGATTTATCGGGTCTCATGTGGTTCGGTTATTTGTCAACAAGTATCCGGATTACTCGATCATCAACCTGGATAACCTTACCTATGCCGGTAATCTGGCCAACCTCGCAGATGTGGAGAAGATGTCCAATTACGAGTTTATCAAAGCCGACATCGTAGAGGGTGTCACCATGATGGAGATCTTCAGGGCATATAAGGTGGATGGAGTGATTCACCTGGCGGCCGAATCTCATGTTGACCGGTCGATCAGCAGTCCGATGGAGTTTATCCATGCCAATATCGTAGGAACAGTAAACTTGTTGAATGCAGCGAGAATTGCCTGGAAGGATAATTTGGAAAACGAAAATAGATTTTATCATATCTCTACCGATGAAGTTTATGGTTCTCTGGGGGATACCGGATTTTTCACGGAGTCAACGGCATATGATCCGAGAAGCCCGTATTCGGCATCCAAAGCGAGCTCCGACCATTTGGTCAGAGCCTACTACCATACCTATAAATTGTCGGTGGTTTTATCAAATTGCTCAAACAATTATGGTTCATTTCAGTTTCCTGAAAAGCTGATCCCGCTGGCTATTAACAACATCCGGAATAACAAACAGATCCCTGTATATGGCAAAGGGGAAAATGTCCGTGACTGGCTATACGTCGAGGATCATGCCATTGCTATCGACCTGATCTATCACTGGGGCCTCAATGGAGAGACATACAACATCGGGGGACAAAATGAGTGGAAGAACATTGACCTGATTCGTCTGTTGTGTAAGATCATGGATAAAAAGCTGGATCGTGAACCAGGCACATCAGAGAAGCTGATCACTTTTGTGAAAGACAGGGCCGGTCATGATCTACGATATGCCATTGATTCATCCAAAATCCAGGAAGAGCTGGGTTGGAAACCCTCCCTGCAATTTGAAGAGGGAATGGAAAAAACTATCGACTGGTACCTGGCTAACGAGAAGTGGATGAAGAATGTCACTTCCGGCGACTATCAGAAGTATTACGAGGAGCAGTACCTGAAAAGATAATATCTTCACCCTTTTTCTATGGTTAAAGAAGTACGATGAACTTGATTGAAAGTATCATGCAGGAGACGAATTGGCTGAATGTCCAGCTGCTCCAAACAGATATTTTCTCTGTTGATTTATGGGCTGTATGTTGTTTTTCCCACATTCACATCATTCCCCCTCCCGATCTTTGCAATCAACCCTTGTAACACGTTTCCCGGGCCAACTTCGATAAAATTATCGGCACCATCAGCAATCATCTGCTGAACGAGCTGAGTCCATAATACCGGAGTAGTCAATTGGGCGATCAGGTTCTCCTTGATCACCTGAGGATCCTCTATACGCTTAGCTGTGGCGTTCTGATAAACAGGGCAGATCGGAGGATTAAACCAGGTGTTATGAATAGCCAGAGATAACTCTACTCGGGCCGGCTCCATAAAGGGAGAGTGAAAAGCGCCTCCGACTTTCAGTGGCAGCGCTCTTCTGGCACCGGCAGCTTTGATCTGTTCGCAAGCGATATCGATCCCTTTCAGGCTGCCGGAAATCACCAGCTGACCGGGACAGTTGAAATTCGCCGGAACAACGATCTCATTAATCGAAGCACAGATCTCTTTTACTTTTTCATCGTCAATGCCAATGATCGCAGCCATCGTAGACGACTCTTTCTCACAAGCTTTTTGCATAGCCTGAGCCCTGGCAGAAACAAGTTTCAGCCCGTCTTCAAACGAGAGGGCTTTATTGGCGACCAGAGCGGAGAATTCACCCAGTGAATGTCCTGCCACCATATCAGGTTTGAAGTCATCGCCCAGCGAATTGGCCAGAATGACCGAATGCAAAAAGATCGCCGGCTGAGTCACGTTTGTCTGACGAAGGTCTTCATCGGTGCCGGCAAACATCAGGTCAGTGATCCGGAATCCAAGGATCTCATTGGCTTTCTCAAACATATCCTTGGCTTCTGCGGAATTCTCATAAAGATCCTTCCCCATACCAACAAATTGAGCTCCCTGTCCGGGAAAAACATATGCTTTCATAATAGGGTTATTAAGGTCATTAGAGTCATTAAGGGAAATTTAATTTGTTAATCGTAAATCGTAAATCGAATTGTAATTACCGTCTGGCCCCGAGCAACCTTAGCAGAAAAAGAAAGAGGTTAATAAAGTCCAGGTAGAGGGTAAGCGCTCCCATGATAGCAAGCTTTCGTTTGTTTGCGGCATCCATTTGCTGGCTTCCGATCCGCTTCAGTTTCTGCACATCGTAGGCTGTTAATCCGGTAAAGACCAGTACCCCGATCACACTGATAATGTATTCCAGTGTGCTGGATCGCAGGAAGAAGTTGGCTACCAACGCGATGATGATCCCGATCAGTCCCATAAACATGATCGAACCGAACCTGGTCAGATCCGTTTTGGTTGTATACCCCGTGACAGCCATGATCCCGAACATGCCGGCAGTGATTGCAAAGGTCTTGTAAACCGACGCAGCTGTATAGACAATCAAAATAAAACTCAGGCTCATGCCTATCAGCACGGAGAAAGCCAGAAATAAAAGTGTCATGATGGCAGGAGAGAGTTTTTGATACCCGAAAGACATCAGTAACACAAATCCCAACGGGGTGAGCATGACAAACCAGCCAAGCCCTGACATCTGTCCGGTTTCGAAATTAAAAAGTGAACCGATCAAAGCCTGATCTGAAGCAAACCAGTAAGCGGTAATAGCTGTAATGACCATGGCAAATGTCATCCAAAGAAAAACATTGGCCATAAACGTTTTGGTTATCGCACTGGTTGCTGGGACCTGGGCATTATCCCCTGTGGCTATATGTCCATGATTATTTTTCTCAAACATAAGTTAATCTCCTTCCGGTATAAATTCTTCCCTCATCCCTCGTCCCTCTCCTAATGTAGCTTAGTGCTGATCAGATGCAAGAACTCCTGCCTTGTTTTGTCTCGTTCAAAAGCACCGACAAAATCGGATGTCGTAGTAACAGAGTTTTGTTTCTGAATACCGCGCATAGCCATACACAAATGTTGTGCCTCGATCACGACAGCCACTCCAAGCGGTTGTAATGTCTTGTTGATAGCCTCTTTGATCTGTGTGGTAAGGCGTTCCTGTACCTGTAATCTGCGGGCATAGATCTCGACCACGCGGGCAATCTTGCTGAGTCCGGTAATATATTTATCAGGGATGTACGCGACATGAGCTTTCCCGATGAAAGGAATCATATGATGTTCGCAAAGGGAGTAGATCTCAATATCTTTGACAATCACCATCTCCCTGTAGTCTTCCCTGAATCTGGCGGAAGAGAGGATCTCTTCGGGATCGAGGTTGTAACCCTGGATCATAAACAATATCGATTTGGCAATCCGTCCTGGTGTTTGCAATAGTCCTTCACGGTCAGGATTTTCCCCAATGAGTTCTAGGATCTCTTTATAGTGATAACTCAGCTTCTCAATCCGGTCCTGATCAAAGTCTTCCGTCTTCTCGTATGTCAGTTTTTCTTCCAAGGTTTCTGATTTTTCTACGTTATACGCAAAATATTCTACTGGATAATTTTCGGTCTATTCCGCCAGTAATACGCTTGAAAGCAAAATTACTACTTTTTTTTGTTCCACCTTTTGAAGGCATTGAAACGGGTTCCTACCCAGAAACGGATCTGTGTCAGGTGGTAGTGGAAATCATTTTGTACACGATGACCGGGTTGAAGGTAAAAAAGTGTTGAGAGATAACTTGCCCCGATAAACCATTTATCGGAATTAAATCCAAGAGCAACCCGAATGCTGCCCGGGAATGAAAAACCGTTGACCATATATGTACTATCGGTGGTGTTGTAGTTGTAATAACTCCAATTCACTTCCATCATAGCAGCAGCGGTGATGTAAAAATTTTTCAGAAATACAAGTGTGTAGGTATATCCAGGTCCAAGCCCAAGGGTGTAAAAATTGCCGGATAGAATATTCTCCCCGCTGTGACTGTAAATATCCAATACCGGACCTGGAATGATCCCAGTGTCACTTTTGACATAATAATACCTGAAAACCGGTTTTACGACCAAACTGCCTGCACTCTTCTTCTGTCGTTCGTTTTGTGTAAATGAGGCCCGGATCGAAAATCTCGAATAGTTATAAATATAAGTTGCATCAACGCCGAATGAGATTAACTCCATCCCGGGAATTCGATAAGTATCCTTTAGGTCATTGGATCTGTAATTCATATAAAATCCTTTGTAATATTGCAAATACCCTTCAATAGCAGCAAACTTCCCGTATGCATTGACACGAAAATCCCATACTGTGGTGGATCCATAGGTATCCGGATCTTTTCGGAACACCCTGTTACCCAGTGAAAGCCCAAGGCCAAACCACCTGTAGAATCCTGCCACACCAAACCGACCTGTTTCATTCGGTTGATATGACATGGATGCATCCCGAATAGGGAACACGGTAAGTCGTGTGTTTTGAGCGAGCAGATAAAACCGCGTTGTCAGAAGATGCTTGTAATTCACGATATATGAAGTGTCAGTTTCAGGAAGGAAGTAATCAGAATCGTTTTGAGCAGAAATAGTCCCGATCTGAAACACACCATAGATGAACGCCGATAGGATCAATATGTTTCTCCGCAGAGCAGCCATCTATGTTTGATTTGGCGGGGATTTATTTACATAGGATTTTGAATACCTGACAAGAGATACTGTTTCAAATACGGTATAGCACAGATAGAAGATAAAGAAGTTGATAGCGAAGGGAATCGCATCAAAAGTGAAAAAGAGAATGTAGAGGACCATTACCATGAGGTACCAAAGCAGTTTTATTGCGGTGGCGGCCATGAACCTGTTGACAAACTTGCTGAATCTCCGGTGAAGGGATTTTAGCATAAAATGATAGGAGATTAGTGTTGTTGCAATATAAAAAGGAAAAAGAAATGGGAGAACGGGGCTAAAATAGGATTCCGGAAGAAGATAGCTCAATCCGATGCAGATGACTACAATAACCAACGAAAAGATCAACAAATTTTTGAGAAATGCAATATAGGGTGTTTTCATGATTTATCTCTTTTTCTTGAGGAGATCTTTGGTGACAATATAGATTGCCAAAAATACGGATAAAACTGAAAGGATAACAATCAGAACCGGTTGGGAGTTAAGCCAACGATCCAGTTGATAACCACCAAAGACCCCCAGCAGGATGATTACAAGCATCTGGACGGCAATGCTGGAATAACGTGCATAGTTGTTAAGGCTTTTCTTCGGGTCGGATATTTTCAATGGTCTCGATTGGCTTATTATCTCTTGCAATACCTTCCATCTGGCAGGAGCCTGAAAACGATGCGCCCGGTTCAATAGCCAGCTTGTTAGTAACAATTTCCCCGGAGAATTGAGCTGTCTCTTTCAACGTAAGCAGTTGGGCAACTTTTACCTTGG
>JACKQG010003302.1_pt1 | contig 19973 bp, 19 predicted proteins | sample 8237621 | NCBI WGS metagenome assembly JACKQG01 (sample SAMN15677084, study PRJNA649215) | marine metagenome | biome: marine; feature: Black Sea; material: saline water; isolation source: suspended particulate matter (SPM) from the Black Sea western gyre | collected 2013-06-09/2013-06-10 | depth... | reverse complement strand
TCCAGACTGGCGTATTGGGAACAAAACTCTCGACGGTGTAATTGGCCGCAGCGGGCATGGATTCGCCGACAATGCGCAGGGCTTCGTCCATCTCGTCAGAAGCGAGTGTACGATGCAAGGGGTGCAGGCGAATGAGCAGGGATTTAAGTTTCATATTCTTCACCACAAAGGCACAAAGACACAAAGTTAGGTGATGAATTTTTTGTTTTTCTTGGTGACTTCGTGTCTTTGTGGGTTATTTATTCTTCGATACGATAGAGCAATTTCGGGTCGCGGCGCATTTCGCGGGCGGTGAATTCGTAGATTTCGTTGGCGTTCATCAGCGAGACTTTGGCCGCGCCAATTTGGGCTAAGGTAATTAGCCCAGCTTTTTCAGCCCGCGCGCCCATCGGGTCTACCATCGTCTCGACGCCTTGATCGATGTCACGTACCAACATCTGGAAGGAATCTTCGTAGGTTTGGCCGTTCTCATCAGTAATCATGCCTGTGAAGGTTTTTAGATAACGATACTCGACGCCTTCAAGCTCTTCTACGTGATGGAAGAAGGTCATGCTGTCGTTGTAGGACAAACCGATGACCATGATCTTGCCATCGAGTTGGCGCAATTTCCCGAAGAGGGACTTACGCTCGTAGCTGCTCTTGTAACGCTCGGCGGTTAGAAATTCGGCCTGCGCCCCGATGACGGCAAAGGAATAGATCGGGTGGAAAACGCGCTGGCTGCGCGGGTCTTTGCGCACCAGTTCGGTGATGATGCCCATATGCGAGGGGGTTTCGTTGACATCCCAGGGCGCGCCTTTGCAGAAATCGAAGTTAAAGGTCGGCATAATCAACGTGCCGTCTTCGCCAAGAACGTGCAGCAGGGCGTCAATCACGGTCTGCGGGCCGCCATCCACGCCGCCGAGTGATTTATAAGCTGAGTGAACGAGCAGGACATCACCGGCTTGTACACCAATGGCCTGGAATTCAGTTACGAGTTGGTCAAATGTGAGCATAGAGTCTCCAAACGATGAATATAAAATGGTTCAATTGAACCATTTTATATTCACTTTAGCGCCAATACCCCAAAAGCCTTGGGCCGCATCTGAACATCACGAAATCCGGCCTGTTTGAGCCGCCGTACCACGCCACTGGTCATGCGCCCGCCCGATTTGCTCTCCGGGTTGCCGATGTAGTGAAACATGCGTCCGTTGGGTTTGAGTACGCGGTACGCCTGCCGGTAAAATTCCAGTGAATACAATTCGCCCGCCAAGCTGAACATGGGCGGATCGTGAATAATGGCGTTGAACTGACCGGCCGAAAAAGTTTCGATGACATCGTTGCTATCGCCGATGATCTGCTCAATTTTGGGGCTGCCAAATAAGGATTGCGACCAGGGGTTTTGGCGGGCAATTTTTTGCGCCGCGGGGTCAAGCTCCACGGTGGTGATATTGGCGGCTTGTTCGGCAGCCAATATCGCCGTGTAGCCCAAGCCCGTCGTGGTATCCAGCACACGCCCGCCAAAATGCCCCAGCGCCCTAATTTTTGCCTGCGTATCCCGCCAGGGGTCGGTATCTTTGATGCGGTGCATCGGCAGGCCTGAAACCAGCATGGTTGGCGCGGCCTGAGTTGGGTAAAGCGTGTACACGCGCTGAAAAGTCTCGGAAAAAGATTGAATGACCTGCGCCTGTCCGCCTTCTATCAAAAAGCAACCGTTTTCGTTCTCGGCAATCTCTGCGGCGGCATCCCAATTCAAACGCTCACCCGTTGGAAAGTAAATTCCCTGCCCGTTCAGTTCCGCTTCAATGGTGGAAATTCCCAAATCGGGGGAAATCTCAACTGTGAGGGTTTGATCCCGCAATTGCAGTACCGGCTGAATTTGATAGTGGGAAAGGACGATCATGCCGACAAAGCCATCTCATAGACTTCGAAAAGTTTGGGGAAGTTCTTTTCCCAGTCGGCGCGTGATTCTGCCAATGAACGGGCGACCAGGCCCATAGCGGGCAATTGTTCCCGAAGGTTTAACGTCCGAAGGATTGCCTGCCGTAGAGAGGGGATGTCGCCATCTTTGAAGAGCCAGCCGACTTGGCCGGGTTCTATAACCCACTCCTGATTGCCGGGGATGTCGGTCAGCAACACGGGGGTGCCGCAGGCCAACGCTTCCAGCAGCGAAATCGAGGTTCCGTCGCTGTGGGAGGTGCTGATATATAAATCGGCAGCGCGGTAGTAATTGGGCAAATCAGCCTGATTGACCAATCCGGGGAAATGCACCCGGTCAATCAGATCGGCTTGCATGAAAATACGTTTGATCTTGGGGGCCAGCGGGCCGTTGCCAAGCATCAGCAGGCGCAGCTCGGGGCGCTGGCGGGCAGCCTGCACAAAGGCGCGGGCCAAATCTTCTACGCCGTAGATGGGCGACCAGCCCCGTGTGGAGAGCAACACAAATTCGTCGTGGTTCCAGCCAAGCCGGGCGCGCAAGCCGCCGTCATCGCCGGGGGCATATTGGCGAATATCAGCTCCCCACGGGAAGGTGACAATTTTTTCGGGGTTCATGCCGTAGCCAACCGCCAAATTGCGAATGGTGTCGCAATCCCCCAGGAAGGCTGCGCTGCGTTTGAGGGTGTATTCGGTGGCACGCCGCCACCAGCGATTGCGCCCGGCATCCATCAGCAGGTCGTAGCCCCACGACATGCTCACAAAGGGGCGAAAGCCGCTCAGGGCAGTCAGCAAACCTACAGTCTGGATGGGGCCAGCTTGAACAATATCCGGCTCAAAGGTGCGGATGATCCTCCTTAAACTGCGAACCAGCCAAAAGGAGTCTCGCAGTTCCGCTTTGGCGTTGCCGCCCGCCCAGTGGAGTTGTTCAATCTGCGGGGGCAAGGGCCGGTCATCGAGGGCATGTCCGCGACTTTCCAGCCTCAGGTAGCCGATTTGATGCTCAGTTTGCGCTAATTTTGATAGAAAGCGGTGGTCATGGGTGGTGTATTCGCGGGAGAAGTATAAAATTTTCATACAAGGTTAAAAGTTGAAGGTTGAAGGTTACAACTTTCAACCTGTAACCTTCAACGGTGCTACGCGCCGATATTCTCCCAACGCAAATCCATACCGGAGGGCATATCGACCAAAGCTCTTTTGCCAACAAGTTGCTCAAGCTCCCAGGGTTGGATAGCCCCTTTGACGTTGGGACGCAGAGGTTCGACCATTTCGGCGGTGATGATTTCGCCAGCCTTGATCTCACGGGCGGCGCGCAGGCAACGGCGTTGCAACCAGTAGGTCTCTTGCTCGCTACCGGTGATAAATTTGTCATACGAACCAAGGGCGCGCTCCAACGTGCGGACTTGCAGCACCATCTCGGCCCAGTTTTCGGGGTTCATGGCGAATTTATGATCGGGGCCTTCGCGGTCGTTGCTATCAGTGAAGTGACGCTCGATGAGACGCGCCCCCAGCGCCACCGCGCCCACCACCGGAGCCGGGCTGTGGGTGTGATCGGACAACCCCAAAACAAGATTGGGGAACATGGCGGCATAGGTTTTGAGGACATTCAAGTTGAGATGGTCGTAGTTCGAGTCGCGGGCGGTGTAGTTGGTGTTGCACTGGAACAGGACAATCTCGTCGTTATGCGGCTGGATGGCACGCACCGCCCGCACCACATCGCTGATGTCGGCTGCACCGGAAGCAATCAAGATCGGTTTGCCCAGTTTTGCCATGCGAACCAGCGCATCCGGCCACGACATGAGGCCAGAACCGGCTTTGTAGGCCGGAACGTAGGCATCGAGCATATCAATGGCTTCGTAGTCGTAGGGCGAGGAGAAGTAATGAATGCCAACTTTGTCGCACTCTGCTTTGAGGATGGGCGTCCACTCAAAGGGCACGGAGGCATCGGCATAAACTTCGAAGACGCTCTTCTTCCAGGCAGCCTGATGGGAGAGCTGCCCGCCCAGCGATTTGAAGCCATAGTCCGAGACGATCTTGGGGGCACGGAAGTTCTGGAATTTGGCCGCGTCGGCTCCGGCTTCTTTCGCCAGCCGAATCAATTGTTTGGCGCGCTCCAGGTCGCCGTCGTGATTGGCGGCAATATCGGCAATGAAGTAGGTGGGGTGGTTGAGGCCGACTTTTTGGTCTGCGATGGTAATTTCAGGGGCGGGAACCGTCATAGAGAACTCCTTTACTCAAAAACGACTCAAATGGAATAATAACAGAGATAAACAGGGACAAATCTATTTTCTTCCGCCAATCACCATTCTGCTTTCACCATTTTTTTCAACATCTGTGGATAACCCTGTTGATAAAGTCGGGAAAACTGCTCAAGGCCTGTGGATATTGTAGGAGGTGTCTCATCCAAGTCGCGGATTAGCTTGTCTACTCGCATCGTCAGATTTGGGGAACGCGCTGCCTGTAATCCCGCGGCGGATACTGGGATGGGCGCAATTCGCTCGGGGTTGAGTGCAAATATCCTGGCAATTTCTACCCCAAAGGCATATTTGCTCATGCTGTCATTACTAAAAACATGATATAGACCGCTCAATCTCTTCGCCAGCATTTTTAAGAAAATTTGCGCCATATCGTTGGCAAGCAAGGGACAGAAGTATACATCCGTAAACCCTTTGACCGGATAGCCTGCCTTCAGGTTATAAAAAAAGAACTCTGCCAGACTACGTTGACCGAGCAGGCTCCAGCCAAACAAGTTGACTCTGGCAATGATCGCAGCGGGGTTGACTTCATGAACGGCGCGTTCTCCGGCCAGCTTGGTTTGAGCATATACGCTCAGGGGATTGGGTTCATCTTCTTCGGCATAGTTTCCTCTAACGCCATCAAAGACTGCATCGGTAGAAACGTGCAGCAGACGCGCTCCGCCCCTGGCGACATAGCGAGCCAGTTTCCGGGGAAGCTCAATATTCAATTCCCCGGCCAGTTGGGGATCTTTCTCACAAGCTTCTAAATTTGCCAGGGCGGCACAATGGATCACCCAATCGGGTTGTACGCTGTCTACGAGGCGTTCTACTGTGCCGGGGGTACGCAGGTCTGCCTGTTGAACCGAAAAAGCCTGTGTTATCAAGGGGTGACGGTTGACAATGCCAACCACGTCATGATGTTGAGCAGCTTCTAAAGCAATATTGATACCTAGTAAGCCGCTTACCCCGGTGACTAAAATTTTCATAAACTTTTGCCCAATGCACTGCTAGCGGGCCACGATAGAATCGTCGGGGCTATTCAAACTTGAAGATTATGTTAATTTTCCTTGAGCAAAATCCTCCTCAAATGGAGCAATGATCTTTTTAATTTCATCGAGTTCCAGCCATTCGGTGTTATCGTCGCTGGCGTAGCGGAAACCATCGGGAACAGGTTGTCCTTTTTCTTGCCACTCACCGCCGAACCAGAACGCTTCCACCGGGAGAACTACATACATATCGTCGAGTTCAATCGTCGAGCGCGATTCGTCACGCGAAATCATCATCTCATGCAATTTTTCCCCGGGGCGAATTCCGATAATATCCAGTTCGGCATCGGGGGCAATTGCTTTTGCCAAATCAATGACTTTCATGCTGGGAATCTTGGGGACGAAGACTTCGCCGCCCTGCATGTGTTCAATATTCTTAATGACGAAGCGCACGCCTTGTTCGAGCGAAAGCCAGAAACGAGTCATGCGGTCATCGGTTATGCTGAGCTTGCCGCTGTCGCGCTGGCGCAAGAAAACCGGCACAACACTGCCCCGGCTGCCTACAACATTACCATAACGCACACAACTCAGGCGGGTGGCGTATTTTCCGGCGTAGGCGTTGCTTTGTACAACCAGTTTTTCGGCGGCCAATTTCGTTGCTCCATAGAGATTCACCGGGCTGACCGCTTTGTCGGTACTCAGCGCAAGCACTTTCTTGACTCCGCTGTCGAGGGCCGCATTAACCACATTGCTGCTGCCAAGAATATTGGTTTTGATGGCTTCCATCGGGTTGTATTCACAGGCCGGAACCTGCTTGAGTGCGGCAGCATGCACGACAATGTCGACACCCTGCATGGCACGCTTCATGCGCTCCAAATCACGCACATCGCCGATGAAATAGCGCAAATTGGGATGATCGTAGCCAGCGGTACGCATTTCGTGCTGTTTGAGTTCATCGCGGCTGTAAATAATTATCTTTTTGGGTTGATATTCATCCATTAAGATGCGAATGAATTTTTTACCAAATGAGCCAGTGCCGCCGGTAACGAGGACAACTTGTTCTTTCCAGTTCATAGATACTCCAAAAGTTTTTCACTACAAGGGCACAAAGGCACGCAGGATGCGCAAATTTTTTTGTTTTTTTTGTGTCTTCGTGCCTTTGTGGTTAGTGTTTTATTATTGCTTCCGTATTACAACTAACGGGTATTGTCCGTTTTCACCAAAATAGCGCGGCGCGCGCGCTTCGAGCCAGAATAACAGACGCAGTAATATGCGCCCACCAAAACCGGAATGTACAAACGTACGCAGGTGCTTGACGCTGACGGCGCGCCAGACGAAGATGTCAAACGCCATGATTGGGGTAAGCTGTTCTTTGAGCCACTCAGCATCGTACTTGCGCACGAAAGTACTCTTGCGCTCCTCGCTCTCGGGCGTTTGCACCAGTTTAGCAGGATGCACTGGCGCCTGAATTCCAAAGATGCGCCGCAGAATACCAATAATGCGATTCATCCAACGCATGGGCTTTGCAAGCAAACGCGGGATGAGCGCATCTCCCCAGCCATTGACCACCACAGCTTGCGCATCATCTGCCAGCACCCGATACAACTCCTGATAGGCCAGGATATGCTCATCTTGCGGCAGGTGATGCAGCGTGTGCAAGGAGACAACGCCATCAAAGACTCCCGGCGCAAAAGGCAGATGCGCCACATCGGCGACCACGCACAGGGCATGGTCCAAGCCTGCGCGTTTGCGCGCATCAAGCAGGGCAACGTGTGAAATATCGGCACAGACACGGTAGTCATAGCCTTCGGAATAGGTCAAATATTCCGGGTACTGAATTGGCCCGGAACCCGCATCGAGCAAATAGCGTCCTGTCGGTTTGAGATGCCGGTTGACACGCAAATGGCAGCGATGAATATAGTTGCGCGACACCGGGCGTAAATCTTCATAGCGGGCGTTCTGATAAACGCCCTCGCCAACTTCCTGCCAGCCTACCTGGTCGTAGAATTCGCGTACTTCTTGTTTAATATCTGTCATGCCTGTCCTATAGATCAATCCCGGAAATATCGGTGGGATCAATATTCGATAATACATGCCGATAATAACTCAGCCAGCCGCGCAAAATTTGCCAACTCGAGGTTAGTGATGGTTTCGTGTCGGCTACGTAATCCAAACGCTGCATGGTTCTTCCAGTAATTTGCTCGATGGTCTGTGTTTCCAGTAAGGTGAGTTCGTTTTTCCAGCGCGCAACCGGCTGAGCGCTGATGCCAGCCAACGAATCGGTAAAGGTCGAATTGCCTTCCCAGGGCATGCCCAACTCCGAAGGGGTTTTCAAAGTATCCGCGTACTCAATTTCCAAGAAATCCATCAATTCTTTCAGCGCATTTTCCGGATTCTGTACCAGGTGCTCGTATGTGAAGATCAAATACCGCTCATCGCCATAGCTGCGCTGATTCGCCAATCCCTGTTCGGCGCTTTTTTGCCAGCGCAAGGCAAATTTGCGCGGCAGCACTTTTTTGCGCCGGGGGTGATAGGAGACGAAAACATCGCGCGGGTCTCGCATCACATGGATGCAGCGCGCATCCGGCCACCAGTCGAAAATCTGCTCGGCGAAAAACTCGTTGAAAATCGATTTTTCCAGCCAGTAGCGCGTTTCGGTGCCAAGCAATCGGTAGACCTGACCAAATGCCAGAATCACGGCAGCTAATAAATCGCCGTCATGACGATAGCCATAATTCTCTATTTGCTGCTGGACCGTCAGGCACATCCGGGCAAAAGCCTGGATTTTGCGTTCAGCATCAGGGAATACATCAAACTCATCGGCCATCTCAGGGCGCAATTCAAAGAAGTGAAGCAAATACCTGGCAGCAAATTCAATGCGTTGATCGGCATTCAGCTTTGCGGCCTGAGGCAAAAAACCGCGAAAGAAGAAGGTCTCATACGGATAGACAACCACCTGAGGATGCCCATCGAATAAAGCTCGCAACAGGCTGGTGCCAGAGCGCGGATGTCCGCATAAAAAAATGGGGCGATCGCGCAGGGTTTCATTCATTGGCAGATTCATCTTCCAGGCGTGACAGGGACCAATCAATGGGATCGCCGACTAAATAGCGGAAGGTATTGCCAAAACGTTCTATCCCCTCCGGGCTGAAGACGCGTTCAATGCTCCAGTTTTCGACGCTCTTCCAGATGTTGGGAACCCGCCAGGGGTAAGGCTGTGGGTACTCAAAAAAGAAGCGATAGGCATAGCGCCAGGCTAATTCAACCTGTTCTTCGGACAAATAATAAACTCTGGGGTTTTGTAAAACTTTTTCCAGAAGCTCGAAAAATCCATCCCAGGAATCGGCGTCCAGCGTAAAGCCTTTACCGCGGTAGTGCGTCTGGCCAGAGACGATTACCGGTTTGCCAATTAAGGCCATCTCCATGCCGGTGGTGGTGGTAAACACCAGGCCAAAGTCGGCGGCGTCTACCAGATCGTAGGTGTTGATGGTCGAATCGGCGGGCAGCACGCGCACATTTTCGGGGAATTCTTTGAAGCGCTCCAGCAGAATATCATATACAGACAATCCCCAGCCAACGCGCTCGCCGGGATGCACACGGATGACCAATTGCGCTTCGGGATGCTGGCCGAAGAATTTTATCGTGCGCGTCATCCATTCGGTCATCGATTCGCTGAAAAGATGGCGGCCCAACGTTAAACTATCACCCAGCACGTTGGCAGGAATCAACACCAGGGGGCGAGAATCCAGACCGAGGTCGCGTCGCACCGCGCTCCCACCTACTTTGGGGGCATCCTGCCATTGGCGGGCGAAATTCTGCCACAAATTCGCACCCTGCCGGGAAGCAAATAACTTTTCGATGCGCTCTTTCTCGATTGTGGTCAACGGCGTTTTGCCACGCGCTGCCCACAAAGCCGAAGTATCCTGGCGCATAACATCATCGTTCTGCGCCAACCACATGCGACTGTCTTGCTCGCCAAATTCATAAGTGTTAACCGGGATGCCCAAATAGCGCGCCACGCGGTAGGTGATGCCAAATTCCAGAATGCTACCATTGGGCACGACGACAACATCGGGACGCTGTTTCTGCATATAGGCCAGCATGCGGCGGGCATGGATTTCATTGCGCTCCTGACGCAGATAATACAGGACGCTCTCGGGGTCAATATCTTCGCGCAGCAGGCTGTATTGCGTATCACGGAAAGCCGCCGCGGGCATCTGCGCAGCCAGTTCAGCGGGGAGTATCCGCGCCTGGGGCGCATCGAGCAAAGATTCGATGCCAATAAACGGCTTGACCTGCTCCACAACGCTTTTTACATACATATCCTGGCGGCGCGAATCGAAGCGGTTGATATGCTTCTTCCAGTGAGCATAGGGCAGGTAGGTAAGCGTCACATCATGCCCCAATGCCGCCAGCGCCAGACTGGTGATGAGGGTATGCTCCAGCCAATAGCGCAGCACACAAAATACCAACACGCGTTTGGGTTCCTGGGCGTCAGTTTTTACGGCCTGAGCCTGTTCCAGCCATTGCGGCAAATATTTTTCGAGATTATCAAGGTGATACCCCCCCACCGGCGGCTCACTATTCTGGCGCAGCAGCCAGTAGAGTTCGGCGGTCAGGGGCAGGTCGCCCAGAATTTTTTTGGCAGTTTCTTTTGCGATCATGCGATGATTCTAACCACGAAGGCACACCGTTCGTGCCGCAAGCACGCCGGTGCGAGACGGCAAAGGCACGAAGAAAAAAACTTTGAGTCTTCGTGTCCTTGTGGTGATATTTATTGCTCTTCAATGCGCCACTGCAAACGCGGACGCATCAGGCCCATGCGTGTTTCGGCCCATTGCTTGCCGGGCGCGCCCATGCCATCTACGGTGAAAGTCAGGGCGCGCTCGTCCATAAAATAGCGTTTGATGCGGAACGAGCTGGCGTTCATACCCACGGTGTAGCGGCCTTCATTGAGCAAATCGGGCGGGATAGTGCAAATGCTTTTGTAATGCCCCGCCGGGCGGATGCCAAATTGATTATACTGTTCCGGCTCGTCGGTATCGAAGGATGTGAAGACATACTCGCCGCGGGCGCTCATCAGATACAGGCCGACGCGCAACCCCTGGATAGGTTCGTGGAGTTCGTACTCGACCTCGAGGTGAATTGCCTCGGTAGAGCGGACGACATCCACGTTGTTTTGTTTGGCATCCCGCACGCGCAAAGCCATTGGGCGGAAGGGCGCCGAATTGGGGGGAATTTCGTCCGCAGCCCATTTGCGCTCACCAGCCTCCGAGAAACCGGAGGTCATATAATAGTCCACGGCTTCCACGGTGGGGGCGCGGTAGACCACCTGTCCGCCTTCCAGCACAATCGCTTCTTCGGTCAGGCGCAAAATGGCCGACATATCGTGGCTGACAAACAGCACCGTGCGGCCTTCCTGGGCCACATCGCTCATCTTGCCGATGCACTTACGCTGAAATTCGGCATCGCCAACCGCCAAAACTTCATCGACGACGAGAATCTCCGGCTCCAGATGGGCGGCCACGGCAAAGGCCAACCGCAAGTACATGCCGCTGGAATAGCGTTTGACCGGCGTATCAATAAATTGCTCTACACCGGAAAAATCGACAATCTCATCATATTTTCTGTCAATCTCGGTACGCTTCATGCCCAAAATAGCGCCGTTGAGGTAGATATTCTCGCGCCCGGTCAGTTCGGGGTGGAAGCCGGTGCCCACTTCGAGCAGAGAACCGACTCGACCGCGAATCTCCACTTCCCCCTCAGTCGGTTCGGTAACGCGCGAGAGCACTTTCAGCAGGGTGCTTTTTCCGGCTCCATTGCGCCCAATCACGCCCAGTACAGAGCCTTGTTCCACAGTAAAAGAAATATCGCGCAGCGCCCAAATCGTATCGGACTGCTCCGTGCCTGAAGGCGCCAGTCCGCGGCGAATGCGCTGGATGGGCCAGGTAGCCACGTTGACGATGCTCTCGCGCAGCGTGCGGTATTTTTCTGGCGCGGTGCCGATGCGGTACTGTTTGCCGAGATTTTCGACGCGAATAGCAAGGCTATTCGCAGACGGGGGACGGAGGACGGGAGATGGGGAAGTCATGAACGAATGCTCTTTTTGAACGCTTGAAGTTTTATAAATAATTGGTATCCCTTTTCTCGAACAGAATGCAGTTCTTCTGGTGCAATATATGCGTGGCGCTCTATCAAATCCAGGCAGGCAATTGTCTCAAGATAAGACCGTAGAGCAAGGCCAAGAAAACGGCTCTGTTCAGCATCACTCTGCCCGGTGGAACCTTCCGCAATATTCAACACAACAGAAGTCACGGCACGTTCTATTTGCGAGCGCAAATTGTATTTCTCTGAATCTGGCAATTCTCGGCCCAACACATAGATAGTATCTACATAATCCAAAGCCATTTGATACACTCGTAACTTCTGAAACTTATATACTTCCGTCATCTGTCTTCGGTCTCCCGTCCTTAAACCATATCAGCAAAGGTGCGTTCCATGCGGCGGAAGTAGAACAAGCCGGAGACCAGTACCACAATCGCTACACCGACGGAGATCGCCATGGTAACGGATGCCGAAGGGTCTAACTCTATGCCGAGCAGCGCCCAGCGGAAACCATCCACCACCCCCGCCATTGGGTTAAGGGCGTAAATCAGTTTCCAGGTTCCGGTGATGTACCCGGCCGAGTAGGCTACGGGCGTGAGGTATTTCCACATCTCAGTGATAAAAGGCAGCATATAGCCAACATCGCGGTATAGCACATTCAGTGAAGAGAACCACAATCCAACACCTAGCGCCGTAATCATAGTCAACAACAAGAAGAGCGGCAGCGTCCAAATGGCCGGGGTCAGGGGAATTTTATAGTAAAACAGCATTCCGATGAGAACCAGGAAAGCGATGAAAAAATCTACCAGTCCACTGAGTACTGTTGAAATGGGGATCACCAGGCGCGGAAAATAGATTTTAGTAATCATGTTGCGGTTGGAGACCATCGAGCGTCCGGTATCATTCATGGCTTTGGAAAATAACTGCCAGGGCAAAAGCGCCGCGTAGGTAAAGACCGTATATGGCACACCTTCTGAATCCAGATTCGCCAATTGACCAAATATCAATGCGTAGACGAGCATCGACATTACCGGACGAATAATTGCCCAGGCCATCCCCAGAACTGTTTGTTTGTAGCGCACTTTTATATCGCGCCAGGTGAGGAAAAAGATCAGTTCACGATAACGCCACAAATCGCCCAGATTCAGTGCCGTCCAGCCGCGCGTCGGGCGCAGGAGGATGGTTTCCAAAGCATCGGGTTTGGTGGTGAGAGAAGTTTCAGTCATAAAAACGTCACAACGTCCTGACGTCAAGACGTCTATTGAATAGACGCTTGATTTTCTTTGAACCACTCAATCGTCCGCTTGAGACCTTCTTCAAACGACATTTGTGCTTCAAAGCCAAAATAGTCTTTGGCGCGGCTGGTATCCAGACCGCGGCGCGGCTGCCCGTTGGGCTTGCTGGTATCCCAGACAACTTTGCCCTCAAAGCCGGTCAGACGGGCGATCATTTCGGCCAAATCTTTGATGCTGATCTCCATCCCCGCTCCCAAGTTGACCGGCTCGGAGCTGTTATAACGCTCGGCAGCCATCACAATACCGCGGGCCGCGTCCCCGGCGTAGAAGAACTCACGCGTCGGAGAACCATCACCCCACAGCACAACTTCGGCGTCGCCGCGTTGCTGGGCCTCAATCATTTTACGCACCAGCGCCGGGATGACGTGCGAAGTCTCCAGATTGAAGTTATCGCGTGGCCCATAAAGATTCACCGGCAGCACATAAATCGCATTGAAATCATATTGCTCGCGATAAGCCTGCGCTTGCACCAGCAGCATCTTTTTCGCCAGACCGTAAGGCGCATTGGTCTCTTCGGGATAGCCATCCCACAGATTCTCTTCCTTGAAGGGCACCGGCGTAAACTTTGGGTAAGCGCAAATCGTGCCGATGGCAACGAATTTATCGACGCCCTGCGCCCAGGCGGCATGCATCAGTGGGACGCCCATCATCAGGTTTTTATAGAAGAACTCTGCCGGGCGCTCGCGGTTGGCCCCAATGCCACCGGCCAGCGCCGCCAGATGGATAATCACATCGGGGCGCGCATCCGCTAGCATGCGCTGGATGTCGCTCATCTGCGTAAGGTCGTAGTCTTCAATGAGGGGAATATAAAGCTCACTGGCACCACGTTCTCGCAGTTCCGCTTGCACAAAAGAGCCTAAAAAGCCAGCCCCACCGGTCACACAAACGCGGCGCTTGGCCCAAAATTCTTTCGGATTCGGGTATGTGTTTTCCATGTTCACCTATCCATACTGATAACTTGATCTTCCCAGCGATGCCAGCCGTCAAAGCGTTCGGCCAGCAGGCGTTTGCCCTCACCAGGAACTTCTAAACCTAATAATTCCAGATCGGCATCCATCATAATTCGCACTAATTCATGGAAGCGGATTTTCGGCTCCCAGCCCAGCAGCTCGCGCGCCTTTTTCGGCTCGGCCAGCAGATAATCGACCTCGGTGGGACGGAAATACTGCGGATCTATTTTGACATAATCCTCGTAATTCAAACCCACATAGCCAAAAGCTTCATCCAGAAATTCGCGCACCGTGTGGGACTCGCCCGTGCCGATGACAATCTCCGCGGGCTGATCGAGTTGCAGCAAACGCCACATCACTTCAACATATTCGGGCGCGTAGCCCCAATCGCGCAGCGAGTCGAGATTGCCCATATAGAGTTTTTTCTGCTTCCCGGCCAGGATCGACGCCACCGCGCGGGTGATCTTGCGGGTGACGAAGGTCTCGCCCCGGCGGGGGGACTCGTGATTAAAGAGAATGCCCGTGCTGGCAAAAATGCCGTAACCATCGCGATAATTTTTGGTCAGCCAGTGAGCATAGGCCTTGGCCGCGGCGTAGGGGCTTTGCGGCTCAAAGGGAGTCGCTTCACTCTGCGGGGGTTTGGCGCTGCCAAATAATTCGCTTGTGGAAGCCTGATAAAAGCGCACTTTTCGTCCAGAACGGCGAATGGCTTCCAAAATGCGCAGCGTGCCGATGCCGGTGACATCGCCGGTATATTCTGGCATATCGAAGCTGACGCGCACATGACTCTGCGCTGCCAGATTATAAATCTCATCCGGTTCGGCGGCCTGGATTACATTTTGCAAGCTATCGGAGCTGGCAAGGTCGCCATAATGCAAACGCATTTGGGCTTTCTCGCCGTTGTGCGGATCGCGATACAGGTGGTCAATGCGTCCGGTGCTAAACGTGCTGGCACGGCGCACAATACCATGAACCTCGTATCCCTTCGAGAGCAGCAACTCCGCCAGATACGAACCATCTTGCCCGGAAATTCCGGTGATTAAAGCTTTGGGCATGTTTTTCTATCCTTCTATCTATGATGAAGCCAAGAAACTATGAATTTTTCTTCCTGTATTCCTGGCTTCATCATTAATTTATGCGCATTACTGCACAATAAAGCGTGCATTGCGATAACGCGGGTCAGCCGGGTTGCGAATCAGGCCGTTTTGCAAGGCCAGTAAAATTTCGCGCACGCCATTATCTACTGTGTAGCGGGCGGTAAAGCCCAACTCACGCTTGATTTTCTCAAATGAAACGGTGATGTCGCGCATATCACCACCAAAGGTAATATCTTTGTTATTAACAATCGTTTCGGGCAGGCGCTTGAGGATCAGTTGTACAACCTGATTCTTGGTCAGGTTGCCCTCATCGGCGCCGATGTTATACACCTGCCCGCGCATCGTCTCCAGCGGTGATTGAAGACCCAAAATAATACCATGAACCGCGTCGGCAATGTGGACAAAAGAACGCGAGTAACCGCGTTGATAAATCATCAAACGGCGTTTGGTGAAGGCATCTAAGACAAACTGATTAACGATGAGATCGAAACGTGGGCGCGGCGAAAGCCCGTAGAGCGTCGCCGGACGGAAAATCAGTGGCGCGCACGTGCTGCTTTCTGAGTGCGCCAGCAAATAACGTTCTGAGGCAACTTTCGTTTCGGCATACAACGATTGCGGGTTTACCGGCGTCTCTTCCGTTACAGGCTTTCCATCCATGGAAAGGCCATAATTGCTATATGTAGAGATGTAGATGAAACGCTCCACGCCAATATTTTCGGCCTGCTCAAAAACTCGCTGTGTAGATTCGACATTATAGCGCCAGGCCACCTGTCGCCCTACCGACTGGCAAGCTGGAAATCCAGCAATCGCGGCGAGATGTATCACGGCTGTGGGTGCAGGCCAATCATCGGGTGCGGCAGTGCGTATGGCGCGATTTTCGCAAACATCGGCTTTGACAAAATGAAAATTGTCATCGGGCAAATAGGCCAGCAGCGACTCGCCACCATAAAGCAGATCATCCACCACGGTGACACGCTGCCCCCGACGCAGCAACTCACCCGTCAGGTACGCGCCGATATAGCCCGCGCCTCCGGTAATCAGAATATGCTCGCTCACGGCTGCAGCTCCTTCTCTGAACGGTAAACTCGCCAGCCGCGTATTTCCAGCGCGGGCGCGGCGGGGTCACCATCAACACCCACACCTTGTTCCAGGCACGTCAGACGGATGACATCCACCAGATCGCCGTTGCCCAGAATGCGGATGCTCTCATACCCTTCAGCACGGATATCGGCCAGCAATTCGAGTGTTTTGCGGCGCGTTCGGCGAAATAAATTCATCGAGTTTTCAACATAATTCACGGTCAGTTGGGCGCGAAAGGCCAAGCCCTCGGGAGTGATAATATAGCGCAGCTTTTTGCGTTCAGCACGTTTCAACTTGATAAAACCTTTTTCGACCAGGCGCTTGATATGCCAGTTGACCGTACCAACGGCCACATCCAGCTTGTCAGCCAGAGTCACCTGAGTCACATCGGGGTTTTGCTCTATGGTTTCGAGCAGAATCAACTCGCGGGTTTCGTGTGCGTCATCCAAATTCATAGCATAATTCCTAAAATTCAACTTCTGAATTATAACTCGCTCACCCCACAGGTCAAGATGCGCGGGTATAATGAGATTCTCAAAGTTTTCGAAACTTCCGTAGCCTGACTTATGGAGCCTATATTGTTCAATCTCATTCCCCAAAAACTTCGCAGGCCGCTCGCCTTGGTCTTTGATCTTGCCGGTATCGTGCTTATTTTTGGTGCGCTAAAACTTGATCTGCTCTACAACCCCGCCGGGAGCTATGGCATTGGCGCCATGCAAATCGCCGGAGTTGCTGCCGGTTTCGTGGCCGTCATTTTGAGCAGTTTCATCACGCCCCACGATACGCGCCGCACGAAACTTGCCAGTTCGGTCATCTTTGGCATCAGTATTCTTTTGCTGCTCATCAATTTCAGCGGCGTGCTGATTCCGCTACGCAATCCAGCAGTATATGAGGAAATCGAGTATGCGGGCAAACAGCGCACAGCTCAATACGCCCCCCAGGAAGTTTACGCCCAGATGAACCGCGAGGCGACGATTGACGAACAGTATCCCGAATACGTCAAACGCCTGACGCAGCTCATTTTCGATGGCACGGTACACTACTGGCCCGAAAGCGGCGACAAGGCGTTCAGCCTACGCGTACCCTTGCGTGAAAATTACTTGATTTTCTCCGATCAACTGCTGCGCGGCGAGCGCGCCAATTATGAGTTCTGCCGCGCCGAGCGCGCCATCGAGCGAGCGACTTCGGTATGTTCACAGTCATCCAAAATGCTGGCCGATATCCTGGGGCGTAACCGCGTGAAAGCACATATCGTCGGCTTAGAGGGGCATGTGGTAACGCGCGCCCGCGTTGATAATGAGAGCGATATTTGGTGGATTTTGGATGCCGATTACGGCGTAGTCGTCGAGCACGATATCGACGCGATTGAAGCCAACCCGGAGCTAATCCGCCCATTTTACGCGGCCCAGGGGTATAGCGATGCGGTGATTGATATTTTGGTGGATGTTTATGGCCCCGAGTGGAATCAGACCATTGATGAGAATCTGCAATGTGAGGGGGAGGATCATTATTACCTGCTCAAGTGGCTGCTCCCCGTTGTCGGGCTGATCCCGCTCCCGTTGCATCTGCTGATCGCCTGGGCGCGCGGGAAAAGAAATTAACGCAAAGACGCGAAGGTACAAAGTTTTTTAATGCTTCTTTGTGTTCTTCGCGTCTCTGCGCCTTTGCGTTAAATTCTTAGTCTACAATCTTGTAATCCGCTACGCGTTGCTCTAACTCGTTCCACACATCCACAGGCGCGCGGCCCGCTGAAAGATTCTCGGCGATGAAGCGCCCCATATCCACGCAATGGTCAGAGTTGTTGTAGTTGTACATGCCGATGCGCCCGGTTAACAACAGGTTTTCGGCTTCTTGCAGTTGGTTGCTAACCTGCTTCATCTTCTCGACATAAGTTAGATCATAACGAGGGTAGAAGTTGCGTGTGCGGGTAACATAATATCCGCTGACATCTTCTTCTTTTAGGAAACCACCCTTCACCAAACCTTCAATCGTTTTCTGGGCCAGTTCTTCATCGCTGGCTTGCCACTGCCAGCTATCTTCATTGCAGGTGAAATCGCAGGCAATTGCGGTGCGGCCCGCAGGGCCAAGCTCGGGATTCATCTGTTTTTGCTCGAAGATGCGGCTAAAAATATACTCGCGCTCCGGGAAGAAAATCCACTGATCTTCAAGCAGCAAATCTTTTTCGGCGAAAATATACACCAGCACCAGATGACGGAACGCTAACTCGTCAATCGAGGGCAAAACGGCAGCATCTGAGCCAAAGAGCAAACGCCCCAACACCGGCAACGGAATCGATGAAACGAGATAATCGGTTTCAAAATCAGCAGGTTTGTCATCCACGGCGCCGCGCACGGCAGTAATTTTTGCGCCGTCGCGCGCCAGTTCACGCACATCGGTATTGACAATCACCTGCCCGCCGTTGGCTTCGATATATTCAACCATCGCCTGGGGCAGATCGCCAAATCCGGCGCGGGGGTAGTAGAAGAATTCGGCATTGGTTTCAGCCGTTTCTTTTTTGATACCCAGCAGTTTGAGGATAACTTCGATGCCACCCGAAGCGGGCACACGCGCCCGCGCCATCTCTGGGTGCAGGGTGTCGGGGCCACCCCAGACTTTATCGGCCAGGGGTTCGAAGACTAACTCGTAGGCTGGCCGCCCAAAACGTTGGATCATATATTCTTGGTAGCTCTTGGGGGTTGGATTCCCTAAAATGCCACGCGCCAACTCCAGGGCGTAGCCCAGTCCGATCTGCATAAAGGTTCCCATTCCCAGCACTTTCGCCAGATTCCCCAATTTAAGCGGGTAATCCACCAAATGTCCGCGCAAGAACAGACTATTCTTTTTGGGCAGAGTCAGCAATTTATCGCCCATCAGGTTTTGGATTTCATCCAGCACGCCGGGGATGACGGAGTAAATTTTGTGCGCCCCGTAGTCGAGAGTAAAGCCGTCGTGCTTGAAGCTGGCACACAGCCCGCCGGTGACGGAGGCCTTCTCTAACACGGTGACTTCGTATTTACCAGTTTTGGCGAGGAAGTACCCCGCCGAAAGTCCGCCGATACCGGCGCCGAGAACAACAATTTTTTCTTTCATAGTAACCTTGTTTTTACCACAGAGACGCAAAGGACACGGAGAAAGAACTTAAAATCTTTGTGTTCTCCGTGCCTTTGTGGTGAATTATTCTTGATTAGGCTGGGCGATGACGAGAATTTGTCCCATCCAGTAGGGAATTTGCAGGTGTTCGATATGCAGTGCTTTGACGATTTTGGTGCCCAGCTTCGAGAGCCAGGGGATATACGGCCCCATGCGAAAGAGGATATAACCTAACTCGAGGCTCTGCCAATGAAGTTTAATGCGCTGCGTAGCGAAGCCGCTGGCGGCGAGCAATTTCTGAATGGTTTCGCGGGTGAGGTAGTAGAGATGCACCGAGAGCAGGAAAACCCATTTGCGCCCCATGAGGCGCGAAACCAACGCTCCGATGTCGGGATAATTGACAATCAGCACGCCATCGGGTTTGAGTACGCGGCGGCACTCTTCCAGGACGGCTTTGGGATCGGGGGTGTGCTCGAGGACATCCCACAGGGTGAGCACATCAAAGCTATTATCGGCGAGTTCCATATCGTCCATCGTTCCGGCCTGAATTTCGATGCCATAGTGCTGGCTGCCCCACTCGGCCATCCACTTGTTGGGTTCGCAGCCCGCCACTTCCCAGCCGCGGCGATGGGCTACGCCGAGAAAGGCTCCGCCCGCGGTACCCACATCAAGGATGCGGCCGCGTTGGGGCTTGTATTTTTCGATTAAATCGAGTGATTTGGCGAAGGTGAGTTCGCGGCCTTTGTTCTGCGAAATAAAGGCTTCGTCGGTACCTTCGCTGTACCCGGTGATAACCACGTCGCTTTTGAGACGCGGGGTCAGGTACTGCAATCCGCATTGGTTGCAGCGTACCAATTGATCTACGAGAATTTCATCGCCCGACGAACGAAAAGTTTCCAGGATGTCATCGGGGCGGGCATCTTCGTAACGGGCCGGGTATACAACTTCATAGTCGTCCGCACCGCACAGGTTGCAGGGGACATCTTCGAGCAGGGCTTGGTATTGTTCTTGCGAGTTTGTCATTATCTTTCCATTTTTTCAATTCAGCACAAAGACACACCGTTCGTGCCGCAAGCACGCCGGTGCGAGACGGCAAAGACACAAAGTTTCTTTATTTATTCTTCGGGTCGCCTGCACCCTTCTGGATGTTGTGTCTCTGTGATGATATTTATTTTCTTTGCAAAATTTGTTTGAGCTGCCGGAAGCGCGTGTTAACTGCGTT
>JACKQG010003299.1_pt1 | contig 19984 bp, 19 predicted proteins | sample 8237621 | NCBI WGS metagenome assembly JACKQG01 (sample SAMN15677084, study PRJNA649215) | marine metagenome | biome: marine; feature: Black Sea; material: saline water; isolation source: suspended particulate matter (SPM) from the Black Sea western gyre | collected 2013-06-09/2013-06-10 | depth... | reverse complement strand
CAAACCTTATCAGTACCAGATGGGTTGATTACTTTTCTGAAAGTAAAGTAACCTTTGCGATAAAGGATCACTGCAAAAGAACTGTTGGGTTTATCTGTAGAAATCAAAACTTCGAAGAAGATAATATTCCAAAGTATACAAACAGTCCTGAATCAGCTATCTACAAGAAGACCAAAGCTCTAATGGGTATTGACGTCGCTTATCGTGATGCCAAGAAATATGGTCTTTACGTCGTTGAAGGCCCTGGAGAGCTTATGCAACTCTATAGGCTTGGAATTAAAAATGCTGTTTCAGTTTGCGGTACAGCATTCACAGAAACGCATCTGCTTTACTTGAAACAAATCGGAATAAGAAAGCTTTTCTTAAACTTCGATTGGGATCAGGCTGGGCATGCAGCCACACAAAGAGTATTAGAGAACATACTGAAGACTACGTCTGGTATCAGTACGTATATTGTTATGCCTCCCCAAGATTCCAAGGTTAATGATACCGATGAATTTTTGAAGCCCTCCGATTCCCCGGAAGACTATCTCGATTTGAAGAAGATGTCTGCGTTTGAGTGGCAACTAAACTCATTCTCTACAGATCATACTCCTGATATAATCTGTCAAAAGATGGTACCGATTATCGCTGCAGAAGAGACTGAAGTTAAGAGAGAGCTGCTTATTAAGGAGCTCGCTTCGTTCACAACAGTCTCTACCTCTGCTATCCTTGCAGACGTAAATGCAATACGCACAAATAAGTTCTCTCAAAAACTAGAAAAAAGTAAAACTGCTGCAGAAGCATACATGAGGGCAGTAGAGCAAGATCCCAATAATATCAGAGCCCATATGGCTACTCATGAACAGATGCTTGAATTGATTGAAAAGGAATTCAAAACAGACTCAATTGGAATCAATTATCAAATAAATCGGTTTGATGCAATTCAGGAACTTAGGGCTAACGCTTCCGCAGATGCTTCTGCGGCTGGGTTTAAAATGAATTACTTCAACAGCTTTGCAGAGAGTATGAACGGTGGGATGTCCTGGTCTTCAGGGGCACTAATGTACGTAGGTGGTAGAGCTAACTCAGGCAAGACAGCAACATGCTTAATGATTGGTACTGATGTCGCACTTTCGGACGATAATACCACTGTTCTAATTCACAGTACTGACGACAGTTACGAACAGATAGAACCTCGAATCAAAACAAACATTTACAGAATGCTATACCCTGATGGACCCGCACTTACTATTGGAATGGTTGTCCAACCAAAATTCACATTAAAAGATCATCCTCCGGAATATACTCATGCTTTTAATAAGGCAAATGAGTCTTTCAGGAATTTAATTGAATCAGAGCGCTTAGTTATAATCGATAGTGAGGACGGCGCAACTTTAAGCACACTAGAGAGAAATCTAAGGTACTATCGTAACCGACATCCTGACCGCAAGATACTCATGATTTGTGACAACACGCACAATTATATGGATTTTATGAATTTGGAACAGTCTAGTCGAATGACGTCCATCTCCAACCAGCAAAAGAACTTAACTATCAAATATCATGCTTGTATGATCGCTACTGCAGAGTACAGGAAGAATATGCCTATGGATCATTCTAAGCTTAAGTTGCCTGTTGACGACGATTTGGCTGATGCTAGAGCATTAATGTACAGGCCTAATGCGATCATACATGTATATAATGATATGCACGATAGAAAAGAGCACTCTGAGATCTTCTGGAAAGACTCTGAAGGTAACACGTATCCACGGCTTCTTCTTAACTTTACGAAAAATAAAATCTCTGGATTTAAAGATAAGCTCATTCTTGATTTGGATCCAAAGACGGTTTCGCTTTCTGTTTTCGACACTGATGAAGCCCACTCTGAGGCTGAAAGTTTCAGAGACCTGAAAGGGTCAGGATACGTCGTTAATAATGGTAAGAAAGTGTTAGTTGTAAATGCAGAGGAATACTCGAATGCATAATTATCTTTCAAAATCATTACTGGACGACGATCTTAAGATCGACGAGTGCGTGATCTTAGGCAGCAAATCACTTCATATGAAACTTGAGCCTGAGGGAGGAATCGTCTGCCTTTATGTTGTCTCTGGTTGCGCAACGGTATATGAATTTGATATTACTTTAACTATAATAGATACTTCAATTATGGCGCCTGGACAGCTTTTAAGGCTGGACTCAACAACAACAAAAACAATCCTTATCGAATCTCTTGGCTCTTTTGATGAGGACGTGAAATTCTTAAAAATTGAAAGGAAACTTCATGCCAGACAATAAAACTATGGGAATCTACGTCCACTCAAATAAAACATTCTATTACCTTGAAGGCGGAAGCAACTATATAGGAAACTCTTTGGACCGTGTTCGAAAAGCACTTATACAAAGGGACTTAATCATCCCCGAGTTTAATACAAATTATGCTAAGTCACCATACGACATTGTGTCCTATAGCGATGCACATAAAAACGACTACTTGCTTCAGCCAATCTTCTTGTCTCAGCATATCAAACAGCTGTATGATAAAAACAAAGGAACTCTGAAAGGTAAATTTAAATGAACTTAACTGGAATTCAAGATAGTCTTAAGGACTTGCGTGTTATCATAGGCCTTGTCACCGCGCTACTTGGGCTTGGCTCAATCTGCGGATATCAGCTTTCCCCTAAGCCGATAGCTAAGTCAATAATGTGCAAAAATGAAGAGGATCAAATCAACATCTTAAACCAACAACTAACTGATCTACGTACCGAAAGGCTAGACGACGTTACTCGAGTGCAAAGCGAATGCATGACAACTCAAGATGAGATCTGTGCGGGGAAAATCATGAAGTACAGAACCGCTTGTCTATCGCTAAAGTGTGAGATCTGTAAGGCGTCAAGATGAAAAAAATATTTATAGCTTTTCTAATGAGTTCACTTGTACTGCAAAACGCTTCTGCACAGGAGCTGAATCCCCTCGACTTCAAATTGAAACTAGGGCAGCACGAGTTTTTATTCCCCTATCTATTTGCTCAAGATAAATCCCCTACTGAGGGGTATCTACTTTCTGTCGCAGACATAGCATTACTCAAAATTGAACTAGATTCTTTTGATGAGATTTTAAATGAAAACTTAAACCTCTTAAAGAAGGAATGTAAAGTCAGCATAGTTAGATGCCAGGAAGATTCAAATGAACGGTGGAATAAAGTCAATATTGAAAACGAAACCTTAAAGCAAGAACTCAAATTGAAGACTCAGCTTTACGAAGCTCAAAAAAACAAAACTTTCATTTATTCTTTTTCTTCAGTACTAATTACTGGACTCGCTTCCTTCGCCATAATTAAGGCTTTTTATTAAGACTGTTTATACCGAACCTCAAGTGAAGGCTTACTTGAACTGCTCTGCGCTTTTTCATCTCGGAGGAACTGCATACAACTACGACCCTTCCCAAGAGGTTCTCTATAAATCTTTAAAAGATTTTTATTTAAAGATATTAAAGCTAGAAATAAAAGACTTTGATAAAGACCTAGTAAGAACGATCAAAAAAAATTTAAAAGATTTTTACCCAGAGGTAACATCACCAGACGACTTACAGTATCTTGTGAACTGGACGCTGTCAGCTGTTAATGATTTCTTTCAAATATTTCCTTTAAATAAGTATACACCTCTCATTGTCAACCATGAGCCGGTAGTGGCTCATGGTTCTCTATTGGTATCGCTGGCTTTCGATTTGCTTTTTGTACAAAGCAACGAGTTAGCTTTCATTCATGCAGTATGCTTCTACCCAAAAATAGACTCACACAATAAGAATTGCGATTTTTTCAATGCGGTTAAAATTGATTTTTTAAAAAGCGTCTATACGAAAAGAAGCTGCGCCAGACCTTCAGTCAACTTACATAACCTCTCGATTAAGCCGGCGTCCTTTCGCAACAAAAACACTAAGAACTACCCCTATACAAAAGAAACGGTTACAAAAGTAACAAAAGCAAGTAGGGCCCAAGCCAAGGAAGCCTTAGCTTACTTCGATAAAAACAAACAGATAAAAATAATCAAACCTTTTTGCGATACATATAGTTGTCCCAAACGGAAGGAGTGTCAAGATGCCTGAATACGGTGATTTTAAAATAACTTCAAGGGCAAGAATAAGCTTGCCAATAAATTTATTTGGCGGAGGACCCTGGGTCCATATGGCAACAGCTACGCGCTCATTATCTGAGTACGTTGCTGTTTTGCACGAGCCCACAGGAAAGATATATCTAGAGCAAATAACCGCTACAGGAAAGTTTATTCACATTGAGGATAATGCTCTCTGGATAGACTTGTTGAACTTCCTTGTAAGCAAAGGTGTCCTCGGGTTCGACAAGGACCAGGAGATAATCATAGGAAATGAATTTGACAGCTAGAACCTCCTGGAAGAATCAATTCTACCATTACGAATCTGCATCAAAATTTCATAATTCACTCAGACAAATATTCATCACAGACATGTTTTTCAAGCAGTTGCAGTGTTTTCAGGAAGTTCTCGTTAAGGACCTGGTGCCAGCTTATGCTTCACCTTATGATGCTGTAGATTGGTATATTGACGAGTACAACATTATAATAGAGTTACACGGGATACAGCATTACAAAATCCAATCATTCGGATCAAAAGACTCGTACTGGAATCAAAAGAAAAACTTCCACAATATAAAATATCGTGATAACAGGAAGAAGACAGCGCTCCTAGATGCAGGATATTCTTTTCTAGAACTATCTTACAAGGATTGTGCTAAAGTTACTCCTGAGTATTTGAAACATAAAATTTTTTATGAAAGTTAGTTTATGAACGAATTACAACAGAAACTTCTTGCTGAGTTGCTAGTTGACGACTCTTTTGAATCTTGGAACTGTTTTGAACCCAAGTATTTTGGTGCGGACAGCAGGACGTTACCTTTCTTTAGTAATGTAGATAAGCACACAGCGCTGCTGCTTATAAGTCAGCTAAGGCATCTCGAAGAGATGGAGCCCGAAAAGCCAATAACGATCATGCTTAATACGCAAGGCGGTTCTCTTACAGACGGGCTAGCCATACATGATACAATTACGCAGCTAGCTTGCCCTGTAATAGTTCATGCTTTAGGACTATGCGCATCCGCCGGGCTTCTGATCTTAAGCGCAGCAGACTACAGAGTGGCGTCTCCAAGCACTACCTTCTATTACCACCAACCCGTAGTGGAAGACTTTATGATCAATAGCATGCAGAACATGAATGAACTGAATGACTACTATAGCAATTGTAAAGAAGTCACAGACAACATAATGAGGGCTAGAGCCAAAATAAAGAAGTCAGTTTGGACAAAAAACTTTGAAGGAAAAACAAATTATTATTTTGATTCAGAGACTGCTTTATCATTCAATTTGATTGATAGCATCACTGAAAGCAACAAACTCGATTACGAGATAGAAAAGAGTTAAGCCTATGGCTTCCAGAGGAAGAGGTGCCAGAATTAAAGGTGCTACATTTGAGCGACAGTTAGCTAAATACTTTACTGATAATACGATATTTGAAGCAAAACGTGGCATCGGTCAAAGCCGAATGGGAGGCTCTGAGGTTAGCGATGTTGACATGCCAGTCATCCACGTCGAAGCAAAGAGGCACAAGCGCTGCCATATAAAGTCAGCTCTAAAGCAAGCCATCGCAGACGCAAATATTAACGGAAAGATTCCTGTCGCCATAACAAAAGACGACAGAGAAGAGATATTGTGCACTATGCTTATTGATGATTGGATACAATTCTTCAATGCTTTCGTAGAGACCACTGAGTGAAAAACTCACTGTACATAACTGGCGACTTCTCATCTTTTGTTGAGAATTATATCGATGCCAAAAACAACAAGGCATCGCATGCTATAGTGTACTGTTTAAGTTCCCTAAGTGAGTGCTTCTCAACCTGGGAACAAGAGTTTAACTCAAACGATTATCATAAAAACATAAATCTAGCTACGCTATATAAATTAATTGCTGCGGACAACAAGCCTACGGCAACTCTGAGCTGGAAGATCGATACATATAAAAGTCATTTAAACTTTTATAGACTAACATTTAAAGATCATTTAGTTGAATGCTTCTTGAAGCACATACAAAAAGAAACAATTGTTTATTCGAACTATAACAAAGAATATAAATTACTGTACTTTCTCGCTAGAGAAATCAAGTATAACCTTTTTAAAGTTATCAGACGGATCTGCCAGCTCAACAAACGGGACTACGCAATAAACAAAACGTACTCACTAGCTGAAAGGCTACCATATAAAGAGACATCTATAAATCTAGATTTATACTTTCTTTTTTCAAAAAATAGATTATTATATTCAATAATTCTATCCATTATTTATGAGAACATTTCCTGGAAGGAAATTAAACAAAAATACGAGCTTTCAAATGCTCAGTTCAAAAAAATTAAAGACGAGGCACATCAATGGATAAGCAAAACGCTATAAAACAACTAGGCAACAATCCTTCTGTTGCTCACCAGCAAGCGTTGGTTCAAAAATTAACTGGTTCAAAAATTACCAAGCAACTTAAAATGGTAATCCCAGGTGGGGCAAACCTAACTGAAGACATATCAAAAGATCAATTGTCCTCTGCTGTTTTCACCTGGTTGAGGCGGTGCAGGCATTTCAAGGACGTAACGATTTCTTTTCCTTCTGACTTGAATGAGCTTTCCACCGAGACGGCAGTTGTCGTTGATTTTAACCAAAACAACAAGCTACCTGAATGGGAAGTTCAAGGCAAGAAGTGGCTTTCTGAAAGAATTTCAGATGTACTTGCAATGGACAACGTCGTGGGTGTTAAAGTAGATAAGGCAGGAGTTCATGCGATACTTGACGCAGATCAATCCTTTTCTGCGGCATCGCCTAACTGGGAGCCACACTTAATCTTTACACCGAACAAACCTTCTGGAGGGTTTTAATATGAGTCTATTTAAAGAGCGCGCGAACAACAATAAATTAGTGATTGCTTTGCGTAATGAAATTATTAATTATAAAAATCAAATAAAAGAGTTGTCTGCTGCAGCCTCTTCGGAGCTTAGTGAAAATCTAAGTTCTGAGCTGAACGCCTTAAAGAGCGAGCACTCTCAATGCATGGATATGCTTACTGATCTTGAAGATCAGCTTGTTAAAAATAAAGCTGAAGTGAAGAAACTCAAATCAGAGAATACCCGGCTAAAGAAAAAAGTAGGATCTTCTGAGAATCAGGAGCAATAACGATGGCTTGTCATAAATGCAAAGAAAAGGCTAAGAAAGCCTTAGAGAAAGCACTTAAAGAAGCTAATCGACACTAGGTAAATCCTCTAGTATCGAAACTCTTTTTTCTAATGAACTTACAGTCTCATTGAGCACTGCGATTTCAGTAGTAAGCACAGTGATGATTTGTTGAACCTGATTAGTTGACGCCAAATTATTTTGAGCGGTGAATATATCTCTGATTCGCTCTTCAAGATTGGTTATTCTTCTTAATGTTCGCTGATCAAACTCAACGTTAATATCAATAGCCATTATTGTCCTCCGTTCTGGAAGAAAGCGGCTATCAAACTTACAACTCCCCCACCCGCCGCTCCCCAAGTCAATTTCTCAGCTACACTAACCTTTACTTGAGTTAACTCGTCTTTATGCTTCGCTTCACTTTTCTTTAAGTCGCGAACCTCAGACTCAAGCTTTTCAAGCTTTGTCTTCATTGACACCTGCTCTAACTCGCTACGGTTAATCTTTTCTATTAAGGTATCAAGTCGATCTATCACTTTAGATATTTCCCGTTCGAAGTTCTTCTCAAGCTCATTTAACCTAAACGCTATTATCTCGACATTAGGGAGATTCTCTTGTTCTTTTAAAATAGCCATGTGATAAAGTCCTCTGTGAGTGTTTGTTTTATTGTATCAGTTACGAACATCACTTATCCATAGTATGGCGTCACAATGACAGTAAAGCTTCTAAACGCCCCAAAAGAGTCATAGCTACTTGGTGTGTTGGTCCCTATAAGCAATTCAGTTTTTACCGTCCACACCCCTGTATGGTTGCTGTTGTCTAAGGAAAAGTAAGAACCGCTCACTATGGGGACATTAATGGACTGAAAAGTAGTGCTACTTAATTCGTTGTATTTATACTCAGTTCCATCTGGTGCTACTATACTGATTTGGTAATTGTAGCCAATTGCAGCGTTTGATTCTTTAAAGAAATCAAACTCCAGAAGAAATTCGTTAGGGTAGCTTGAATAAATTCCTGAACTTGGGTTTATAGAAAAATACCCTATTGTTTCTGTTGAGCTTGTAATTGCATCTCCAGATGGCTTATCGGAATAGTAATTGTCTTTTGTGTTGAAAATTATCGTTCCCCCTACTTTTCCATCACCATCAGAGCCTGGAGTCCCTGCAGCACCTGCGTTTCCTGTTGGTCCTTGTGGACCAACCACGCTTGATCCTTGCGGCCCTTCAGGGCCCTGTGAACCTGCCGGACCAACATCACCTTGAGGTCCTGCGGGACCAGTTGCACCTTGCAAACCATAACCATGAGTCATTGACCATCCAGTGATATTTTCATTAAAGCTTTCCGTTTGCAGAGCTTCTTGAGCTTCATACTTAAAGGAAGGTAGTTGGATTTTTATAGTGGGTAAATGCAGGTGAGTTGATTCTAGCATTCCTCTTTTTTCGTTAAGGTGCAACTCTGCAGCTGTGAGCGAAGCCTCGGTAAGTATTGCTTGCGCAAGTGCTCCTACTCCCACGTGGATAGGTAGAGAAGTGTTTGCAACCGCTAAGTTGGAGCCCAAAAGTGCCCTGCAAATTTCATTCGCAATATTCCCTAAACTAGAACTGCTTCTTGGTGAATCATCCTTCGTGATAAATCCGACAGGATTGTTTAAGATTTTATTCTTCAGACCTGCCAAAAGCTCCGAAGATCCGAATAGACTTGTCACGATAGTTTCACTCATATCATAAAGTGTAACGTCTTGAAGAACTGCCATCGCATTAGGAGCCCTAATCGCAAATCTTCCATTTGGGTCTATGATTTCAGGTATGGACTTCTTCATATAAGTATCGCTTACGCATATGCCATAAGGATATTTTATACCGTTTGCTCGAAGAATTGGTTCTGGACAAACGTATACATTGTCACCCACATTGTACGGCCCCAGAATCATACATCTAGTATAGCCACTATGCTGAACTTCATTACCTACGCCGCTACTTACACGAAACATTATTGCAGAGATGTGTTCTTGGTTGATGTTTCCAGTTAAATCATTGTTAGCATCATTCTCAAAAATACTGCTCGCAGCATTGGTTGTTTCAGGAAGATATGACACATCACTTCTAGAGACTCCAAGCAAGTAATTCGGCTTGTATTCTAACTTCTTTACAATGGTTCCGTTTACATCTTCTTCATATATTGAAGAACATGCAGTTATTGCAAGTGGATGATTCTCTTCTGGCGAAAGCATTTCGTTTTCAAGTACAGTCTTGGACGCACTTGGGTTTGTATTAAAAATAGTATCTACTATTGAAGTATCAAAGTTACTGTACACAGCATTTAGTGTCGGGTCTGTTATTAGATTAAGTGTACTTTGCAAATTCCCGCTATATATAATAGTGGGAAATGTAGGATCTGTCTTTTCCTTTAGAGAAAGTCGGAAACTATTTACAAATACGAAGGGAATCGGTTTCAATCCACCTTCCACTTTTTCAGTTAATTCAGTAGGCGTTAAAGTATTATTTACAATTGCTGCAGACGTTTTAGACCATAGCTCAGGTACGAATGATACAGCATTTAAATTAGATACGTTTCCTGCCAAACCACTATACCAGACATCATTTCCGCCAAACTGCAACATAGCTCCAGGCCTATATCTGTTTGCTCCACTTTTGAAAAGATCAAAAATCTGTTCGGGTGTTGCGTCAAGGAATCCTCCAGTAACCCCAGTGGCGCTCCTCCAGGCGTCAATGACACCGTCCATATCGTGGACATCAACTAAGGTTGATGTGCCCCCTAAAAGTCCACCCAGCCTTTGCTGACTGTCACTTACAGGACCAGGAGACCACCTGCTTAATTCTTCATTCCATAGCAACGCATCGCCACTTACTGGAGGTGAGCTTTCCGTGTCTACGTCCAAGAGGTCGTTTAGCTCTATGTTCCATTCTAGATCAGGATAAGGTTCTGCAGTATTATTCAACCCAGCCAAATCTGGATCCTCATGACCTACAGTCAGCTGCGTTAGAACCTCATAGACATGTTTAGAGACGGGCCATTTTTGTTTTTCATATCCCTCTGCGCAGTTCAAAAGAAATGCATCACCGAAACTATCTATCTTCAACCTATCAAGCATTTCATTTAAGCAAGTCAACCCACTGTATATTGGTGCTAAATCTGCCGGATTCTCCCTTGACTCAATGATACGGTCATTAAGACTTTCCCATAAGTATTGTAGTGATTCTTTAACTGTGCAAGGTCTTCCATCAACATCTGGATTCTCAGATGCAAACCAAAATACAGGCGAATTGAACTTATTGTTACCTAGTGCCTCTGGCCAGGTTTTGATTGTCATCCCGGACAGCCCATCTACAACAGCGTCGTAAGGAAATGTGGGTCGTGAACAAAGCTCAAAGTAGCTTTGTACAATCACGTTATTCAAGTAAGCACCTACACTAGACAGGTCAGCTGCAACTCTTCGACTGTTTAAAGCAAAACTTTCTTTCAACTCAATGTTACTTATTTCAGTTGAGCTGATTTCTATTCTTTTATTTAAGTTATTTAAATAATTTGTTATGCCTGGCATTAGATTACCCTCACTTGTATTTGATCTATTTTCGGAGTCACAGTTGCATCCAGAGATTTAAGTACAGCTTTTACGTAAAGCTCGTTGTTGCCCGATTGGACGCTAGTTCTTTTTTTACATTTTATATCATACTTTTCATTTTTTGCTTCACCTGTTTCAGTCTTTACATTCAACATTATAAAAATTGCACTTACTTCATCCCCTTCAGCGTTTTCGAATATGCTTTTTATAAAAGTGAAGGTCTCCAAGGAGCTGTCTAGCAGGAACTTCTGATTCGATACTTCCCCCAGGTTAAAGCTGAAGACTTTATCTGCACCCTTGTAATGCTTGCTCCCTCTATAAGAGGTGTTGTACTCGAAGCCTTCAATAATATATTTATGATTGTAGGGGTAGAGCACATCGATTTCTCTCAACTGACTTTCATGCGCAATGCTTTGCTCGGCGATTAGGTTCAGATCAAACCAGTTCTCTTCGCTTGTCCTGAACTTGTGGATCCCATAAGGGACGAAATGTTTCCCACTCAATAGCTTGCCGTTGATGAAGCAAGAACGCTCTCCAAAATCAAAGTACCGTCCTTCTGGCTCTGCTACTTCGAATTGGGTGCAGAAGTAGTTGTTATCACTCTTCCACCAGCCTTCTTTAGCTTCATAAGTTATTTGATTCCCCTTTAGACATACATTCCTTTTGATCTTTAGAGACTTGCTTACAACGTTTTTAAAGTCTTCTTCAAGTATGTAGAAATTTAATAACTTTTGATGCGGAGCCAAATCAATTTTAATATTGTCATAGTTTTCAATCAAGGCGTTGAAGCTTGTAGTTACTCGATTGGTTTCGTAGGGAGTGAAGTATCCCGTACCATCAAATGGCTCGTCGCTCTCTTCAAATTGAATTACTTGTTTTCCACTACCGATATAATCTGTTTTAAACCAGTTGATTTTATCTTTCGATAGGTAAAAATCTACTGATGTTTTGTCTGGAACGATACAGCAAGTGCCACCTTTAATGGTGGCCATTGAGAAGTTTACTTCTTCGTTGTTTTCGTCTAGCACCTTATAGGGGCCCAATGACAGAACCGACTCTTCGTTTATCTTGAACCGCTTAGTAGTTCCTCCAATAAAATCTAAGGCGTATATGTATACAAAATGATTACCATCTTTATAATCATAGCCGTCTTTAGAAAATGTTAGTCGTATGCTTTTAACGCCATCTTTGTTTACTTCAACAAAGTTCTCGTTATTAGCTACGGTAAGCGCACTTTCAAAGCACTCTTGGTAGCTGGCTTCATCTAGGCTATAGTAGCACCTGTATACTATCTTTGAATTGCTTTCTACCGCCTGGGTAGTAAACTTTAAAGTGTCTATATGCTTCGCTTGACTGAAGTTCAAATCAACATGAAAGTCTACAGTCTCATTAGGCCTGTCACAAAAAACCAGAACTTTAAAAAAGTCGCCATCTTCTTTCAAGGCAGAGCTTATATTGTTCAAGTTCCGCTGAGTTAAGCTTCTACCATTTCTTGAGGCAACTCTATATGATAACTCTCTTGAATCGAACCCCTCTCCCGCAACCTTGGAGAAACCTAAAGTTGCCTTCCCATTAAACATATAGATGTTACTTTCATCGAAGTTTATCATGCTATAGTCTTGGAAGGATTCAACGATTCCGTGTGTGTAGATGTCATCTTTAGAATGTAAGAGTAGATTTTTATTTATCGCTCTTTCGATACCTTTTATCTCGTTGAGTGATTCTGTAAACTTGTTGTTGTAAATTCGAAATGTTGATTCACTTGTTTCGTCTAGAGTTTTCAGCGTTTTAATTAGTGACTTTTGCTCACCTAAACATCTCGACAAACTTTCATTGAAGTTCTCAGCGGATGCTTCTTTATTTACTTGTTGATCAAAATGGAATTTCGTTCCAGCAGCCAAACCTAAGGTTTTGTATTTTGGATTTACCAGTAAGAACTCATTATACGAATGATGCATCTCACTAACGGTAGGAGCTCTTTTTTTAGTTTTAATGAATTCTTTTATTAGAATTTCTTTTATTAAAGATTCTTTACTCATATTAGTTCATCCCTACTTTTAGCCTATAGACTATTGGACTATAATAACTCTCCAGGCCTTCTAGGTTGAATTCCTTTTCGTTCTCATTCCAAAGAAACCTAATGTCATTGTTCTGTTCAATAAATTCCTCTGTATATACTTTTACTATTCCCGAATCCTTATCAAACGAATAATTCTTTATATCGTTGTATATGTTGTAAGATATTTCTATATCACCATATTTAAAGTTTAATACGCTGTGTACAGTAGTAACTTCACTGAAGTAAATGATTCCACTTTTATAATCTACAGAATACTTTTTAAATGTATCCGGCTCTTCTTTTAGATAAAAGTACTCCAAGTAGTACCCCTCGGCATGACCGTTAGTGTCGTCATCTTTCGACAGTATGTATATTATAGATGAGTCTTGATCAGCAGTAAGCCGATTGACATCTTTTTTCTCTCCATCCTGATACACAATCATACTATCAGCATAAGAGCCCTCAAGGTAGGGTATTTGGCTCAAAGTAAACTTAACATTACTGCCAGCAACAGACCATTCCATTCGAGGAATATAGTCTTTTTTCATCTTTCCGATTTGTAAAAACTCACTATAACCATCTATGAAGTCAACTTCCTTATATGGAGCGTCTCCCCATGGGTTTGTATTGAATATTATACTGCCCTCGACTATGTCCGTTACAGACAGTTCTTGTCTGTTGTCATTCGTAAAGATTTCTTTCTGAGCATCATTAAAAGATACAGCTTCTGGATATAAATATACTCCTTTTATCCCCCTGTCTTTACCCCAGATTTCAAATTCATCCTCAGCTAGTTGCTTCTTCTTTTCAATCTTATAATTAACTCTCAGCTGCTCTGTTTTAGTTGAATCTTGAAGTCTTAATATCCCAGCCTCACTAGATTTTAAATTCCACTCTACCGCAGGCGTTAAAAGATCCCATCTAGTTGGGGTCTCTTTTTCCACGTTAAGAATCTCAACGTTCTCATGCGGCAAGAAAAACAATTCCGTTCCTCTTGGAACTAATTGTGTAAAGATTTCAGAAGAGCTCACAGTCGTTTTAACTTTAATTAGTCGCTTGTCGTATTCAAAAGGTTCTGGTATCTCCACGTAGTATCCCTCTTGTTTTAAGATGACTTTTCCATCAAAAGGAATTAATAACATTTTAACTTTAACAGTTTTAGTTTGGTCTAAAAATACTTCAATATAATTTTCATCATAATTCAAATATACATTTGATTCAGAATCAGTTGCTAATTCTATGATGTCTGCTTGCTTGTTGTTTAAATATATCTTAATTTGATCAGCGCCAATCCTTAAACTTTTCAAAGATATTGGCACATACAATCGGTTGACTCCCGAGTTGCTCACCCTACCGATAGTCAGGGCTTTCTCCTTTAGATCGTCCCTTGCTAGAACCCTGCTTTGAACAACCCTTAATTCGCTCTCTGAAGCATCATAATTCAAAGGGTAACTAATGGGGCTTACCTTCTTGTTAACGGTCTGTAGAGATGAATTCGTTCTTACAAAATATTCCTCTCCAGAATAATTCTCGAGTTTAGATACTACGGTTTCGTTTCGTTTTAAATTGTAAATATAATTAAGAAAGTTTTGTCTACCGTCGAGGATGAAATCCTTCGTCTTGTTCTCGTTGAATACTAAGCTATTCCTTTTGGCTCCGTTATCGACAGAGATGCTTAATTCTTCATTGTAAGAGCTGTTCCTTCTAGGGAATGTTTTGGTTTCACCACTTAATAGAAACAAGTTCTCTGGAGTGACAATTTGACTTGAACCAAACTGCCCCTCAGCTTCATATTGAATGCTGTAAAACTCTACACTCTTCAAACCCAATACAAAGATCTTCCGACCGTTTTTAACGGTGGTGTATTCATTTGACTCCAGGTAGAGCGTTACTGAATCAGCCTCTACTGGTAGATGGTTTATTACTAATTCACCATTCTTAGACGTAGCATTTATCTCTAAGCTTTGTTCTTGAATATCACATAGCTTCTTTATGGAGCGATGTTTATTCTTGTTGAAGACGACGTCGTTTATTTTAAAAGAGGAAGAAGCGGAAGCAAAAGCCTTCTTAATCCTTATCTGATTAACTATGGTCGAAGCGCTAAGCCTAAGGTTTAATATCAATTTTACAGGGCCTGCATCTAGCTTGAAGAATTCAAAGAAAGTATTATCATTCCCGTCTATAGTGGAATAGATTAGTTTATTCGAACCGCTCAAGTAATTCCCCGGGACTCCTCTACTTTCATTCGAGATGACAATCTTATTTACTTTGATCTTATTGCTGCTTCTAATTGGCAGCGTTACGCAGTTGGATTCTAAATCAACATTCAATTCTGTTTTAGTAAGCAGCTCATTGCTAATGCTATACAGGTTGTAAAAGTCTTCTTTTATTACAAACTTATATCCCTCACTAAATCCGCTCAGGCTATTAAGCTTTTGTCTCAGTTCGCTAACCTTGCCAGCAATCTCTATCTTTTTAGACTCGATATTATTAATTCTATTTTTAATATTTCCCGTTATCTGGCTTTCAAAAAGCATACATTTTTTATGTAAAAAAGATAGAGACTCTTGTATCGATGAGAATTGCTTTTCATTAACTTGACTGAATACTCCAGGGAGCTTTATTTGACTTAATAAGTTTTCTTCCAGCAATGCAGGAGAGATCAGTTCTGATTCAATTAAGCTCTGTTCCCTTAATGTGCGTGCGCTTAAGTACTCGGCTTTTTTATCGCTCAGAAGTTCTTTGAACAGGAGTATGTCTAAACTATTTGAGTTCTTGATTAATTGATTAAACGACATCAGAAGTACCTCGCTTTTCCATCTCTAAGAAAGTTTCGTACTCAATGTATGAATCCTCATCGCTATCAATTTCCTCTATTAAAACTTTATAAGTTTTAATTTTACTGCTTTGATTAACTTTTGATTGGTTTCTCAAAACAAAACTAGGCCTAACGAACCCCACGCTGCCTTGGAACTTTCTACCAAAAACCAACTCTCCACTTTGTATCACTAAGTCATTTCCATAACCACAATATATTTTATCATTCAGTATATACTCTACTGTATATACACAGTTTGGTAATTCTGGAACTAACAATTTAATTAAGAAATTATATATTTTTGGTTTGCTCCCCGTAGGAATTATCCATAAGCCTAAGTCTTCAACAAGAAAGCTAGATCCGCCATCTAAGGAGACTTGGTAATCTGCACCAAAGACAAGTGTGCGATCAGTTTCTCCTAATAAGTTTATTTCTTTAACTACCACTTCGTTTGGTAACTGAAATGATAGTTTTGGAAAAAGATTTACTTTACTTACTTTATTCTTGAACCTAAGCAACTCAACCTCCCTGTAGGAGGAATTCGGCAGTGGAATCTTTATGTTTGCTCTCTTCGTGTTGTTAAAGTTCTTTGACTTCTTTTTATGCGCAGCAAAAGACTCCTCTCCATAGAGAACAATATGCGCATATTTTTCAATAAAACAATTTTCGCTTTCGAAGAATATCTCTTGTTCTATATTCAAACTCAACGGCTTATTAAGCGTTACGGGCTCTGCCTCTCTATAAAATCCAAGATGCGAGTTGCACTCCCTACTGCATTCCAAATGTAGTATCGATAGATCATACACTCTTTTTATTTCGCTAAAGGCTTCTTTGTTTGAAGCCGAAAGGTACGATCTGCTAACTAAGTCTTTTAGTATTCTACTTCCAATGTCTTCATCAAAGACCTGGTTCGTATCATGGTATTTGTTCTGTACTAGATTGATTTTAATTTTATTAGTTCTAACAGTATTGAAAAAGATCTTACTTCTGTTTTGATCTTTTAAGATAGAGATCGTATCTTCGTCAATCAGCTTCCATACTTTCGTATCCTTATCATAATAAGACAGCTGATTCTTATTGAAGACAACAGGCAGCGAACTTCCAAACTCTATGTAAATTGAGTTAAGATCTTCATACCCATCGAAGTTTACTACAAATTCTATTCCCACTTTTTTATGTGGAAGCTTCTGTAAATCTTCTAGCGATTGCACTGCGCCTACGATGTAGTGCCAAAACTTATCTTTTCTATAAATCAAACTTGAGTCTTTTGTGATCTCTATAGCCTTCAAGCTGTCTGAGAAAAAAGAATTTTCTTGAAGCAACTCTATTGAAACTATATCTAGGCTTGATCTGTTGATCTTCTTGGTCTCAATATAACCTTCTTTAAATTGGCATTGCTCTTCTTTTCGAAACCTCAAGTCTCTCTTAACGTCAACTAGGTCGTAAATCTCCTCAAAGTCTTTCTCTTGAAAAATATCGTAGACTTTCACTTTAGTGTATTTACTGTTAAGTCTCAGATCAGTCTCTGTAATTAAGGATTTTATTTTAGATAGATCTTTATTTAAAACCTTAAAGTACTCTCGACTCTTCAAGTAAAAAGCATCTTCAATCCGTTTGATGGAGTTGATGTTTTTATTTATGTAATACATATAAAAGTTTAGATTACGTAGATTAGTATCGATTAGCTGCGCATCCAGAAGGTTTCCTCTCTTTCTGAAAGAAAAGTTTAGCTTCTTGAAATTGAATCTCCTAGAAAGTAAAAAAGACTCCGCCTCTTTTGAGCCGGAATCTTTCCCTGCCCCTTTTAGGGCTACTCGATATCTTGAAGCTTCTAGCTTGTTGGAATCAAAATTAAATATTTGGCCCTGAATCATAAACTTCTATCCCTACGTATAGTCGGCGCACATCATCGTCAACTTTTGGGGTGAATCCTAAAACTACAGTAATGCTTGCGTCGGTCTCAATAGGGTCTAATGGTATCCCATTGCGATAATTCGATCCACTGTTAAAGGAGAAATATTTCTTCGTGCCTGCTTGATTTAAATACAACCCTGCAGTTGGGTCATCATTCTCGTCCAATGTAGACCCCCATAGCAGCAAGTCGCCATAGTCTGTATGTGGAGGCCTTTTTGAAGGATAATCCAGGCTACCCAAAGAGCTGCTGGGCTGTAAGAACATTTTGGGTGCGTTAGCATCTTCAGAAGCATTATTGAAAACTTTAATTTCTATTTCTGATCCTCCACCCAAAGCTGAATTTAAAGAGGCGAAATCGCTACCACTCAAAGTGTTCCCCTGGTTATTTAAAAAGATAAAGCTCATCGTGCAATCACTCCGTAGGAATTACTTTTTGGATATGTGTCTATTCTAACCGAGTACCAATACTTCTTTCCACTTTCAGTAGTATTGTCGATAAAAATTAGGTCTTCTTTTTGTGTGCTTGCTTTTGTGTATATAACAGTGGGCTCATTGTTTTCATCTAAAACTTCTCCAGACTCATTGAGTCCTCGATAGAGACTGTAGGTTCCAGGACCCTCCCAACTTATATTCAATTCAACGCTTCCAGCACTTAGCTTTATGGCTAACTCGCTTTTTGGATAGTAGTAGTCTACAACCAGATCCATCCCTGGACGCATCTTTCTTTTCGTTTTCCGAATCAACTCTGCCTGTTTGTAGACACCCCCGTAAGATTCTAGTAATTCAATTGGATATCTTACATAAATTAAATTGTTTTTCTGAACTACCTGACCGTTCTCACCATACCCAAACTGAGATTGAAGCCCTTTGTGCTGTGCATTAAAATAGCTTTCCATCAGATCTTCATTTAAGTATCCAGAAGTCTTTACTTCGAATGCTGTCGTCTCGTCTAGGTAGTAATCTTCCTTGAATGTAACTTCGCCTAGCTCTAAGTAGCCTTTATCATTGCTGAAATTACAACAATAGCCATTCTTGAATTCAATCAAATCCTTACCTAGCATATTCTTGTCATTGTAAGTGCCATCAGCTTTTAAGCTTTTGAACTCTTTATTTGACGAGAAAATGATTCTGTCATTTTCATCTAGCATGAAGTAATAAACAGATCTGATCATCTGGTTGGGAATTAAATAAAAGAATATTTTATTATAAATTAACAATTCATTTGTATACAAGTTTACGTCTATCGTATTCAGTATCAACGAGTCAGCCCGGTAATAGAAATCGCACTTAATTATATTAGAAGAATTAATACTTCTATCGAGTTCGACAAACCCATACTCCTCATCCCAAGAGGAGATATGCTCGGCATATACTATAGTTGAATCGCTATATTTAGTTCCAAGTAATGTTGGACTGCTAGTGTACGCTGCTAGTATGTTTTCTTCTTCATCAAAAATGTGTACGCTTATATGCGAGAGTTCCTTTGGGTCGATCAAGATCTTGTCTACAGGAAGTTTAATTATATTTTCACTTACAAATCTGCACTCTTTATTGATTAACCTTATCGTACCATACTGACCATCAAACGGCTGAGTCATGAACTCTGGCACCCAATAACGCTTACCCTCACGGATGAAGCTTCCGTTGGAAACTCTCAGATGCCAAGGGTTCGCTAAGCTATAGGCTTCCGGTTTGATTAATTTTATAAGATTGTCTTCTGTCGCTTTATAGTGGAATTTGCTTGAAGTGTTGATGTCTTCGCAAGGACTGCTTTGCCTGTTTATTATATAAGTGTAACCAGTTCCATTCTGCTGCACTGTATATGAATCATTAATAATTTCTCCTGTTTCCAGGTCTATGTCGGTGTATAGCGTTGGTCCAATTGCAGGAATTACATTTAATAATTCATTAAAGGCCACGCCACTAATAGTAACTCCAGAGACAAAATATATTCTGTAATTTGAGGTTTTGTAGTCAAAGGAATTTTTATAATTTGTGTAGACACAACCACCTTTCAAGACAAACCCCTCATTAACGTCTATGGATTCTCCGTTAGAAACGTAGTGTACGTCTACTTCTTTTATGTCACGTCTTCGATGCCGATGCCATAATGGTTTTTCAAACCCATCCTTATCAGATCTTAAGACCGTATTAGTTATTAATAGTTCCTTATAGATGGAGTTGATAATGGAGGTCTCTGTTTCGCCTTCTTTATTTTCACGAAAAAAATTAGGATTGTTTTGTATCACTTTCCAAGAGTGATCATTTAATTCTAAATGGTCTTCTGAGTTGATTTCTGCCGATTCAAAGTAATCTAAAGCAATAGATCTATCATCAATATATTTAGAATACTGAAGCTTCTCGATTGGCTTGCTGACGACTTGATGTAA
>JACKQG010003298.1_pt1 | contig 19986 bp, 11 predicted proteins | sample 8237621 | NCBI WGS metagenome assembly JACKQG01 (sample SAMN15677084, study PRJNA649215) | marine metagenome | biome: marine; feature: Black Sea; material: saline water; isolation source: suspended particulate matter (SPM) from the Black Sea western gyre | collected 2013-06-09/2013-06-10 | depth... | reverse complement strand
TTTCCAGCGAATTAATAAGGATGGAAACCAGGAAGAATTTTATCTGGAAAATGATTGGCATTCTAAACCGGTTAAAAAACTCAAAGAGCAGAATGAGAATAATATTCAGATATCGATCAGCTTGCGAGGTGAAAAAATTTATTTGAATGCCTGGGAAATTGAAGTAGGAAAAATTTCCTTGTATTTGATAGATTCCAACCTTGAAAAGAACAAAGAAAAATACAGGAAAATAACAGATTATCTTTATACTGCTGACCAGGAAATAAGATTATTACAGGAAATTATTTTAGCATTCGGTGCTATCGAATTAATGAAAAAGTTAAATCTGCATCCCACGATTTATCATTTAAATGAAGGGCATTCCAGTTTTGTAATTTTAAAGAGATTAGAAGAATTGATAAAAACCGGTGGTTTCAATTTTGAAGAGGCAAAAGATTTGATAAGATTGAGTACAGTTTTTACTACTCACACACCGGTTCCTGCTGGAAACGAAACCTTTGAAATGAAACTGGTTGAATATTATCTCTCTGATTTTGGACAAGCTCTGAGAATTGATTTTAAGGAATTCTGTAAACTAGCCCAGGTAAAGGATAATGAGAAATTTTCTTTATCAGCCTTAGCCATCAGGTTTTCCAAGCATATTAATGGTGTTTCCAAAATTCACAGTAGAATTTCAAAAGAGATGTGGCACCAGATATATCCTGATTTATGTGAAGAAGAAATGCCTATTCAGGCAATTACTAATGGGGTTCATATTCAAAGCTGGTTGAGTAGAAAAACAATTCAGCTTTTTAACAGATACCTGGGAGAGGAATACAGACACGGAGCTGATGAAAAAACACTCTGGGAAAACGTTTTCTCCATTCCTGATACTGAAATCTGGGAAGCTCACCAGGAAAGAAAAGAACAGATGATAAATTTTGTGAGAAATAAGTTAAAAGAGAGCTTGATTTTACAAGGGAGTTCAGCAATAAAGAAATCACAGATTAACAATGTTTTGAATAAAAATGCATTAACAATTGGATTTGCCAGACGTTTTGCACCTTATAAAAGGGCTAATTTGATTCTCCAGGATAAAGAGAGAATTCTGAAATTAATTAAGAACGAAGAAAAGCCTGTTCAATTCATATTTGCCGGAAAAGCTCATCCCGCCGATGAAAATGGGAAATCAATGATTAAAGAGATAATTAATTTTGCCAGGGATAATAAGGTGGAAGACCGGTTTGTTTTCATAGAAAATTATGATATGAATACAGCAAGACATTTAGTCCAAGCTGTGGATGTCTGGCTGAATAATCCCGTTAAACCTTTGGAAGCAAGTGGGACTTCCGGAATGAAAGCCGGCATGAATGGATCCTTAAATTTAAGTGTTCGTGACGGCTGGTGGGATGAATGTTACAATCCCCAGAATGGCTGGGCAATAATTTCCGGGGAAGATATTTTGGATAATGATATTAAAAACTGGTTGGAAGCCAATGAAATCTACGACCTTCTGGAAAATGAAATTATCGAACTTTATTATAATCGTGACCAGAATGGAATTCCTTTGAACTGGGTGAAAAAAATGAAACAGTCGATTTATGATGTAGGAAAGAATTATAACATGCATCGAGTTGTAACCGAATATTTTTACAAATTTTATTTAACTGGAATTAAAGAGTATAAATTGGCTTCGGAGAATAATTTTGAAAAAATTCATAAACTGCAAGAGGTTAAAAAAGAAATTGATAATTACTGGAATAAAATTAAATTCCTTGATTTACGAACGGATGCCCGGGACGAGAAAATGCTTACAGCAGAAGATGAAATAAAAATTACTTGCAAAATCGATCTGGACGGTGCTTCTGACGACCTTTTCCAGGTTGAATTATTCTATAAGATTTTCGAAAATGAATACAAATTAATTCCTTTGAAATTAATTGAAAGAAAAGATAATATTGCTACCTTTGAAGGAGTTTTTAAGATTCATGGTTCCGGTAAACAAAGCTATAATGTAAGGATTAAACCCAGAACCTTTTATTTTAATGAATTTTATGATTATGTGAAATGGTTTTATTAGTATTTAGAAATTAGACATTAGATTTTTGTTAAAGGTTGAAAGATTGATAATAAGAAAAGAGGTCATCAGAAATTTTGGTATTGAAAAAAACCTGTTTGATAATTCCGGGAAATTAGTTTTTCCGGATTTCCAGTCACTCAGGAATTTTATAAAAAAAATAAACCAAAAGAAAGAAATACATGCTCATCCGGAAGGAGCATTTAAGTCTGGTGAGTTAAATGGCATTTTAACAATTGAAAACATTTTCGACTTTATTTTAGAAAACTATAAGCAGGAAATTTCACCTAAGATTTATAAAGAAGCGGTAGTTTTTCTTAAGGGAAAAATCTCTGAAGCAAAGTTCAATAAAATATTCTCAAATTTTAAGAAGAATTTCAGATTAATTCAAGATTCTGAAGAAAATATTTTGGAAAACATCATTCTGAACTGGCTTTCCAACTCAAATCCTGCTTTTAAAAATTATTCAGAACTATTTGATAATTCTGAAATTAATATAGATGAACAACTGCAAAAATTAATGAAATTATTAATTCAATTTTTTGAACAAAAACCCAAAATGGATAATGAAAATCTTAATCTTTTGGAATTCTTACAAAAACCTGCAAAAAAATCATCTCGCTCAATTAGAGGTCAATTGGAATACATCAGAGATAATTGGGGTTCTATTTTAGGAAAAAAGATTTTCTTGATTTTGAAAGCTCTGGATTTATTAAAAGAAGAAGAAAAATTTGGTTTACCAGGTCCTGGTCCCAGTATAATTTATGAATTTGATTTTGAAGATGAATACGAAAGATTCACCAGGGATAAGGATTGGATGCCAAATTTAGTACTAATTGCAAAAAACACTTTGGTTTGGTTAGATCAAATAAGTAAAAAATACAAAAAAACGATTTCCAAACTGGATGAAATTCCGGAAGAAGAACTGGAACTTTACTCTAGAAGAGGATTCTCAGGAATTTGGTTGATTGGAATCTGGGAAAGAAGTTCCGCTTCCAAAAGAATAAAACAAAAGATCGGGATTTACGATGCTGAAGCATCTGCTTATTCTATTAAAAGCTACAATGTTGCTCATAATCTGGGAGGTGATCAAGCACTTGAGAATTTGAAGGCAAAAGCTGCAAAATGTAGTATTCGAATCGGATGTGATATGGTTCCCAATCATACGGGAATTGATTCTGACTGGATTTATCAGCATCTGGACTGGTTCATCCAACTCGATCATTCTCCATTTCCTGCTTATTCATTTAATAGTGAAAATCTTTCCAATAATCAAGAGGTAGTTATTCAAATCGAAGATCATTATTATGACAAAACCGATGCTGCTGTGGTGTTCAAATTGTATGACAGAAAAAATCATCAAGACAGGTTTATTTATCATGGAAATGATGGAACTAGTTTTCCCTGGAATGATACAGCACAATTGAATTACCTTTTACCGGAAGTTAGAGAATCTGTAATTCAGCAAATTGTTGGAATTGCAAAAAAATTTCCTATTATCAGGTTCGATGCAGCTATGACTTTAGCCAAAAAACATTACCAGAGATTATGGTTCCCAGAACCCGGAACAGGTGGAGATATACCATCCAGAACAGAACATGGAATGTCCAGACAGGAATTTAGTGAATGTTTTCCTGAAGAATTCTGGCGGCAAGTTGTTGATAGAATTGCGGTTGAAGCTCCGGACACACTTTTATTGGCAGAAGCATTCTGGCTCATGGAAGGTTATTTTGTTAGAACCCTGGGAATGCACAGGGTTTATAACAGCGCTTTTATGAACATGTTAAAAAATGAAGAAAATGATAAATTCAAACAATCTATTTATAATGTGGTTAAATTCAACCCGGAAATACTTAAAAGATTTGTAAATTTTATGAGTAACCCGGATGAAGATACCGCAATTTCTCAATTTGGTAAGGATGATAAATATTTTGGAACCTGTGTTTTAATGTGTACATTACCGGGTTTACCTATGTTTGCGCACGGACAGATAGAAGGATTTACCGAACGATACGGTATGGAATTTTCACAAGCAAAACTTGATGAAAAAGAGGATATAGAATTAATTCAAAGACATGAACGAGAAATTTTCCCGTTTTTAAGAAGACGTTATCTTTTTGCTGAAGTTCATAATTTTGTTCTATTCGATTTTGTAAATGAGCAAGGAGAAGTTAATCATAATGTGATAACTTTTTTTAATGAGAACTTTAATGAAAAGATATTGGTGATTTTTCATAATAAATATGAACATACTTCAGGAAAAATAAAGTGGGGATATTCAAAAAAACAGAGTTTAGGAACACTCTTTAATCTAAAGAATAATTCAAATTATTTCGTAATTTTCAAAGAAAGAATTTCCAATCTGGAGTTTATTTATAATTCAAAAAATATCATTGATAATGGATTACAAAAAGGATTGCGAGCTTTTCAGCACGAAGTGATTTTAGATTTCAGGGAAGTTGAAGATAATCAAGAAAATGATTATAGACAATTATGTGATTTTTTGAATGGTCAGGGAGTGCCAAGCATCGAATATTCCCTAAAACGATTTAAAGTAAAACCAATTTTAGATGTTTTCTTCCAGGTTTTCACCCAGGATTTAATGGAGTATCTAATCAATTTAAAATTTAAGAAAAAATTTAGTTTAAATCAAAATCTTGAAGCTGAAATTCTGCTAAGAATAAATCGGTTTTTAACGGAATTGAAAGATTTAATTAATGGATTAGACTGTATTGAAAGTATTATCGATTTAATAAAAAAAGACCTTGAAATCTGGTTTAAAATCAAAAACAAAAATATCGAAAAAGATTCCAATTATGTAGTTTTATTCTGGATTTTTTTGAAACATATAGGTTTACTAAATTCTGAAGAAAATTTTGAAGTTAATAGCAAAGAGCTGTTCAATGAACTTTTGTTTGCTGATGAGATTAAAAGAATTCTTGAGAATAAAACTCCCTTTTACATTCATTCTTCAATTAATGAGCAAATGAATTTTCTTATAGAAAATCAAAATTTATTATCAAATTCTAAAAATCTAAATGAGCAATGGATTCTGAATATTATTTTTGATTTTGAGGAGATAAGCAGCATTCTTAAGCTCAATGAATTTGATAACAAAACCTGGTTCAATAAAGAGGCATTCGAATATTTCCTGAATTTGTTTTATTTAACAAATTATATCTCTTTAAAATCAAAAGGGAATGAAAAAGGAATTGTAAAATTAAGAAAGACCATTTCAAAAATCAAAGAAGCTGAAGAGAAGTCCGAGTATCAGGTTGAAAAATTGTTAAAAATGGTTCAAAGCAAAAAGGGGTAACAAAATGAAAAATAAAGGAAGTGCCGAGAATATTGCTATGAACAAAGAAATTAGCAGAGAATATTTTGAAATTACCCATACCTCAAAAAAACCTAAGATTCTGCTTTGCACCCCGGAAATTACTGAACTTCCTGAAGGAATGGGAAATGCTGCCAACCTGGTTTCTGCTAAAGGTGGTGGTTTGGGAGATATTTCTGCCAGTCTTATCCGTCATCTGGATGAATCCGGAGAATTTGAACTGCATATTGTTCTGCCTAAATATGATAGCAAAATAAGAAAAGTGGCTGCAATTACAGACCAGCAGATAGATAGACTTGCGGTTATTCTTAGTGGACGAGGAATTCACCTGGTAAATGACAGTGCATTTTCTTACATCGATACTCCTTATGAAGAAGACAGCTTGCACACTCCGGTCAGGCGTTCTTTAGTTTTTCAACGGCACATTATTAACATACTACTGGATTATATTCAACCCGATGTGATTCACTGTAATGACTGGATGACAGGATTGATCCCTGCTGCGGCTCGGTTAAAAGGTATAAAATCCCTGTTTACACTTCATAATATTTTTACGGAAAAACAAACCCTTAAAGATATTGAATTAAGCGGGATCAGACCGGTTGCTTTTGCTAACTGGCTTTATTTTGAACGCTTCCCGGAAAATATCCAGCAGAACTGGCGGGACCATTTTGATTCCAATAAAGTGGATTTTACTGCCAGTGCGATTTTTGCTTCCGACTTTTTCAATACAGTCAGTGATTCGTTTTTGAATGAGTTAAAAGATAACGAATTTCCCAAAATTGTTCCTCCTCAGATTTACCAAATGATAAAATTAAAATTTGAACAGGAAAGAGCGGCAGGAATTTTAAATGCTCCCAATGATACTATAAATCCCAAAGTAATGAAAGATATTATCAACTTCAATAAGCATACAATGAAAGAGAAAAAAGCAGAGAATAAAATTCTGTTCCAGAAAAAAATGGATTTACCGAAAGAAACTAAAACACCATTATTCTTCTGGCCCAACCGTCTCTATTTTCAGAAATCTCCTGACCTTTTGGTAGATAATGCTAAAAACCTGATAAAAAAATATAATCTGCAAATTGCAGTGGTAGCAAATGGTGATGAAAAGATCGAGAAGAAACTGGAGAAATTATCAAAAGATAATCCTAATTTCTCTTATAAACATTTTAATGAGTCGCTCAGCAACCTGGGAAAAGCAGCTTCCGACTTTATTTTAATGCCCTCGCGTTATGAACCCTGTGGAATTCCCCAGATGGAAGCTCTGCGATTCGGAACTTTACCTGTGGTTCGAGCAACCGGGGGACTAAAAGATACGATTCACCAGCTTGATGTGAAAAATAGTACAGGCAATGGTTTTGTATTTGAAATGCCCGATAAATTTGGTTTTGAATATGGAATTAAAGAAGCAATAAAATTCTATAAATTACCGGATAAAGTAAAAATTCCTCAGCTTCAGCGGATTATGAGCGAATCAAAACGAAAATTCAACCTGAAACAAACAGCAGAAAAATATATGAAGATTTACAACAGGTTGATAAAAGAGAAAAGGGATGAGAGATAATTAAAAAAGATTTTAACATTTTTTTTATAATTCTGAGTCTGTACTCGCAGACTCTTTTTTACCTTCCGCAATCTCGGGTGAGAGTTCTAAGTTTTTTTGCAATTTGCATATTTAACTGATCTTTTCTTGCTCTCCACATCCAGTTGCCAGAGGAAGTGCCAGGAGTATTCATTCGAGCTGAACTATCCAATCCGAGAAGGTCTTGCATAGGAATAATCGCAATATCTGCTTTTGATTTCCACGCAGTTTCTATCATTTGCCAGCAGATATCTATTGTTTCATAATTCAAATATTCATCCACTCTTTTTCGTTGTTTTTCATCTAGTTTTTTATACCACCCTAATGTTGTGTCATTATCATGAGTACCTGTATAAACAACACAATTTTCAGGATAATTATGAGGTAAATAAGGATTATTCAAATCGGAATCGAAAGCAAACTGTAAGATTTTCATTCCCGGAAAATTGAACCTATCCCTTAATTCTATAACATCATCTGTAATAATACCCAGGTCTTCTGCAATAACAGGTAATTCTCCCATCTTTTTTTTCTTTATACTCATGACACAAGTATATCCCAGCGTAACTTCTTTTGTCAAACAACTTTATGTGCCTTCTCAGACACAGTTAAGTTGACACTGCCAAAAAATAATATTCATCAATTAAATTTCTTGACATCATATATCAATTTTATTGAGCCTTCTTTAGATAAATATGGTTATTCAATTTTCGTAATTGTGTGATAATATCAGAAATAAGAAATGGAGTTGTCAGTGTTGAAATTGATTTTTTTATTGCACTTTATTATCTTAATATGTCTGCTTTATGGAAATAATGAAACTGAAAAATTTACCGACAACCAGTTAAGTGTATTTTCTTTAAAAGACCTGCCAGCAAAAGTTGATAATAATAGTTTTTTTGAAAAAAAATCAATTATTGTTTGGGGCACTCAAACAAGTGATGAAGATGAACTTGAAACCAACGAAATGATGGCTCATAACATCGTGGATTTTCGAGTTAAGAAATGGCTCGGGCAAACCGAAAGCATCATTGATATTATCGAAGATGAAGAACTGACGATTGAACACATTAAGAACTATAATCTCTTTTTAATTGGAACTTCTTCATCAAATATATGGTTGCATAAAATTCAAGAATACCTGCCGATTAAAATCACGGATAATGAAATTAAAATCCTTGATAAATCATTTGAAGGAGATGAGGTTGGAGTAAGCTTCCGCTATCCCAATCCATTATATCATGCAAATCAGATATGGGTAATTTCTGCTCCATCTTATGAAGCTATGCGTTTCATTCCCAAGTTCGAAGAATATTCAATTTATAAAATAACAGATTATAACCTCCAATCCCACCGATTTATGGAACTCGCTCAAGGTTGTTTTGATGAGAATTGGCAACTTACAGAGGTTATAATGGTTGATAATGAAGAGATCTATTCAGGAGAAGATGACTCAATCGATGCTGTTGAGATTAAAGATTATCCTCCTCCGCAATGGATAAAAAATGGTGTAATGTATGAAATTTTCGTTCGCAGTTTTTATGATAGAGATAATGATGGGATCGGTGATCTGAGGGGAATCATTCAAAAACTGGATTATCTGAACGATGAGAATCCTGATACAGACAGCGACCTTGGCATAGAACTCATCTGGCTTATGACAATCTTTGAATCTCCCAGTTACCATTGCTATGATGTTGCAGATTATTACTCAATTGAAACTGATTATGGCACAAACGATGATTTCCAGGAATTACTGAAAGAAGCTCATAAACATGGTATTCACATCATCACCGATCTGGTGTTGAACCATTGTTCCTCGCAACATCCCTTTTTCCAGGATGCATACGGAGACCCCAAGTCCAAATACGGCGACTGGTTTTTTTTCACAAATAAGTCCAATACTCGTGCTCATAACTGGCAATTCAGACACCGGGAGGAAGACCGCGCCATGCTCGAACCTTATATGCCAGCCTGGAATGTGAATAATCCTGATGTTCAAAAATATCTTTTTGATATAGCTTTATACTGGATGGATCCGAATGGAGACGGAGATTTCTCGGATGGTATAGACGGATTCCGCTGTGATTATGTGAAAGGTCCTCCTGATGAATTCTGGAATAATTTCAGGCAAACAGTTAAATCTTTAAATCCTGATGTTCTTCTATTAGCTGAGAACTGGGACGGGCTGGTTTCCATCTCTCATTGTTTCGATGATAAATTTGATATGGCTTTCGATTTTCCCTTTCAAGGTGGTTTAATGGAAACAATAACCAGCGCTAATGGTCGGGAATTACGTTCTCTTTTGGAGCAGCAAAAAGATATTTTGCCAAAACATGCCGTAATGAATCGGTTCATAAATAACCATGATATGAACAGGATATTTACACGACTAAATGAAGATCAGGCAAAACTCGGCTTATCACTTCTTCTAACAATGCCAGATATGCCCATGCTTTATTATGGTGACGAAATCGGAATGAAAGGAGAAAAAGACCCTTATGATGAAGGTATTCGCCGACCCATGGAATGGTGTGCAGATAACAACAGTGAAGGTACAACCTGGTGGTATCCTGTGTGGAATAAAAAAGTTGACGGGATATCCGTGGAAGAAGAAGAAAAAGAACCGGACTCTATACTGAATTACGTGAAAAAGTTAATTCGTTTAAGGGAAGATAACCCAGTACTGGAAAATGGAATTATCAAGTTTCTTCCAGTTTACCTTACAAAGAACGAAAACACAAAAGAATATATAAAAGCAATAAGTTATGTTATTTCAGATGAGAATAATTTTATTTTAGTAATAGCAAATCTACTTGACAAAAAAGAACTATCAATTGATCTTTCCGAATTGAAAAAACCGGAAGAGTTTGAAAATATGTTTTTTAATAAAGTCAAACTAAAAGAAGAACATCCTTTTATTAGGGGTGAATTTCCGGCAAGAAGTGTACAGATTTATAAATTAAAATTTTAATTTGGAGGTTTATATGAAAAAAATGGTTATGGTAGTTTTTTTAATGCTGCTGGCTCTTTCATTTTTATATTCTCAGGCAAACATTACATTATGGCATTCTTACCGTGGAGAAGAAAAAGAAGCCATAAAGAAAGTGGTAGCCAATTTCAACGAGAGTCATTCCGATATTCAGGTCAAGGCTCTTGGAGTACCATTTGATGCTTTTCCGGATAAAATCACTGCAGCTATTCCCAGAGGTAAGGGACCCGATATTTTCATTTTTGCCCACGATAGGATCGGTGGTTGGGTGGAAGCAAAAATAATCGAACCACTGGATTATTACCTGGAAAAGGATTTTGAAAACCGATTTGTGGAAGGATCTTATAAACCAATGTTGTATAACGGTTCTCTATATGGTTTACCAATGTCTTTAAAATCAATAATCCTGTTTTACAATCCTGATATTGTAAAAACTCCACCCAGAACAACAGGAGAAATGATCAAAATAGCCAAGCAACACACCAATGAGAAAGAAGGCAGATACGGTCTTGTTTATGAAAATGCAAACTATTATTATAATGCCTGCTGGATGCAGGGGTTTGGCGGCAGAGTTTTTGATGAAAACGATAATCCTATTGTTAATTCTCCCGAATGTGTTCGTTCATTCCAGTTTGCACAAGACCTTTATTTGAAAGAGAAAATTATGCCTCCGGAAGTATCCAATGTTCTCGTTACCACTCTTTACAATGAAAGAAAATCAGCAATGGTCATCAGCGGTCCCTGGTTCCGCGGCGAGATCAGCAAGGACGTTCCTTATGAAGTTGAACTTCTTCCTGTTATCGATGAAGTCGGCAAAAGGGCTTTGCCTTTTATGAGTTCAGAAGGGGTGATGATGTCCGCCAGAAGTGAACATAAAGATGAAGCTTTCAAAGTAATGGAATTTCTTGTAAACGAAGAATCGGCATTAATAATGGCAACTATTGGCAATCAGCCCGTGGCAAATAAGAGCGTATATAAATATCCGGAAGTTGCAAACGATAAATATCTTCCTAAATTTAAAGAACAGATAAATTATTCCATTCCAATGCCGAGCATTCCTCAAATGACTTTTGTCTGGTCACCCGCTTCTACTGCTATCACCGCTGTGATAAATGGCAAAGACCCAAAGGAAGAATTGGATAAAGCTCAAAAGACAATACTTCAAAATCTTAAGGCAGCCGGATTTTAATAAATACAAAGACTGAATATGGTAAAATATAAGTACTTGCGGATCATTGCTGTAATTTTCGTTGCAGTTATTTTCTGTTTGATCATCAGTAAGCTATTGTCAAATTCGATACAAAAACTCAATGTATTTTATTCTGGTGATTATGCATATACAATATCGCAAACTATAGTAAATATTCAACAACAACAATTAGATGTTCAAAGTGTAATTCAGGAAATTGCTGAGAAGAATAAGGACATAATTTCAATCTCGCTAATAGAAGGCAGGTATTTCATTGCTCATAGTGATATTTCTCTGGTTGGCAATAAGATATCAAAGGAACAGTTCGATTCTCAGCGCACACTAGAGAAAAACCTGGTGGTATCTGAAACCGAAGCACCTTATGTTATCTGGAAAGAAAGCACCGAACAGCCCGGTACCTACATAATATATTTTCCTATACAAAAGGAAAATAAACTGCTGGGAATGATCGTACTTCAAACAAACAAACAAACCATCTATTCACAAAGTATATCAAGATTCATGATTATCGCTACCATTATTATATTAGCTTTTTTCATAATTCTTTTAGATAGACTTATCCCGAAATTAAGTTTCATCTTAGGCACATTAGTTTTTATTGCTGTCATTTTTTTCCTTACAAACCAGATAGGGAACCAGTTGCAATTACACCTTAATGGATGGAATTATCATAAAACCGAGATATTCGATGAATTACAAGATGATCTCATTCAAAGGAACATTTATGTAAGCGTGCAACCGGAACCTTTGGAATTGCCTTTAAAAGAATCTGTAAAATACTGGAATTTTACGTTATCTTTCTTTGGATCGCTTTTATGGCTTTTCATATTAACCGGAATCATGAGAAAATTCATCGATGCATTGATCGAACATCGGTTGGCATATGCATATATAATGCCTGCAATGTTCGGTGTCTTTCTTCTGGTATTCTTTCCCTTTGTTTATGGAATACTTATTGGTTTTACAGATTATAATCTCACAAATTTTGGCGGTGACCTGATCCAGTATTTTTCAGATTTTAAAAACTATGGTTTCGATAATTTCTACAATATTCTGAAAGTCGTCAACTTTACGGATTACCAAAATTTCTACTACACCCTGACGCACACTATCATTTGGACAGTAACAAATCTTTTTTTTCATATTACTATCGGTGTTGTATTAGCCATTTTATTGAATGATGTAAGACTGAAGGGCAGGACTGTTTTCAGGATTTTGCTTATTTTACCCTGGGCGATCCCGAATTACATTACAGCTTTAATATGGAGAGGAATGTTCCATAAACAGTTTGGAGCAGTAAATGGACTTCTGGAACTTCTGGGTTTTGAATCCATAAGCTGGTTTACACAACCCATAACAGCATTTCTGACAAATCTGGCTACAAATGTGTGGCTGGGGTTTCCATTTATGATGATCATTGCTCTGGGAGCTTTGCAAAGCATTCCCAAAGAGCTGTATGAAGCTTCCGCTATCGACGGCTCAACCAAATGGCAGTCTTTCTGGAATGTAACAGTACCACTGCTTCGACCTGCCATGGTACCAGCAATAATTTTAGGAACGATATGGACATTCAACCAGTTTAATGTGATCTATCTTGTTTCCGGTGGTGGACCGGATGGCTCCACAGAACTTCTTATCACCGACGCTTATAAACTGGCGTTTGAACAGTATCGATATGGTTATGCAGCTGCTTATTGTATTATAATTTTCGCAGTTTTATTTTCATACGGCATTATAACTTCAAAATTAACCCACGCTACCAAAGGAGCCTATGAATGATTTTTAGAAGATCAAAATTCAAAACCATACTGATCTACATTATCCTTTTGGTAGTTACGGGAATAACGATATATCCTGTTCTATGGGTTTTAAAGGTTGCTTTTGGCGGAACATCCCTGCTCAGCACATCTCTAAACTTAATTCCAGAAAAAATCTCGGTAGATAATTTCAGAATTGTGTTTACCCAAAAACCATTCTTCATCTGGTTAAGAAACAGTCTAATCGTTGCGCTTGTAACAACCTGGTCCAGTTTGTTTCTGGCTACTACGGCTGCTTATGCATTTTCGCGTTTCAAATTCCCGGGACAACGGAAAGGTATGCTTTCTCTGCTGATCACACAAATGTTTCCCGGTGTTTTGATGATAATTCCGCAGTTTATATTAATCTCTGAAGTTCTACATCTTTATGGCTCATTATGGGGTTTGGTAATTATTTATTCAACAACAGCGCTTCCATTTTCTATCTGGGTACTTAAGGGTTACTTTGATACTATCCCGATTTCACTGGAAGAATCTGCAAGAATTGACGGTGCTTCCAGAAGCAGAATATTCTGGCAGATAATCTTACCATTAAGTAAGCCATCAATAGCCATAACAGGATTATTTTCATTTATGACAGCCTGGAATGAATTTATTTTGGCAGCCACTTTCCTCGATAATGAAATGAAGTACACACTTCCTATTGGTTTGAGGGAAATGGTTGGAGAATTTGGTGCGGAATGGGGCAATTTTGCTGCTTCGTCCATTTTAGTTGCAATTCCCGTGGTTGTATTATTCATGCTTTTCCAGAAATTTCTTATCTCTGGTCTTACAGCTGGCGGGGTTAAAGGATAAAAATAAATTTGAAGGAGGGTGTATGAGAAACAAAATTGTTGTATTTATTATCGTGTTAATTATCTGTTTCTCTGTAGTGCTGCATGCCAGCACAAAAATCGAGTTCATAGATCCAAAAGGCGACGATAAGGGTCCGGGAGTTTATACATATCCCACAAACCCGATATACGTAGCTGGATCTTTTGATCTAACGAGTGCTACTATCGAAGATAAGGGCGATGAAATTCTCTTTACTGTGAAATTTGGGGCACCGGTTTCGTTTAACTGGGGAGATTTCTGGGATGTACATCAAATCCAGATCTATCTGGATATGGGAGAAGGTGGTCACACCGAAACTATTCCAGGTACACAGCTAATGGTTGCTCCTGAAAATGCTTGGGAGAAAGTCATCTTTATTGACCCGCACACAGTGCCTAAAATCAATGGCGAAATCGATTTGAAAGCCGCAAATTTGAAAGAGGACATTGTGTTACCATCGAAAATCAAACCAATCGGAAAATCATTGAAATCTACCGTTAAGAAAGCTGATCTCGGTATAGAAGGCGAAGTGGATATCTCAACCTGGGGATATGGTATTCTTATGCTCAGCGCAACCGGTTTCCCCGGCAATTGGTGTGTTCTGATGCGCCGTGTGAACGAGTATGAAGGAGACCATCGTTTCGGCGGAGGAGCAGACGGTGCAGGTGATCCCAATGTGGTTGATCTGTTTGTTGATGACGCTGATGGTAGTGAAGATGAAAAGCAGATCCAATATGATATGCTTTCCGATTATGAAAGTGGAATGGACCCTGAAGATACTTCAGAAGATAAACTGGCTACTATTAAGCTGGTTTACCCAAAAAAATAATTTAGGAGGAAAGGGATGAAAAAATTATTAATTATCGTTTTAGTGATGCTGATGGCTGGTTATGCATTTGCCCAGGTAAACGTTGATGTCGCTGGTAAAATTTACAACCAGTTTCGTTGGACTGATGCTATCAGCTCAATGGGAGCACATACAGAACATGCATGGGCTGCTAGTCGAGATGATGTTCTAAAAGGAAACTTTGTTAGAAGTGAAGTTGAATTTGAAGTTAACGCTACAGTTAGCAAATATGTGAAAACATACCTTCGCATAAAAACAATTTTTGATGCTGATGATGGCAACAGCTCTGTGGAAGCAAATGCTTCTACATGGCAAACCTACTGGGATGCAAATACTGGTTGGTTCAAACTGCGTGGCTTCCGCATCGATTACCTGCCACCATGGAATAGTGTCGATGTAATACAGCTTGGTACACCTATGGGTCTTGGATTCAGCAAATGGTTTATGGCTGATAGACGCTATATCGACAGGGATAATGCAAAGGGTATTTACATTAAAGGTAATTTCGGAGATAAAGCAAAATGGAACTTAATCCGCATGTGGCAACCAAACTGGCAGGGATGGAATTGGAATACTGGAGATTTCAAAGCAGAAGACGGAACCTGGGCTTTGAATGTAAACAGCCAACCAATGGATAATTTTGGAATCGCATTTGACGCTGTATGGTACGCAGATACAGAATTTGATTCTGAGGATATTGAAAATCCTAACTTCGCTCCTGCTGATACAACAGATATTGACGATCCTAATGGAATTATGACAACAAAAGAGATATATCAAGCTTTTGGGTTTGGGTTAAGCGGAAACTATGACCTGAGTGACGCTGTAAGCTTTGGTTTCAACGGTATGTTCACAGGTCAATCTGCTGATGATGCTCTTGATGCTGATGAAGATAATATTATCGATGGTTTTGGAGGGTGGGAACCTTGCCCGCAATATGCAAGCATATTTGCTCCAAGTTTCATCTTCAGTGTTAAAACAACCGATCCATTTGAAATCGGATTTAGCCCGAATTTACAATTCTTCAACATCAGCCACAACTATGTTTCATACTGGGGTAGCCGTAGAGAAGATGACCTGCTTATGATCAACGGTGGTATCGACGGTATCCGAAACACCTATGGGGAAGATCTTGGATTAAATACCTTCCTCTGGGGTGGTACCCAAAACGGTGTTCGTCATGAATTCAGAGACAACGATAATCTTCGTTTAGGTGAGGGTCTGGTTGAATCTCCTGTAGGATATTGGGGCGGAACATTCGACTTTAACTATGATTTCGATGTTATAACCTTGTTAGGTCAATTTAACTATATTGGCAGAACAGATGATACAGGTGGTGTTATAGATGAAGAAGATCCTAATTTTGATGGCCCTGATTCCCTGATGATCTATATGCCGGCTCATGATTTCAGCGGTATGGTTGCAGAATTCGGATTAAAAGGAAAAGCAGGAAAGATTAATTATGGTTTAGGCTTCCGTTATGGCAACTGGGTAGATAACAAGAAAAAAGACATTGATGATGATTTTGCAAGAACAGCAATGGTTATTCAACCATCATTTGGACTACAATTAACGGACGCACTTAATTTTGAACTTAAGCCAGCTTATATGACTATCACTGATGAAATGACTGATGAAATAGATGGGGATACTTCGATGGAAACAAGCAATATCGTAATCAGTCATAAATGGGTTTATAACTTTGGTGGATTCGACTTCTGGTTAAGAGGTGAGCATCAAATCAAGAGCTTTGATGACAAAGTGGATGCAACCGAAGAATTTGATCTTAGCGGAAACACATTGCATGCTGCCTGGGAAGTTAAATTCTAATTGCTGATATACAGAACGGGCTGCAATTGCAGCCCGTTCTTTTTTACTTTATTGGAAAATTGAATTATGAAAAGAAATATAATTATACTATTTATGCTAATTATAATTTCACAACTGTTTTGCTCAGAGTTATTATTTGAATTTAACGATCCTGCAGGGGATGACTATGGCAACGGGGAAGTGGTATATCCCGAAAATCCTATATTCACAAAAGGTATATTTGATATAATATCATTTAAATTGTTTCAGGAAGCCAATTTTTATATTTTTTCTATTACAGTAAACTGTAAAATTGAGCCTGTAACATATCATGAATTTGTTTATAATTATAGCCTTCCGGAAGATTTTATCCTGCCGCTTATTCATATTTATATAGATATGGACCATCAGGATGGGTCGGGATTTATTGAAAGCATCCAGGGGGCAAAAGTTCAAATCGCCAATGAATGTGCCTGGGAAAAAGCTGTTGTTTTTTCTTCTATATCCCAAAGATATTATACAACTCTAAAATCAAGTCAGAAAAATATTATAAATCGTGTTATGATCCCGGATGAGATTAATATTTCCAAAGACAAAAGAGAAATTTTAGTAAAAATACCTGTTAGTAAATTAGGAGAAATCTCGGAACAATGGGGGTTCACCGTGCTCATGATGGGACATGATTTTTCACAAACCATTAAAAAAAATATTTATGTTTTAGAGGTCAAATCTACAGCCAGTCAGTTCAACTTTGGTGGTGGAGATAAAGGAATATTTAAAAGTTACAGCTCAAATGTTATAGATATGCTCACTCCTTATGATAAAAATCAAAAAACAATGTTGAACTCTTATGATAAAAAAAAGGGAGAATATGCTACTGTGCATGCCATTTATCCATTGGGTTCGATAGTAAAGAAAAAAAGTATATCAGGAATAGTAAAACACATCTCAGAAGAAAAGGTAGTTGTTAATCTGGGTGCAGTTGATGGTGTAATTAAAGGTTCTCACCTGATTATAGATAGTCGTATTGTAATTATTGCTACAGATGTTTTTCCCGAACTTACAATAGCAGAATTTTTGAATAAAGATGATTGGCAGAAAATTGAAATTAATATGCCTGTTTCCAAATGGAAAGAAAACGATGAAGATTAAGTGTAAGATAAAAATAGAGAAAATCGCAAATAAATAGTATCCATGCAAATGGGGGATGAATGGCAAAAGTAATTTTAAGAAATGTAAATAAAATCTATGAAAACAACATTCATGTAGTAAAAGATAACAACTTAGAAATTAAAGATAAGGAATTTATGGTTCTGGTGGGTCCATCCGGCTGTGGGAAATCTACAACCTTACGGATGATAGCCGGTCTGGAAGAAATCACTTCAGGAGAGATATTAATAGGAGATAAAGTTGTAAATAACATTCAACCGAAAGATCGAGATATTGCTATGGTTTTTCAAAATTATGCTCTTTATCCACATATGAGCGTTTATCAGAACCTTTCATATGGTTTAAGACTGAGAAAATTTCCTAAGTCTGAAATAGAAAGAAGAGTAAATGAAGTAGCCGGAATTCTGGGACTTACTGAACTTTTGAACCGGAAACCGAGAGCTCTTTCCGGCGGGCAGCGGCAAAGAGTTGCTGTGGGCCGTGCCATTATTCGAAATCCCAAAGTATTTCTTTTTGATGAACCGCTGTCCAATCTTGATGCAAAACTACGTGTACAAATGCGTGCGGAGCTTAGTAAGCTTCATAAAAGGTTGGATACAACCATTATTTATGTTACCCATGATCAGGTAGAGGCAATGACTATGGGTGACAGAATAACTGTTTTGAATGATGGTCTTATCCAGCAGGTTGATACACCTCTTAATTTATATGATCATCCCAAAAACCTGTTTGTAGCAGGATTTATTGGCAGTCCTTCTATGAATTTCATCGATGGCAAAATCGAAGAAGAGAATGGTCTTCATTTCATAACCACTGGAATTAAAATACCTGTTCCTCCTCAGCATGTGAATAAGATAAAGAAATATCTAGGAAAAAAAGTAATACTTGGGATTCGTCCGGAAAATCTCTATCTCAAAAAAGAGGGAGATATTGAAACTACCATTGAAGTGATAGAACCAATGGGAAATGAAATAATACTCTACTGTGCAATTGAAGAAATTAAATTTATTGTCAGGATAGATGTTAGAGAACATTTCAAACCGGGAGATATAGCCAGAATGGCTGTTAAGAAAGACTACTTTCACTTTTTTGACCCGGAAACAGAGTTGAATATCACTTATGGTCTGGAAGAATAATATAAAACTTTTTTTTATAATTCTGAGTCTGTATTCGCAGACTCTTTTTTTACCTTCCGCAATCTCGGGTGAGAGTCCTAAGTTTTTTTGCAATTTGCATATTTAACTGATCTTTTCTTACTCTCCACATCCAGTTGCCAGAGGAAGTGCCAGGAGTATTCATTCGAGTTGAACTATCCAATCCGAGAAGGTCTTGCATAGGAATAATCGCAATATCTGCTTTTGATTTCCACGCAGTTTCTATCATTTGCCAGCAGATATCTATTGTTTCATAATTCAAATATTCATCCACTCTTTTTCGTTGTTTTTCATCTAGTTTTTTATACCACCCTAATGTTGTGTCATTATCATGAGTACCTGTATAAACAACACAATTTTCAGGATAATTATGAGGTAAATAAGGATTATTCAAATCGGAATCGAAAGCAAACTGTAAGATTTTCATTCCCGGAAAATTGAACCTATCCCTTAATTCTATAACATCATCTGTAATAATACCCAGGTCTTCTGCAATAACAGGTAATTCTCCCATCTTTTTTTGAATGTTTTCAAATAATTTTTTTCCAGGAGCAGGTTCCCATTTGCCATTTATAGCTGTTTTCTCTCCGTTAGGAATTGCCCAATACTCTGCAAAACCTCTGAAGTGATCGATACGCACAATATCTACTAATTCCAGAATTGCCTGAAATCTCTTTATCCACCATTCAAAATCCTGCTTTTCAAGTTCTGACCAGTTGTAAAGAGGATTGCCCCACAATTGTCCTGTTTTACTGAAAAAATCTGGAGGAACACCGGCAACTTTTATCGGGTTTCTATCTTCATCAAATTGGAAAATTTCGGGTTTAGTCCAGGCATCTGCACTATCAAAAGAAATAAATATTGGTATGTCGCCAAATATTTTAATCCCTTTCTTTTGTGCATAATTTTTCACTTTTTGCCACTGTTTAAAGAAAAAAAACTGTAAAAATTTGTGATAGAAAATCTCTTTTTTTAATTGTTCCCTCATTTCTTCTAATTTATCGGGATCACGTAATTTAATTAGTTTATCCCAATTGCGCCAGCTTATATTTCCAAAATTCTGTCTCAGGGCAGCGAAAAGGGAATAATCTTCTAACCATGTTGATTTCTTATTGCAAAATAAATCGAATTCATTTGTTGAAGTAAAATTCCTAAACGAATGTTTGAATATTTTATTTTTAAAATCAATAACCTTTTTA
>JACKQG010003297.1_pt1 | contig 19988 bp, 17 predicted proteins | sample 8237621 | NCBI WGS metagenome assembly JACKQG01 (sample SAMN15677084, study PRJNA649215) | marine metagenome | biome: marine; feature: Black Sea; material: saline water; isolation source: suspended particulate matter (SPM) from the Black Sea western gyre | collected 2013-06-09/2013-06-10 | depth... | reverse complement strand
TCGAGAGTGCCGCAGATCCAAGGCGTCAAGGGTGAAGCTGTAGTCATTTACCGCGAACCCTTGACAACGCAGGAGATGCGGTACACTCGGCTTTCCCGACCTGTTGGGTCGTAGCTAAAAGCGAAGCCCAAAGGGTAAAAAACATGCCAAAATATTCCTGAGACATTGGAGTTCACCCTTTGTTATTTCCATAAATAGGCGTCAACTTAACAAAACTTATTGACTTTATTGTTTTTATAACGCTCCTGGCATGTTTTTTATGCAACATTAGGGTTTACTAAGCCGCTGATGTTATCACCTTTATATTTGACTTGTTGGTCCTAGGGGGATCTGCTATCCAGTTTGAAAAAATAAAATCGAACAGTTTAACTCCATCGCGGCCTACGCCGCCAATGCCGGGAGTATCCATGCCCCAACCGAATACCTATCGTAGCCAGCCCCTGACCGGCGCTGTGTTCGTATTGAGTGCGTCGCTTGTATTTGCAATTTTAGGGGCGGTGATAAAGATTGTCTCTGCTTCGTTGTCAAATGAGATGATCGTTTTTTTTCGAAATGCCTGCGCGCTCATTTTTATCCTGCCATGGGTTTGGATCCGTCATCCGCCCGGCGGTATCAGAACCCGGTGTTTTCAGCTCCACTTGGTTCGAAGCATTGCGGGACTGGCAGCCATGTATTGTTTTTTCTATACCATTGCCAAGCTGCAACTCTCGGAAGCTTTTTTGCTCGTTTCCACGGCACCGCTGTTCATTCCGATGATAGCCTATGCCTGGATGCGTGAGCCGGTGGCAAATAATGTTCGAGGCGCCATTCTTATCGGTTTTGTCGGTATTGTTATGATTCTCAAACCCGGATTCGGGATGTTTCAACCGGTTGCTTTCGTGGGCCTGGGATCAGGAGTATTTGCCGCCGTGGCCATGGTGAGCATTCGCCGCATGTCCGCCTCGGAGCCTGCCATCCGGATTGTATTTTACTTTGCGGTGTTGTCCAGCGTAATGTCCGCCGGCCCCCTGTTCTGGTCCTGGCAGTCACCCCAACCCGAAATTTGGTGGATGCTTGTTCTTATCGGCCTGCTGGCGACGGTCGGACAATTCTTGTTGACCAAAGGATATGGTTTTGCACCGGCCGCCCAAGTCGGTCCCTTTGTTTATGCAAACATCGTATTTGCAACCTTTGTCGGCTGGATTTTCTGGGGGGAAACCTTGGATCTTCAAACCTGGCTCGGGGCATTTTTGATCTGCATCGCCGGCATTGTTACGACCCGCCGAACTAAAGTGCACGCAATTGCCGGCCCGACGGCCAGACCTGTTCCCTGATTTGCCGGCGATTGAGTGGTGTCTAAACTTAAACGATGCAAGTCTGAACTTTATCCCCAAAAAGCTGCAGGACACCTATACCTGTAGAATTTATTAGGTTAAGGATTTTGGCCTTTTTAATATAGCTTCCCTCGACCCCGTCCAAAGGACAGAGCTTCTGACGTGCGTCAGCGCTTCGCGGCGGGAAGCGTTCCGGTCAATAGATGATAACGTAACCCAACCAATACATTTTGAGGGTTGGCATTTTAACGGTGAAGGCAGGCATCATAATTTTTTGATTTAAAGGTCAGACCACAAGATATTGTTTTTCCAGCCTCAAGCCAGGGATTTAGGTTGTAACACGATCAACTGAGATACGATTTAGATATCATATAATTTAAGATAGTTGTAGGTCATTGCAGATAGTACAGGTTGAAAGTTTTAAGATTTTAGGCGAATTTTAAGAACACTCTGCACGAACGCCCCTTGGCACACCCTTATTTTTGATGAAGGCAATTACCCTCATTGAACCCTGGCACTTTGGGCATGTCAGCGGATCAACCTCATAGACCTTTTGTATCAGCCGCGCCCAGTTTTTCCGAAATGCCTTGTCGGTCAGCTCCGGTTCCAAAATATAAGGTATCTGATCGTCTATCCGAAGCTTTTCTTTCGCCGGCCCCGACTTGCGTTGCTGTAATAGCCATAATAACGAACCATCTGTTCGCCTTTGTCGGGCACGTGCGAACACATGGCCGCGATCCACTCTAACGCATCAAACACCTTTGTCTGCTCTCCGTTCCCCGATCGCTGTCGAGGACAAGCCTTTGACCGATATTCTACCTGAACCGATTCCCGATGATATGTCATCCTCTCCTGGGAGAAAAATGCGCGGATAATGTACCGGGCAAGTTTTTCCATCGACATTTTTGCCATGGCAAAATCCTCGGCCCGCAGTATCCGTTGAACCCCGTATGCCGCCACTTGTCCAGCAAAGCTATCATATCTTTGCTGATCTTGCCTTTAACTAATAGCATCCTTAAGACCATGTGGCTGTGTTGTGTCAAGGGGTATTTTTGAGATCCTATCTGTGAATAATTTTATGAAGTTATCTGAAGCGATAATACCGATTGAACCTTTCTGTTGGTTATGTGCAAGAGTGAACAATCAAAAATTGGATTGTGTTGAGAATTCACAACACCCACGAATCAATAATTTTTATAGACAAACATTTGTGAAGATTAACAAAGGAAAGGCGCAACAAGACGATCCCATAAATTTCCTCTTTTGCCGCAAACAGAATTCCGCCCTGAACGCAAAAAAAGAAAAGGATCGAATAACCGAATAATCTATCTGACAGAACGTACCGGGAGTGCCCGGACGCCGCTCCACTCGATGTCCCGGGGCTGATACCATGGGGAGCCAATTTCAAAACTGAAGTAGGCATCTCCAGGAAAGCTATTCGATTCGATAGCCCATGTGGCGGAACAGGTAATGTCTATCAATTCCGTGGCAACATGAATAGCATACAAAGATGAGTTATGGCATACGTCCGGGCGAGACTTGCTTTTGTCGTATAACTTCGCCAATTCGTCCTGCGTAGGCATCCGCCAGTCCGTGTAGCCGCCCCCACGGTAGTTCTCACAATAACTCTTGGCACTCGCCCAACTTATTTTGCTTCCGTTGTCCTTCGCTGCCCACATCAGGTTTGTTCGCTTATCCAGAACTGTCCCGTTATCGTAGGCAATGAAGCGGCCATCTTCTTTGATAGCTGTAGCAGTAAAAGTTCTCATCACCGTGGCAAGTTGCTTCTCTCTTTCTGCTGCCAGTTCTCTTTCTGCCCGTTCTCGTTTTTCTTTCGGAAAGGCTTGCAAATTGTTGCATCCTGTACCGTTGCCTAGGTCGCACGCCTTCTGATAATCAACAATTGCATTATTAATTCTTCCTAACCGCTCGTAAGCGACACCCCGATTTGTATAAACGCTGCCCTTTTCTTCATTTGATAAACCACGTGCTATGGAGAAAGCCTTATTGTAATCTTCTACTGCCCTGCTATATTCCCCAATACTGTAGTAACTGAGACCCCGCCATTTATAAAGATTATTCAGATCGCGATATGTTTGATCAGTTAAGTTGTCGTAAATATTAACCGGTATTGAGAATGCTTCTATTGCCGAGTAATAATCTTTTTTATGAAAATATTGCCCGCCCATCTCCATACACAAAAAAACTAAACCGTATTTGTCCTGTTTCAGGCAATCTCCAGAGCATAAACTTGCTGCTTTTTTATAATCCGAAATTGCCTTCGTGAAATTACCCTCTAATCGATAGCAGTCGCCCCTCAGTGCGTAAGCTTTGCCATTACTCGGATCCATTGCAATCGCGACCGTAAATGCCTCAAGTGCTTTGTCATATTCTTTATCTTTTTTCCATGCAGATCCATAATAATAACCTGTACCTTTTTCATACCATTGGTTTGCCTGAAATCTTTTCTCATCATCAGCAATTTTGATTTCCACTTCTTTCTTTTGATCACCATTTGCGATCACTAATTGTTTCTTGAGTTCTTCAATCTCTTTTTGGCTTTTATCGTAGGCTGCCTGTATATTTTTGTATTCCTCTACAGAATTCTTGTCTTTTGCTTTTTTCGCCATGTCCTCCATTTTATCGGAATTGACAATGGCTTTTATCCTGACCCAGAAATGGAAACCATCTCCGACGACTGTCCTTTTCTTGTCTAATTCTGTGACCTCCATAATCCCTGATGCCATTACTTTTATTTCGTCCTCAGTAAGTTGAAGGTTTTTGACCTTTGAATAACTCACCACATAAGTTCCCGCCTGTTCTATAGCGACCCTTTTAGCTTGAAGAAGAGCGCGGCTTTCAGCAACACTTGGAGTCTCTCCATCCCCCATATTATAAGTACCTTCACAGATGATTTCTTTGACTTCCGCCTGTATTGATAAAGGAAGCACAAGAATAAATACCAACACAGATAATCTCAGCAAATATTTCATGAGTAACTCCTTTAAGCTGATTAAAACGAAAACAATATTCCCAAAACAAAAAACCCCGAGATTGATTGAATTGAATTGATAAGAACTCGCTTTTAAAGAGCGGGTAGATTGAAATTTTTTAATGTGTATGTGGCTCATGTAAACCGCAACATATGGAAGCCCATCGTTTGCGGTGACAATCGAAACTCCTATGCCAAAGGCGAGCCGGGGTGTCAAAACATTACTCTTTCAATACCAGATATCTTGCCAAAAAGTCAAATATCTTAATGGTTTCAGATCGTTGTTATGATTAACATAGTTGCATTGCCGATTGAACGTTATTGGGAAACCGCAATCATCTCCTCTACACAATATATTGTATATTTCTGTTCTAAACCAAGCCGGTCTTTAATTCAAGATGCCTCAATCGTCTCTTTGCCAAAATGGAAGATTAGGAATCGGAATCGTTCCTCTCTCCCGTTTATCAATAAACCCAAAATCGGATTCCTGCCTGTGTATGCCTTGTTCGTTTAACATAATCGGTGTCTGTTTTAAAGACCGGGGCGTTCTGTACAGGCTTTATTTCCGGGGCCCGGCAAGTGTGCTTTCAATCCGCCTTTTGATTCGCCTTCAATCAGAGACTTAATGTCCGGGTAGGCATATATGGTTTGCGCATTGTTTTGCGGTAAACCGCCCGTATCGGCCGACGGCCCGTAAACACTATAGACGCTTCTTCCCAGCATCCTGAGTATCGCTGTCTGCTCTCCGCGATGATGGGCGGTATGGGCTAGCCTTCTTAGCATAATCCAGGTTCGCAATCGCCGGGCATCAAAAAAAGCAACCTCTTGTTCCCACCAGGTTTTGTCCTTTGCTCTCAAGACAGCCAGTCGTTTGCCGGAATCTTCGGCATAGCGTTTAATGAATTCAAGCCGCGTTTCCTCTGCGGGCAAAGGATTTGCAGCAACGTCAATGCCGAACATATTGCAAAACCATTTATTTTCACTGAGGCACTGATGGACCATGTGCTCAAGTGGATTTCGGTCTTTTTGCTCAAATGGATGGGGACGGACTAAAAGATCTTCAGCTTTGAACATACTCCAAACGCCGAGTGTCTTAAGACGTTCGGTATCATAAGTGTCGACAAGAAATTGATATTCCATTTTTGCCTCTCTTCAAGTTTCTCGCAAGTTAACCCGGTCACCGCCTGCCCGGCGCAGCCTTGGCGAAGCCGGGTTCACTGCTTGCCCGGCGTAGCCTTGGCGAAGCCGGGTTCACGAATTTCCTGCTTGCCCGGCGTAGCCTGGCGAAGCCGGGTGCCGATGGGCCGCTTCCCAGCGCTTGTCAAGAAAATACAGGATGGGAACCGTCATGCGCGAAAACAGCAGGGAAGCGACTTCCCCGGCCATCAGCGAAATAGCCAGGCCCTGAAAGATGGGATCGAACAAAATGACCGAGGCGCCCACCACCACGGCCGCGGCCGTCAGCATCATGGGCCTAAAGCGCACGGCGCCGGCGTCGATCACCGCCAGATCCAGGGGCATCCCCTGCGCAATCCGCAGTTCGATGAAATCGACCAGAATAATGGAGTTGCGCACCACGATCCCGGCACCGGCAATAAAGCCGATCATGGAAGTGGCGGTAAAAAAAGCGCCCATCAGCCAGTGGGCCGGAAGAATCCCGATCAGCGAGAAGGGAATGGCCGCCATAATGACCAGCGGGGTGGAAAACGACTGAAACCAGCCGACCACCAGGACAAAGATCAGCAGCAAAACCGCTCCGAAGGCAATCCCCAGGTCCCGAAACACCTCGTAGGTGATATGCCATTCCCCGTCCCATTTCATGGCGAAACGGCGGTCGCTTTGCGGCAGTCCGGCGGTGTGCTGGGCTATTTGGTAGCCCTCGGGAATCTCGAGGGCGGCGATTGTTTTGCGCATCTCCAGAATGGCATAGACCGGACTTTCCTTGACACCGGCCACGTCCCCGATGACATACACCACCGGCATCAGGTTTTTATGATAGATGCTGCGGTCCAGGTCGGTGCGGCGGGATTTTACCAGTGCGGAAAGAGGGACCAGGTTCCCGTCGGCGGCGGCAAGCTTGATTTCCATGAGACGATCGATACCGGACCGGTATTTTAAAGGCGCGCGCAGTTCAATGGGAACGTCTTCCTTTTCCCGGGGCCGGTGCAACAGCCCCACCTGCTTGCCGCTCAGGAATATTTCCAGGACCCGGCTTATCCGGGCCACCTGGATACCGTGCAGGGCGGCCTTTTCCTGGTCCACTTCCAGATCAAAGCGCTCCTGGGATTCCTCCATGTACCAGTCCACATCCACCACGCCGGGAGTCTGCTCAAAAATATCGCGAACCTTCAGGGCGATGTCCCGCTGACGGGCATAGTCCGGCCCGTAGATCTCGGCCACCAGCGTCGCAAGCACCGGCGGTCCCGGCGGCACCTCCGCCACTTTGACCCGGGCGTTGTAGCGGTCTGCAATTGCTTTGAGCGCCGGCCGCACGCGCTTGGCAATCTCGTGGCTCTGCTGTTTACGAAGCCCCTTGGCGGCAAGATTCACCTGGATATCGGCCAGTTGCGGCCCCCGGCGCAGGTAGTAATGGCGAACCAGGCCGTTGAAATTGTAAGGTCCGGAAGTCCCCACGTAGACCTGATAATCGACCACCTCGTTGACGGTCTTTAAAAAGTCTCCCATTTCCAATGCTGCCGCCGCGGTTTCTTCAAGGGTCGCGGATTCCGGCATGTCCAGGATCACCTGGAACTCGCTCTTGTTGTCAAAGGGCAGCATTTTGACCCGCACCAGGCCGATGGCGACCAGCGTACAAGCGGCCAGCAGAAGGCCTGCGACGCCCAAAAGAAACGACCAGCGCAACAGCGGCCTGTGGATCAGGGGTTCCATGACGCGCCGATAGAGCCGCGTGGCCTTGTCTTCGGTGTGATGGCCTTCAGGCCGGCCTTCGGCCGGGGCTTGGTGCCGGATCAGGTGCAAAGATGCCCAGGGAGTCACGCTAAAGGCCACCAGCAGCGAAAACACCATGGCGGCCGCTGCGCCCACCGGGATGGGACGCATATAGGGTCCCATCAGGCCGCCCACAAAGGCCATCGGAAGGATGGCGGCGATCACCGCCAGGGTCGCCAGAATCGTGGGATTGCCCACCTCGTCCACGGCCTCGACGGCCACGCTGAATTTCGGCCGGCCGCGGTTTTCTGCGAGCCTGAAGTGCCGCACAATATTTTCCACCACCACGATGGCGTCATCCACCAGGATGCCAATGGAAAAGATCAACGCGAAAAGGGTGATGCGGTTGAGGGTGTAGCCGTGCAGGTAAAACACCGCCAGCGTCAGGGCCAGGGTCACCGGAATGGCGCAGGCGACCACACCCGACTCCCGGATACCCAGGGTCAGCAGGATCAGGATGGTCACGGAAACAACGGCGATCAGCATGTGCCAGAGGAGTTCGTCCGATTTTTCCTTGGCGGTTTCGCCGTAATGCCGGGTAACGGTCACATGGATGTTGTCCGGCACGACCGTACCGCGGGCATCGTCCAGGCGGGCCAGGACCCTGCGGGCAACGGCAATGGCATTGGTCCCTTTGCGCTTGGCAACGGTCAGGGTAACGGCCGGATAGGCCCCTTTGGGGGGCGCATGAGGGGCAAGCCCCTTTTCACCGGCAGCCGGCCCGGGACCGAAAAAGACGTACTGATCCGGTTCCCGGGGACCGTCCACAATCTCGGCCACATCGCGCAAATAAACGGGACGGCCGTTATGCACATTCACCACCACGTTGCCCACATCGGCCGAATCCTTCAAGAATCCGCCGGTATGCACCAGAATCTGACCGCTTAACGAAGGGAAACTCCCGGCATCCGACTCCTGGTTGGCGGCGCACACCATGGCGGTAACCTTGTCGATATCGAGCCCGTAGGCGGCCAGGCGGACCGGATCCAGACGGACTTCCACCTGGCGGTTTTGTCCGCCGATCAAACCGGTGATGGAAGCGTTGGGTTCGCGTTTCACAATGTTCTCGACCTCGGCGGCCACCCGGCGCAGGGTATAACCATCCGCATCTTGGCTCCAGAACGTTAAAGCCAGGATGGGGACATCGTCGATGTAGCGGGGCTTGACCAGCGGCGGCGTCACCGCCCAGGGGATCCGGTCGTAGTTGGCCAGCAACTTGGACTGCAGACGAACGATCGATTTCTCCTCGTCCTGTCCCACATAGAACCGAACCACCGTCAGGCACATGCCCGGGCTTGAAGTGGAATAGATGTATTCAACCCCGGGAATCTCCCACAGCAGCTTTTCCATTGGACTGGTCACGCGCTGCTCCACCTCCTGTGCACTGGCTCCCGGCATGCGGACGAAGATATCGATCATGGGTACGATGATCTGGGGTTCTTCTTCCCGGGGCAAGGCTATCACCGCCGCAATTCCCAGGAGAATGGAAGCAATCACAATCAGAGGGGTCAGTTTCGAATCGATGAAAAACTGCGCCATTTTACCGGCCGGTCCGCTCTTTGCGGTCATGAGCCAACCTCCACGCGGGCGCCGTCCACAAGTCTGGGCACAGGGCTTGCCACATAGCGAATCCCGGCCGAAAGTCCGGAAATGACTTCCACGGAATCGCCAAAGGTTCGGCCGGTACGAATGAGACGAAAGCGGGCGATCTGATCGGCGTCCACCACGAAAATACCGGTCAACTGCCCCTGGACGATAAGGGCCGCAGCCGGTATCAACAGCAGACCCTCTGGGGCCATGGGAATGGTGACCCGTGCAAACATGCCGGATCGAACGGCCGGGTCGGCGGGCAAATCCACTTTTACCAGAAACGAACGGCTGTGTTGATCCGCAGCCGGCGCGATCGTCGTGACGGTTCCCTCCAGCGACGGGATTGACAAGCTGGGAACCCGGATCATTACCTTCCGGTCGAGGCTGACAAAATGAACGTGGGTCTCGGGAATGACCAGCTCGACGCGAAAGGCGCCGGTTTTTTCCAGTGACACCAGCGGCGTCCCCGCAGCGGCCAGATCACCGGGTTCCACCATCTTGGCCGTAACGATGCCGTCATAAGGTGCCCGAACGCTGGCATCCTGCAGGCTTACCTGGGCCGCGGCCACAGCAGCCTCGGCCTGCTGAACGCCATGGCCGGCGGCTGATGCCATGGCTTCGGCCTGGCGCTGGCGCGCCTCGATTTCATCGAATTCCTGCCGGCTGACCGATTCCTGCTTCGCAAGAAGCAGATAACGCTGGTAGGTGGCCTGGGCCAGATCAGCCCCGGCCCGGGCCGCGGCCTCGGTCCGGCCGGCCTGGGCCAGGGCTTCTTGGGCCTGTCGCAACTGGGCCGTCACCTGGCGGCCGTCCAGCACAACCAGCAGGTCTCCTTGATTCACGCGGTCCCCTTCCCGCACAAAAACTTTTTTCACCGTTCCCAAAAGCTTGCTGGACAGGGTACTGGCCGTCCGGGCCTTTACCGTCCCCATGGCCTCATAAAACAAGGGCCTCTGGGTAACCGCGGCAACCGCCACAGAAACCTTCACCGCCTCTTGAGACTTTTGCGCAGTGGTTCCGGGCTCAATCTTTTCACCGCAACCCCAAGGCAAACATAGCATGCACAAAAGAAGTCCGCCTAATAATCTTCTTTGAAACATGGTATACTCCGTTATTTTTAATAGAATATCTGGACCCAGAGGACCCGGCTTTGATTTGCCCCTGAAAGGGGCTGCTTTCCTGCAAATAGAACAAGTTTAAAGTGCCTTAAGTGAGCTAAAGTGCCTAAAGTTAAGGAATTCTGTCAATTATATAAATGTAGTGGAGCGAAGCGACTCCATAACTTTAGGCACTTTAGCTCACTTAAAACTTTAGGCACTATTAAGGTTTTCGGCAGAGCCGGATATCTCTGACCTGACCCAGAGGGCCATGTTTTTCAGGACTAAATAAAAATGTCCGTCAAAAATCTTCATGAAATATCCAGGCTAATGGAAATTCTCATCCAACGTGCCGGCCGCCAAATAGAGCCCGACAACGGCGACCTTATAATCGCCAATCGCTTTGAAATGGCTGGTTCGGGTCTGCTGTAGCGCCAGCTCGGCGTCCAAAAGCTCGATGATGGTCAAAAGTCCGCTGTTGTATCGGTTGCAAACGATGCGCAGCGCTTCCTCGGCCTGATCAACCGCAGATCGGGCAACCTGGATGCGTTTCCAGGCACTCTCGGTTTGAAGAAAAGCCGCTTTCGTCTCTACCCGGATTCCCTGTTCCATTTCCCGCTGCACGGCATTCACTTCCAGCAGAACGGCCCGGGCTTCTCTGGTCTTGGCAGAGAGACGCTGGCCGGAAAAAAGATTTATGCTCACCAGCGCTCCCAGCGTATAGTTCTCGCCCCGATCACTGAAATCCTCGGTATTCATTTCGTAATTTCCCACAAGATTGACGGAAGGCAGATGGGCGGCCCGGGCTTTGCTGATTTCCTCGCGTGCAATGTCTTGCTGGTATTGAAGCTGTTTGTAATCGGCGCGCCGCGAGAGCGCCGTGTCGATCCAATGGTCCACAGGTTCTGCGATCGCATCGCCCGCCTCCAGGGGACTGGTCAGTTCATACAGGCTGTCCACCGGAACTCCCATGGCTGCATTTAATTCCGCCCGCGCAATGGCCACCTGGCTTTCGGACACCAGGTGCTGCTGCTCCAGTTGGGCAATGTGCACCTGGGTGCGAAGCAGGTCACTTTTGACAACAAAGCCGCTTTCAAAGCGGGACCGGACCATTTTCAGGTGTTCCCGGGCCGTGTCGAGTGCCTGGCGCATCACGCTTAGCTGTTCCTGGGCCAGAAGAAGACCGACATAGGCGCGCACTGCCCGGACAATAACCTGTTGACGGGTTCGGTCCATCATGTGGACCGCCGCCGTGCTGCCCAGCTTGGCCTGGCGCCAGCCGAACCAGGTCTGCCCGCCGTCAAAAAGGGACCAGGACACGGACAGGGTGCTTGCAAAATTGTCAATCGCATCCGGATCATTCAGTTTGACCGGATCAAAATCCGACGTTTTGATAATTTCCTGATTCAGATTGGTGCCAAAGGCCCACATGGGATTGGTGGTACGATTGTACGATTCGCTGAAATAGACCTGGGGGAACAGGCCCGAACGCGCCTGGGTGATACGCTCCTCAGAGGCCTTGACACGCGAGCGCGCAGCCGACATGGTTGCATTTTCTCTCACAGCGGTCTGAACGGCCTCAGAGAGGCTGAGCCCAGCCGGGCTTTGCTGCTCTTGGGCGGCATCAACCAAGGCCGGAACGCTCATCACCAAAAGAACCCAACAAAATATTCCGGATGCAAGTCGCTTCATCAAACACTCCGCACAGTGAAGCCCCCCGCCCTCAAGGGTTGGAGTTCTGCCTTTCAGGCAGTGCTTTGCAGCGGGAAGCGGGCCGGTCAGGCGGGTTGGCCGTAGCGGCATGGGAATTGATTCACTTTCAGCCAAATCATCATAGGAAAAAAAACCGGGGATGTCAATTGCCAATAGCCTGAGGGCAGGTGCCTGATAGCTAAACAATTTCAATTTATTATAATAGATAATGAATGACCGCTGGCGAATAACCAGCAACACCTAGTTGACATTTCATCATTGTTGTTCTACTTTTACCCTTCAAATAAAAATTGAGGTGCGTGCCATCGAAATAATTCATACAGCCAAAGAAATGCAGGCGCGCTCGGATCGAAACCGGCGTGAAGGCAAAACCATCGTTTTCGTTCCCACCATGGGGTATCTCCATGAAGGCCACCTGTCCCTGATGAGGACGGGATTGAGGCACGGAGATGATCTGGTGGTGAGCATTTTCGTCAATCCGACCCAGTTCGGTCCCGGGGAGGATCTGGATGCTTATCCGCGGGATATGGACAGGGACCTCGAACTTGCCCGCAAAGAGGGCGTTGCTGCAGTATTTGCCCCGCATGCAAAAGAAATTTACAGCCGTGGCTATCAGACCTATGTAGCCCTGAAAAAACTTCCCGGGCATCTTTGCGGAATTTCCAGACCGATACATTTCAGAGGGGTTGCCACCGTTTGCACCAAACTGTTCAACATCGTCAAACCCCATGTGGCTGTTTTCGGCCGGAAGGATTACCAGCAACTGCTTGTCATCCGCCGGATGGTACAGGATCTGAATTTCGATATTACCATTATCGGTGCTCCCATCGTCAGGGAATCCGACGGTCTGGCCATGAGTTCCCGCAACACTTACCTGACACCAGAGCAGAGGATTTCTGCCCTCACCCTTTACACGTCCCTGCAAAATGCCCGCGGGCGTGTTGAAAGCGGAGAAAAAGATGCTGCCGAAATTATAGCAGCGGCATCGGAGCTGATAATGTCCCGCCCGGAAACCGCGATAGATTATATTGCCGTCTGCGATCCTGAAACTCTTGATGATGTGACCACCATTGAACAACCGGTATTGATGGCCCTGGCCGTCAAGGTCGGCACAACCCGCCTGATCGATAATATGATCTTGACACCTTAACGACCAATAATCGGCGATTACTGCGCATGTAAATATGCCAAAATAAATATAGGAGACAATTTATGAGCAACGAACAATTCTTTTTTACATCCGAATCCGTGACTGAGGGGCACCCTGACAAGGTTGCCGACGCCATATCAGATTCCGTCCTGGACGCAGTTCTTACACAGGACAAGTACGGCCGGGTGGCCTGTGAAACCCTGGTGACCACCGGCCTTGTTTTTATCTCCGGTGAAATTACAACCAACTGTTATGTCGACATGCCGGAGGTTGCCCGCAAAACCATCCGTGAAATCGGGTACAGCTCTTCCCTGATGGGCTTCGACTGGCAGACCTGTTCGGTGATTACCAGTATCGGCCAACAATCTGCGGATATCGCTCAAGGGGTAAACGGCAAAGGGCTTTTCAAGGAACAGGGCGCCGGAGACCAGGGTCTGATGTTCGGGTTTGCCACCAGCGAGACCCCTGAACTGATGCCCATGGCGATCATGTACGCGCACAAGTTAAGCCGGCGTCTGGCCACCGTGCGTAAAAACGGTTCCCTTGATTTCTTAAGGCCCGACGGCAAAACCCAGGTGACGATCGAATATGAAAACGGCAACCCCAAACGGGTGGATACGGTTGTTATCGCCGCCCAGCACAAACCGGATGTCTCTTATGAAGATTTGAAAGAAGCGATCATCGAAGAAGTCATCAAAAAAGTGATCCCTAAGGAAATGATTGACGGCGACACCCGTTATTTTATCAATGCCACCGGCAGGTTTGTCATCGGCGGCCCCATGGGAGACTGTGGCCTTACCGGTCGCAAAATTATCGTTGACACTTACGGCGGACAGGGAAGCCACGGCGGCGGCTGTTTTTCCGGCAAAGATCCGTCCAAGGTGGACCGCAGCGGTTCGTACATGGCCCGGCACGTCGCCAAAAACATCGTAGCTGCCGGTCTTGCCAAAAAATGTGAAATCCAGATCGCCTATGTCATCGGCGTGGCGCGACCGGTGTCTGTCATGCTGGACCTTATGGGAACAGGGGTTATCCCCAAATCCAGGCTTAAAGAAATCATCCTGGATACCTTTGATTTCAGGCCTGCCGCCATCATCGAATATCTGGATCTTTTGCGGCCCATTTATCGCCAAACGTCGGCATACGGTCACTTTGGACGGAATGAACCCGATTTCTCCTGGGAAAAAACCAACATGGTGGATGTACTCAGGGATAAGGCCGGGCTATAAAACAGGAATCAGGATTTAAAAGGAGGTCGAAAACGGATGGATTACGATGTTAAAAACATTAAGCTTGCAAAAGAAGGTTTGCTTCGAATCGAATGGGCCAATCAAAGCATGCCGGTTCTCAACCAAATCAGAACGCGATTCAAAAAAGAAAGGCCTTTGAAAGGTATTTGCGTGGCAGCCTGTCTGCATGTTACCACCGAAACCGCCTCGCTGATGCAAACCTTGAAGGCCGGCGGCGCCAAGCTCGCCCTTTGCGCCTCCAACCCCTTAAGCACCCAGGACGATGTGGCCGCCTCGCTGGTAAAACATGATAAAATTCCTGTTTTCGCCATCAAGGGCGAAGACACCAAAACCTATTACGGGCACATCCACGCCGCGCTCGACTTCAAACCTCAATACACCATGGATGACGGTGCCGACCTGGTTTCCACGATTCACTCCGAGCGCCCGGAACTCCTTAACGGCGTGCGCGGCGGAACCGAGGAAACCACTACCGGTATTATTCGTTTAAAGAGCATGGCGGCCGACGGGGCCCTGCAATACCCGATCATAGCGGTAAACGACGCTCAGACCAAACATTTATTCGACAACCGTTACGGCACCGGCCAGAGCACGATGGACGGCATCATCCGGGCGACCAACCGCCTGATGGCGGGAGCCGCTTTTGTTGTTTGCGGTTATGGCTGGTGCGGCCGGGGGCTGGCTTTGAGGGCTCGCGGCATGGGAAGCAACGTGATCGTTACCGAAATTGACCCGACAGCCGCGCTGGAAGCGGTCATGGACGGTTTTACCGTGATGCCCATGCGACAGGCGGCAAAAATCGGTGACTTATTCTGTACGGTTACCGGCAACATCAACGTCATTCGCCAGGAACATTTCAAGGTCATGAAGAACGGCGCCATCGTATCCAATTCCGGCCATTTTAACGTTGAACTGGATCTTAACGGGCTGGAAGCCATTACAGCATCGAAACGCGAACTCAGGCCTTTTGTGGTAGAACACCTGCTTGAAAACGGCCGGCGCATAAATGTTCTGGGGCAAGGACGGCTGATCAATCTTGCGGCTGCCGAGGGTCATCCATCCAGTGTCATGGATATGAGTTTTGCCAACCAGGCCCTGAGTATCGAATATATGGTCAAAAGCAAAACGATGCTTGAAAACGATGTCTATCCGGTACCCGAACTCATCGACAAGGCGATTGCCAAAGCAAAACTGGCGTCCATGGGTGTTGGTATCGACAAGCTTACGGCCGAACAGAAACGCTATCTGGCGTCCTGGAGTATGGGCACCTAGTCCCGCTTGAAGCTCCCTGCATCCCTGTAGTGATTAGAATTGATAATAAAAATCACATTTAAAGGTTCGACATTATCCTTTCGTAATGAAGCTGTTCACAGACTACCCGCCCTGCATCGTCGAACGTGATACCTTCCATCTCGAGTAGGGCCCGCTTCATTTCAAGGCCACCTTGATAGCCACCAAGCTGCCGGTCCGAACGGATGGCTCGATGACAAGGCACGATCAGAGGAAAAGGGTTGTTCGCCAAGGCATTTCCCACGGCCCGCGCTCCGTTCCTTTTCCCCAGATATTCTGCGATTAGTTGATAGGTACTGATGCTCCCCCGTGGGATCCGGTACTCCGCTCGTAGAACAGATTGTTGAAACACAGAGCACATGTCCAAATCTGCAACATCGAGCGAAATCTCAATATCATCTCCTTCAAGAAGCCCTTTGATTGCATCGGCTACAGCATCAACCTCGGCGCAGGAAGATGCTTGCGAATTGGGGTAAATCTCGGCCACTTGCTCTTCAGCGCACAAACCAGGCTTTGAGAGCAGAACCCGGATGATTCTGGGATTGTCATTGAACCCGGTCCAGATAACGCCCACAGACCCGAAAGGGGTTGACTTTATGATCTTTTTATTCATATGTCGAACGGGGCTCTTCACTGTTTTTCAAAAGCTTCTACCACCGAAATATACTTTTCATGGATCATTTTCCTATCGAATTCCCAAAACTCATCAAGCATAGCCTGGTCTTCCTGCTCAGAAAAATACTTTCTAGCAGCTGGGAAAAAGACCTTGTCCTCTTTTTCAATGTGTTTCGGATAAAAGTCTGCCAATAAAGAAAGATTAGATGCGATTTCTGCCAAAGCCGACTCGTCGCCATTTCGATAACGGCTGTTGGCTTCGACCAGTTTCCTTGTAGTTTTTCGCCCAATAACGTGCTCCTCGATCAGCTCATTCATCAACTTTCTGTCCTCTTTGGACAACTCCTTTTCTTCAAGATCTCTGAAAAGAATATCCTCTTCTTTTCCGTGATGAGTCCTGTCGGCATATATTCGGATGAAGTCAACCGTTATGTCGACGAATATCGGATCAACCTTTTTTTCTTTCTCGATTTGTACGAGAATCAGTTTGATTATCACAATCATACGCTCGATTAAACGGTGTTCTATCATGAGTGGTGCACGTGCCTGCATTTTAATCCTCCTTCCTTTAGGCCCCGAACGTTAAAGATTGTATCCGGAGTTTTGCGCAGCAAAATTCCAGATACAATCATGTTGAACTGAGCCGCCTTTCCCGCCGCTATGGGATTTCAATCCTGTCTTTTTCCAAATCGGTTCTCGCATTTTTTTGTTTTCTGAAAATTGAATAGACTGCATTATTTCATCGGGTAGCAATTCATCTAAAGGGCAAACCGCTGCCGGATTACCTTCAAATAACTTAGATGCAAATGCATCTATCTGGTATAGGGATATTTCCATCTGTTTTCCTCAAAAAACATAACGGGCTGCAAGATAATTGCCATCAGGTCCACTTGCTGTCTATGTTAAGCTCTTGAATTAATGCATAAAATATTTTATTATTCACTATTCAAGCTTTGACATTGTCCCCGCCCTGTTTTTTCCTTTCTACTCCCGCCCACTCGGCTTTGGCCTCCACTGCTGTTTACCCACCCATCCATCCGAGGCGGAGTCGACGATGTCGAACCGCGGAATATACGGCTTGATGTCCAGCAAGGGCGATCCATCCAAAACATCAACGCTAGTTACGATTAAGGTGTTACCCTCCCGACGCTCCAATCGAACGATAGACATACCGATCCGGTTCGGTCGGCAAGGATGCCGTGAAGCAAATACGCCATGAGGTTCATCGTCAAGGAACGTGGGCCTTACCAATTTGATTTCTCCAGCCTGATCGAACAAGTACAAAAGATAGATGTGCGAGAACGTTTCAATATCCTTAAGGCCGGCGGCGTATTCCTTGAATACCTCGACTCTCCCCTCCGCACCCTCAGAGTAGATGGGTTGAATCGGACAAGCATCCTTTGTCGTATGCGGGGAGTGTATAATTCCGATTGGTCGAAGCTGCATATTTTTAGTCCTATCTTGGCGAACGGCGCGCCTGACCAGCGGGCGTGGTTTTTAGCCCGTCTGCGTCCAGGCGCATGTTATGCCTGAATTTCATCAATGGGTAATATTTGTTTTCCGTGACGGATTGTAAGAATGGAGGCCTGTGTTTTTTCTGCCCGGTAAATAATCCGATAGTTGCCATAAATTAGTTCCCGAAAATCCTTGCTATTGATTTCCGGTACAATTCGACCACTTTCTGGAAATGACTTTAATTGCTCAACTTTAGAAAAGACTGTATCTATCCACTTCTCTGCTGCGGTCGGATTGTCACGAGAAATATACTCAGCTATCTCTGCCGCTCTCTCCACCGCCAAGGGGGACCAAATTATTCTCATTTGCCGGCCCGCTTTAATACATCTGCTTTTGCGGCATCATGGTCTATTCCGGTTCCACTTTCAAGCTGAGCAATAGAAGTTTGTATATCTTGAAGCAATTCAATTTTTTCTTGCATGGCCTCATATTCACTCACGTCAAGCAAAACGGCGACTCCTTTGCCATGCTGTGTGATAACAAGAGGTCTTTTTGTGTCATGTATCTGCTTTAGAAAGGAAGCAATCCCAGTTCGAAACTCAGACATTGGGCGGATATCTTGATCGATTTTTAATCTTTGCATAAGGCACCTCACAATACTTTTAGTGTACATTGTAGCGTACAATTTATGGTGCATGCAAGTAAAAAATTTATCGAGGGCATAACGCTCAGGATCAGGTGTACAAAAAGCCAGCCAATGCATTTCGATCCTGCAAAGAATTGCAGCGGAATGTAGTTCTGGTGCAGCGCCATGTTCGGTAAAAGTGAAATAAAATTAAATCAGACTATGTCGTTCAAAGGTCTTAACAACTTTTCGAATTCGAGTTTACCAAAGACTTTGAACGTATTGATAGTTTAAGATTCTTTTATCCTTTGTAAGAATCGTGGCATTCTCTTCTCGTGCCGTTGCCACAATTATCTGATCTGCCGGATCGTCATGGAAAGGCTTTGGAAGTACTGTTGAGCGGTAGGCTATAATGGGCGTAAGATGGACAAATCTGAGTTTTGGCATTTCCAAAGCGGTATTGATCCACTCCTCCGGGTTGTAGGAAATACCAATCTTCCCTTTTTCCAAAAGCTTACTGAATTCCCAAGGTGAAATTGCAGATAAAAGAAGCTCATCATATCCCTCTGTATTTTCAATCAGTTTCATGACTTTCTGCGACAGATTTTGAGGTCGCATATTCCACCAAACCCAGGTATGAGTATCGAGAAGGTATTTCATTGACATGCTTCCCACAATCCTTCACCAAGCGGAGTGATTATATCCTTTTCGAAAACAAAAGCATCCGAAAGTTTGCCTGGTGTTGGCGTTATTACGGATGTGCGATAGGGAACGACTTGAGCAAGGGGCTTGCCTCTTTTCGTTATGACGATGCTTTCTTGGGATTTTGCAACCTCGTTTAGTACCTTCAACGCATGTGCCTTAAATTCGCTTATGGCCATTGTTTTCATGTGATCGCCCCCTTTTTTAGAATAAAATAGTCAAGTCAAGTGGTCAAGTCAAGAAAAAATGTCAAATTATATCTAAAGATCAAGGATATCCTTCATGAGGCGAAAATGACTGTCAAGAGAGTAAATTTCACAATGATTTTGTTTTGCGTTTTGAACGATGATAAGATCCGGTATACCAACGCCATTCAAGCCATTTTTGAGGCATTTGTATTGATAATCAATAATTTGGTTCCAATTTATAGATAAGTTTAACTTGTTAATGTTAAGCAATAAATTGATAATCTTGCTTTTGTTTTGAACTTTTAAGTATGGTATTAGCTCTGCCAGAATGAGATCATTTGTTACAAGGAGATTTTCATCTATCAAGAAATCAAGTTTTTCAGAATTTTTTCCACTTCTAAAATACTCAATCCATACTGATGTATCGACTAATACCGTCATTAACGCCCTCTGATAGTATCTAAATCGATATCCAAATCAACTTTCCCTTTAAAATCTTTTAACTCTGAAATTTTTGACTTTTTAATTAATTCTTCCAAGGCTGTGATTATGACTTTGGTCTTTGTCTTAATCTGGGTAGCCTTCATAGCCTCATTTAATAAATCTTCAGGTAAATCAAGCGTTGTTCTCATTATCGGCCTCCTTTTATGCATAAAATTATCATATTATGCATATGCTGTCAATTTTTTATAGGCCGAACGTTAAAGATTGTATCTGGAGTTTTGCGAAGCGAAATTCCGGATACAATCATGTTGAACTGAGCCGCCTTTCCCACCTATGGGATTTCAACCCTGTCTTTTTCCAAATCGGTTCTCGCATTTTTTTGTTTTTTTGAAAATTGAATAGCTTTTAGATGCCTGTGGGGAATTGGGGTCTGGCCACGCTAACTCGTTGGAAATACGACCTTTCAGGTCGTGTCAATCCTTCAAGGTTAGGCACACGGGAGTTTTATCCTTTCACGTTGATTACAATTTCTGCTTTTATTCGCTCTTGTTGTTCGGGGGGGGGGAGAAAACAAAGGTGGTCATTTTTCTTGAACCCTAACTTAGGCAGTAGCTT
>JACKQG010003296.1_pt1 | contig 19991 bp, 19 predicted proteins | sample 8237621 | NCBI WGS metagenome assembly JACKQG01 (sample SAMN15677084, study PRJNA649215) | marine metagenome | biome: marine; feature: Black Sea; material: saline water; isolation source: suspended particulate matter (SPM) from the Black Sea western gyre | collected 2013-06-09/2013-06-10 | depth... | reverse complement strand
AATCCTGCTACGTATCCTGTCTTTCCGAAAGGAAAGTCACCCTTGGGTGTGTCCAGCTTGAGGTCCGAAAGGACTCCGATGGAGTTTTCGGACTCCTTCGGAGCTCTGATGGTTTCGGAGAATGAAGTCACCGACGACTGGCGCTTCGCTGGTCTTACGGTTCGAAGAAACTTAATAGGAGGACAGGCGTACATTGACGAGGATAAAATTATCCCCATTTGGGAGCTGTCTTAAATGACACCAAAAGTTTTCGTGATTGATAAGAAAGGCAAACCTTTACTGCCGACCCATCCTGCAAGGGCAAGAAAGCTCTTGAGAAGTGGGAAAGCAAAAGTAACAAGGGTTGTTCCATTCACCATCCAGCTTGAAAGAATAATTGAAAAGGAAGTTGGCTCTTTTGTTATTGGCATAGACGACGGGGCGAAAGAAGTAGGAATTGCTATTTTGAATAAAAAAACACAAGAAGTTGTTTTTCGTGGTACAATAAAATTGCGACAGGATGTTTCAAGAAAGATTAAGCAACGCGCCCAATTACGAAGGAATCGTCGATGCCGGAAGCTCAGGCATAGGAAAGCCAGATTTAAAAACCGTAAACCGAAAACGCCACAACCTTCAATTCGACAGAGAAAAGAATCAATTGTAAGGGTGGTTTGTGATTTAAAGAAAGTTTTAAATATCACAGCCGGAATAATTGAACAAGGTCAGTTTGATGTCTCTTCTCTCGCGGCTGGAAGGCAGTTAGTTTCAACTGAGTTCCAGCAAAGTGAATACGAAGGAAGGAATTTTAGAGCCAAAGTCTTATGGCGTGATGAATACACTTGCCAGCGCTGTTTAGCTAAGGAAAAACTTAATGCCCATCATATAATGGGAAAAGGAAAAGGTGGTACGGATACTCCTAAAAATGGTATAACCTTGTGTAAGAGATGCCATGATGAACTTCATTCAGGAAAATGGCAATTAGACAAGAAACCCAAAACCTTCAAATATCCAATGCACTTAATGCAGGGAAAGCGTTATATTTTAACGCTTCTTAAAGAAATAGGGCTTTCTGTTACAAGGTGCGTTGGGTGGATGACAGCGTACTGGCGGAAAAAGATTGGCATAGAAAAGAGCCATTCAAATGATGCAATAGCAATGGTAACAAGGAGTTACATGCCAAATATTGTTTCCCTTGAATATACTATTCTCCCCAAGAGGGCAAAAGTTTGGGCAGATAATCCGACTAAGCAAAGAAAAGAGAAACTTGGATTTAAGCATTATGATTTAGTGAAAGCAAGACATCGCACCAAAGGTTGGGTAATAGGTTCAGTTAGAGCACTCAAAGCAAAAGTTATGACTTTGCGAACCAAAGAAGATGTAAATTTCCCAGTTAGTTACCGAAAATCTAAATTACTAACCAGATTCAATCGAATCATTTATTCTTATTAGCTTGAAAAAAAGAGGAAAGGAAGGTGAAAAACCTGGTTTTTAAGAAAGTAGAAAAACAGATAGAAACACTTAGGAAAAAAGAACCAGGAAAATAAAATGAATTGCCCTTATTACCGGCAACCAAAATCAAATCAAAACTGTGGGTTATGCACGGACGGTAGAGTTTCTGCTCCAATTCCCACACCATCGTATAAACTGCAATTCTGTCTCTCATCAGCGGATTGTCGGACACTATGTCCCATCTACGCAGAAATCAAGGCGCGAAAAACACGTTCCGCGAATCTTGGATTACTTAAAGACGCTTTCAATGTTGTAATACGGAGAATAGAATCTTTCTTACAAGCGACGTATTAGGTCACGAAATCTGAATCGTAACCAAATAAGAGTTGGCTCATATAGGAATTTAGGTGAAAAGGCGTAAAACGTAACCAAACTTTTCTTTTAGAAAGAAAAGTTTGATCAAAAGAAACACTGAGGAAAAAGTAATACGTAATAACCCACATTGAGCAACCCCCGTCACCACTGGGCGCAATTTACTTAACAGAAGTGAACCCCCATAGGGGCATGCGCTGAGAACCCTTGTTTCATGGGAATTCTTGGTACTACACATTTGTTACCTGCTCAATGTAGGTAATAAGTAAAAGATTACGCTTTACGTTTTACGTATTACTAACGGAATATAGTAAAACGTGGTTAGTTTCAATTTCTATTCGGAAGTGAAATCGAAACTAAAATTAGGGAATTTTCTCTTCACGTTTTACGTTTCATAAAAAGGAGAGGAAATGAAAACTTTATTGAAATGCAAAATGGGTATCATCCTTGTGTGTATGATTATATGGGGATTAGGCTGCATTGGACAGGAAGAAATAATAAATCCTGTTGACCCGGGAACATCTGAGCCTATCGTACCAGAACCATTGGTAGGGAACGAGGTTGGAAATCAAGCTCCCGAATTTTCATTGCCAGATGAGAATGGTAACCTGGTTTCTCTTAGCGATTATACGGGTAAACAGAATGTTATCCTTCTCTTTCATACAGGTGCGACATGAGGTGCATGTGCCGCGCAGTTGCGCGAATTACAAGCAAGCTATGAGAATATAAAAGAATTCAACACAATTATTTTATCTATGAGTTCTAAGCCACAAGTTAATGCCAAGAATCTTGTCGATATGTTCCAGTTAGACTATCCTGTATTATCCGATGTTGATACTCAAACGATTCAGGAGTATGGCGTTTCGAATGCGGATGGTGACAATGCCATAATTTCCATTTTTATCATCGACACACAAGGAATTATCAGATGGAAACAAATACCTGAAGGTACAATACCCGGTGAACAAATTATCCAGGAAGTACAAAAAATTGTGGGACAATAAAATGACTTCACTTTGATTCGAGGAGAAGCAACCTTGAAGTCTTAGGCGTAAAACGTAATGCGTAATTCATAAAATTACGTTTTACGTTTTATGGGAAGGCTCTTTTACTTACCCCGCAAATCCACATTGACCCTAATGAAATTAACCAGGAGTAAAAGATATGTTGCTGAAAATAATCGCTTGTGAAATATCATTTCGCGAGATATGTATGGCCGCAGCGCGGTCGGTAAATCTTATTGATTTTGACTTTTTAGCACAGGGTTATCATGATAATCCCGATATCGGGCGGGCACTCATTCAAGAAAAAATTGATTCAGTGGAAAATGGGAAGTACGACGCAATTTTGTTGGGATATGCATTGTGTAGCAATATGCTTGTTGGACTAACGATAAATCATATACCGTTGGTCATTCCTCGAGCGCATGATTGCCTTACCTTTTTTTTCGGCTCTAAAGAGCGGTACATGACACATTATACCTCGCGTCCGGGGACCTATTATTACACCTCAGGATGGTTGGAACATCGCAAACGCAAGACTGAGCGCGTACCAGCAACAGGCTATGGTGCAAAACCTACCTTGAGAAGTGATACGTCCTCCGGAGGAACATCGACGAATCAGGCTGCAACAAAAGAAAATTCGCCATCTCAGAATCATGAAGTTCCTCAAAACACACAAAGCGGATACGGACGTATGAAGAGTTATCAAGAGTTGGTCGAGCAATATGGCGAAGATAACGCTAAATACGTGATGGAAATCATGGGCAACTGGACACAAAATTACACCCACGGTGTATTAATTGATTTTGATTTTACCAAACATCTCAATCTTCGAGGGCAGGTGGAAGAAATTTGTCGCAAGCATGGATGGGAATATGATGAAATCGAAGGTGATATGGGCTTGTTACAGCGTATGTTAGATGGAGATTGGGACAGTAAGGATTTTCTCGTTGTCCAGCCTGGAGAAGTCGTCCGTGCAACTTACGATGATAGAGTCATTGATGTGGAGAAAGTATAATTTGTATTGATTTCTATTTGGAAATGAAATCAATACGAATATTCAGAACTTAATATTCGCCCATTTACAACAAGGTGATAAGAATGAATACGGAAATAATCCATGAATTGAAAGACATTAGTGTAGCCACACTTGAGGAATTCATGACCAAAGATTACGAGTCTTATGAATTTGTCAACGGAGAGTTAAAACTTATGTCAACACCTACGATGGAACACGGACAGATTGGAGTCAATATTATCGTATTGTTACATTCATACGTGAAAGCGAACAAACTTGGTAAAGTCTATTCAATCGAAACCACATTTCAAGTCGGCAAATCGGGAAGAAAACCTGATGTTGCATTTCTCTCACAGGAACATATACCCGAAAATGTACGCCAAGCCAGCTCTATTCCACCTGATTTAGCAATTGAGATTGTATCGCCAAGCGACGCTCTTTATGATGTTCAGGAAAAAGTGTTCGAATATTTGGATGCCGGAACACAGCTTGTTTGGGTGGTTGAACCAGTTGGGCAAACAGTTACTGTCTATCGTTCTCGGACGGATATAAAGGTTTTAACTGTCAAAGACACTTTGACGGGTGGGGATGTCATCAAAGGATTTCATTGTTTGGTAGCGGAAATCTTTGAGTAAGTTACATTCGCGACCTACCTAATGTCTCAGGGGCATGGGATGCTATATCCCTGCCCTCGACATTCGATGATTCAGTAATCTACTTTGACGGTGTTGTCTTTCAGGTTAAACACTGCTATCTTATTCCTAATTAGTTCCATCCCTATCAATGCAATTTCAGATTTAGTAAGAGTTGTTTCTACGACCAAAATATTGTCATTCACAATCAATTCTGCTAGATAAACATCCTCTTCCACAATATCTCCATTAGCCAGTTCATAGGGCTTGACCGAAACAAATTCGAGCTTACATTTCTTTTTTAATTTCACCGGCAATGATAATTCACCATTGAAACCTGTATCCAATATAACATCTAATAGCACAGGAGCTTTCTCACCCACCACAAAGATATTGTCAAGTTTCGGTTACAAATCCTCATTAATATATCCACTAAGAAACCTATGCATCATTTCCCTCCGAAACAGGCACAAATCCTTTTGAAGAATGGACAGCATCGTATCCGATTCTCATCAGGTAGAATATCTTATTAGGGTATTTTTCCTTCGCCTTCAATATAGCCTCAACAGTTGAATCCCCTATAAAAGAATCACCACTTTCAATTTCTATGGCAATAATTCTTCCTTTTTCTGTAGGTTCGAGTTTCTTAGCATATTTCTGGCGATAAATATGTTTGCCTTCTTGCGCAAATGCCTTTTTATCGAAATCCTTATACTTTTCCATTTTTATCATCTCTCAATCAAAAACAGTTTATAAGCTTTGCTCGCAATAACGAAACAAATACCCACAAAAGTTTTGTAAAACTTAGTATAACACTATTTCATAACAAAAGCAAATAAAATGTATTAGTCCTGAGATTTCCGTAAATCTCTAAGTTGATAGTCAACATCAATGTTCTGTTGTGATGTCCTGCTGAAAATGCTCAATAGCCGCTTTGAGTTCCTCTCTCTGCCCGGAGAGATTGAAGACAATCTGGTGAAAGGTCAATCCGGTTGCCATTGTCAGATGAGTCAGCAACAGATACGAGAGCACTTTTACCGCGAGACCGGCATAAGCACCATCTCGTCCTCGCAATCTCATTCCATGAAGCTTGATAACCGACTTGATGTGACGCCAAAATTGCTCAATGCCATGGTGTTGATGCCAGCTAAAAGATTATGGACCAGAAAAGAGTCGAAATGGGACTTTACGCTTCTGCTCTATGTATGAATATAAAAATTCCTCCATCACTTCTTTTTGAGTTAAGTTATAAATTAAGTATGTTTTCATCTGCCTTAAAAGGTAAGCGTAAAACAGATTATACGCCAGAAACAGCATCAGTAAAACCGCGAAAGTTGCATTCGGGTGATGATGGAATTTATGTTCCATAAACCAATTGTCTTTTAAGTCTTTGAAGCCATTATTCTCAATCCCCCATTGTTGATGTACTATTTGTCTGATGACATTAGCAGAAGCCTGAAATTTAGCAAGGGTTGTGACGCAGAAAAAGGTATTTTCCATTACCCCTTTCTTGGTTTGTTTTTTCTTGATAATCTTGAATCCCCGTAAGGGTATATCCCAGTTTATACTGCGATTTAGGGATGGTATCTCGTAGATTTCGTATACAAGTTTATTCTTTTCATCGTATCCTTTAATTGGTTTTGTTAATGTAGAGAGCGCTTTTATTTCTTGAGAGATGACACTATCCTCGTTTTTCACTTTAGCGACGATGTCTTTTGACAGTTCCTTTTTTACAAGGGAGAAAAAAGGATAATTGGTATATAATGCATCGCTGGCAAAAACATCGACAAAACGAGGGCCATAAAGCGTTATCACCTTATGTGCTAAACGCTTTGCCGCGGTCAGTTCACCTTCATGCCCGGCGGTGTTATCGTCGCTTTTATCTTTCGGCAGAATCTTTTCCATCGCCATTATTGGCTTTAAACTGCAACCGACTTTTTGAGCTATGACAGCACGATGCACATAATGAGTGATGATTCCATCTTTCGTTTGGATGTGGTATTCCAAACATTCATCACAATGTATCGCTTCGGAGCGAAAGTATTCAGTTCCATCAAGGGCGACAATATGCAAACCGACGATAGTATCGTTGTCAGCTTTGTTGCGTTTCAACTGTTTGACAACCTCGGCCAATTGTGCTTCCTGAATGTCGGTGTCAAGATGCTCTAAACCATAACCGATGGTATTCTGGCAGAAGGTCAAACGTTGCTGTTGTGGGATGAATTTCTGCCGTCGTCTACGTTTGAGTTCGTCCTCTATGCGATTGTTAAACTCAGATGCGGAATATCAATCAGAAAAGGAAGTTTTTTACCTTAAAATATAAACATTAACTGCGCGAATTTACTCAAATATCAGTTATATCTTCAATCAAAGTTATATTCCACATTCGGTATCACAGCTTTGAGAATTTCTGCAGAAAGTAACATTATCTGAATTATGACCAACCCTCACCTGTCCTGTCAATCCCGCTCAAAAAGCATTGCAATGCCCATACCGCCGCCGATACAAAGCGCTGCAAGACCAAGCCGAACTTCACGTCGCTGCATTTCATGTAGCAGAGTGACCGCAATCCTTGCACCACTCGCCCCCAAAGGATGTCCAAGAGCAATTGCGCCGCCATTGACATTGACCCGTTCTTCATTCCAGTCCAACTCTTTACCCACTGCCAGGGTTTGTGCGGCAAATGCTTCGTTGATCTCAATTAAATCAATTTCATCCAATGCCGTGCCGGTCTGAGAAAGCAGTTTACGAATGGCATACGCAGGACCGATGCCCATGATTTTTGGGTCCACGCCTACTGTTGCAAAACCACGGATGTAGGCAAGCGGCTCCTGTCCGAATCTTGAAGCCGCCTCTTCAGACATCACGACGAGTGCGGCGGCTCCATCGTTAATGCCCGAAGCATTGCCGGGAGTTACCGTACCGCCTTCTTTGAAAGCTGGCTTCAATTCCGCCAGACGCTCAAGGGTTACACTTGGCCTTGGATGTTCATCTTGGTCAAAAAGGACTGACTCTCCTTTTTTCTGCGGCACCGATACGGGTACTATTTCTGCTTTGAAGCTGCCCGCCTCAAACGCCGCTCTATATCGCTGTTGGCTCTGTAATGCGAAGATATCTTGCTCTGTTCGGGAAATACTATATTGTTCGGCCAGATTTTCCGCGGTCATACCCATGTGACAATCGTAGAAACTGTCCCATAACCCATCTTGAATCATTGAATCGACGAACTGTCCATGCCCCATTCGTACGCCCCATCGCGCCTTTGAAACAAGATAAGGCGCACGGCTCATACTTTCCATCCCGCCAGCCACGATGACCTGAGTTGAATCGCTCCAAATCGCTTGTGCCGCCAGAGCAATCGCTTTGAGCCCAGAACCACATACCTTGTTCACTGTCATAGAGGGAATCTGATATGGGATATCCGCTTTGACAGCCGCAATCCTTGCCGGATTGGGACCGATTCCCGACTGGTAAACATTCCCCATAATTACTTCATCAATTTGCTTGTTTTCAATGCTATACTGATTTAGAGCTTCTCTAATCACAACACTTCCAAGATGAGAAACATCAAGATCTTTAAGCGCGCCACCGAATGACCCGATGGCAGTACGAACAGCACTAACGATTGCGGCTCTATCTCTTTGCCGTTTCATTTGTTACCCCCGCTTGTTTTTTTGGGTGAAGTATGCCTGCATCATAAACAAAGCAGAAAAGCAGATTTGCCTAACTAAATCAAACACGTTTCATTTTTTATTTGACAATACCTTTTTTTTTATAAACAGTTATTTGCTTTCCGCTTTCCAATATGGTATAGTTCTTTTGCCGTAAGGCTTTGGAGAGGCGTATAGTTGCGCCTAAAAATCTAAGTGTAAAACAATGGGTGATAAAAAATACACAGGAGTTAAAAACTCAACTGGTGTATATTCAGAAAAAGTATCTACGTAGCAACGCAAGTTGTGAATTGGTGGCCCCGGGCTTAACCTACCGTACGCATTTGAAGCAGACGGTGGCCAAGTGATAACGGGATTTGCTGAGGCGATAGGAGCTTCCCCGGCGGACGACGGGTCTGATTTGTTAACTTTGACTTTCACTCATTTCGATCCAGGCGAAACATTCATATTCAAGGTTGATGTCGATGACGGCGGTATTGTTATGGTGTAGAATTTGCCGGTTCGACGCTTACCGCAACGTTTGTCGACGCAGGTGGTTTAATTCCCAACACTAATCTTACGGGTATATACGATTTGATTCCAGGTTTTCCTCCCACTGATGCAAAGGCCACAGTTAGCGGTGAGGTTGCGCCAATTCCAGAACCAGGGACGATACTCCTTTTTGGTATGGGCTTCGTTTCAGTCTTGCTGGTGGCATATCGTCGTCGCAAAGCTTAAGCCCTTCGCTTCGATACATTGTAACGCTGAAAGACGCAAAGCCGTTTCCCTTTGGGTGAAGCGGCTTTTTTTTAAGGGTACGCCATTCTTCTGATGTGATGAAATAAGCCTAACCAGCCGTTGCCGTTGGAGAAGTTACCGGCCGAAGGTCAAATATAATAATTTCTATTCTTTTGTAGCATTTTAAATAGGCACTAAATGACCACCGCCTGATACCTCTCACGTAGCACGCGACGCATGACCTTGTTGGAAGCAGTGCGAGGCAGTGAATCCACAATTACAACGCCGTGAATCCTGAAGAGAGGATTAATATGCTCTTTGATAGCTGCTTGCAAAGTCGTCTTTAGAGCTTCTTTCTCCGCATTGATTTCTGGCAAAAGTACGGCGTAAATCACCAATTGACTTGGCCCCCCTTCCATAGGGGACACCGCGATGGCGGCTGTTTCGCGAATGCCGCTCACTGAGTTGAGGGTTTGTTCGATTTCCGCTGAACTGACTTTGATGCCTGAGAGATTCATCGTATCATCTACGCGACCATGAATGCGATAGTAGCCACCGCCCAAACGTTCGATCTGGTCACCATGGCGACGGAGCGCTACAGCTTGTGCTGATTCGTCAGATGGCAGTTTGGGAGTACCTTCAAAATATACCTGGTGATGGTCCTGGCTTAATAACTCCTCGGAAAGTCCAATTGAAGGCGGTATCAGGAATACCTCCCCATTATCAGTGTGATGACCGTTCTCATCAAGGATGACAAAATCCAATCCCAGGGCAGGCGTCGTAAATGTCGCCGGCGCGGATGGTTGTACCACTGTCCCGGTAATATAGGCACCGCCAATCTCTGTTCCTCCGCAATATTCAATAATTGGACGGTACCCCGCCAGGGACATCAAAAACAGCATGTCTTCAGGATTGGAACATTCACCCGTTGAACTGAACGCTTTAATTGCACTCCAGTCAAGCCCTTTCATACATTCCGTATTCTTCCATGTCCTCACCAGACTGGGAACTAAGCCGAGCATATTGACGCGGGCATCTTGCACAAACTGACCGAATTCTCTGCCAGTCGGTACACCGTAGTACAATCCAATAGTTGCCCGATTTATCAAACTTGCGTAGATGAGCCATGGTCCCATCATCCATCCGAGGTTCGTCGGCCACGCCAACACATCCCCTGATTGAATGTTGTGATGCAAATATCCATCTGCGGCGCATTTGATGGGTGTGGTCTGCGTCCAGGGAATTACTTTGGGTTCTCCTGTAGTTCCTGAAGAGAACAGGATATTCATGTAATCGTATGGATTACAAGATATTGAATTGAAATCATCTTTATTACTGAGAAACTGTTCCCAGGTCAAATCGCCATCTCGCAATTGAATTGATACGGTAGAATCGTTCAAAGATTTCATCCCCACCTCTCCTACCCCTTCGAGGGGTAGGGAATTATTCGGAAGAACAATCGCTTTTGGCGCATTGGCAGAAACGATTTTAGCATATAACGGCAACTGCTTTCCAGCACGCAGAATGTAATCCTGCGTGAATATCGCTTTCGCATCTGCCAGATGCAGGCGTATTTTTATCTCATCTGGCGCGAAACTATCGGCGATGGAAACCACCACGCAACCTGCCTTGACAATCCCCAGGTAAATCGCTACTGACTCAGCAGTCATTGGCATGTCAATAGCGATGGCATCTCCTGGATTGAAGCCGGTATCCACCAGCGCATTGGCGACCCGGTTTGTCAGAGAATTGAGTTCTTGATAAGTTATAGTTGAGAGTGTCCCACCTTCAGGTTGGAAGACAATCGCAGGTGAGTTGTTTGGAGCGTTAAAACAACTATCGACGATATTGAACTTCGCATCCACAAGCCATCGGGGGTATTCCGCGCCGCGAGAAAGATTCACAATGTAGCCGAAGTCGCAAGACTTCGGATATGCCTGCTTGAATCGAATCCCCAGTTTTTGAATCATCAGATTCCAAAAGTCAGAGCGATTCTGCACTGACCACGCATGAAGTTCTTCATAAGAATTCAGATTCAATTCTTTCATTAACCTGGCGATATTTGCAGTTTGCACCAAATAATCAGAAGGGAACCAAGCCGGGGTAGGACCTTTTTGGGAGTCCCAATCGGAAAAAACAGCTTCATGCAGTAACTTATGAATTTGAAATGGATGATGAGGACTCAGGATTTCTTGGGTAATTTTTCGCCAGCGTTCAGGTGCTGGAAGCGCTGGAATCAATTGATTCATACGTTGCAGCATGTCCATAGCCTCAGACTTTTCTAACCCTCGTTCAGTTAATTTTTCAAGTGTTAGTTTCTTTTCCATAAATTATCCACCTTGCTATAAAATGAAACGTGAAACGTGATTGCTGATAATTATTCTAACTGTAAAAGAGCCATCAACCTTGCGAAGCAGTCACACGCACAAGATTATCGTGTATGTCAGTATCATCGGGTTCAAGCCTCCAGGCTTCTTGCCAGGCGGCGATTGCGTCATCCGTCATGCCTTTATCTTCATAGACATGTCCTAATTCGCAATAGGCATAGGCATCGTCAGGCTGGAGGCGGATGCATTCTTCAAACGCTGCTATGGCATCATCGTTTAGCTTTTTGTTGTAACAGGCATTGCCCAGCCAAAAATGCGCCTTTGCATTTTCTGGCTCTAATCGGACCGCTTCCTGCAATTCGACAATAGCTTCGTCGAACATTTCTTTATGAATGTAAGCATAGCCCAGATTAAAATGAACAACATCGGAATCAGGGTCTAACTTAACTGCTTCTTTCCAAGCAACGAGCACGTCATCCCACATCCCCTTGACGGAGTAAATCGACCCTAACCAATGATGATATGTGCTATTTTCTGGTTTCAATCGAACAGCTTCTTTCATCTCACGAATCGCATCATCAAAAATCTCTGTATTATGATAGGCAAACCCCAGCCAGAAATGGATGCCCGTGTGGTCTGGGTCTAATTGAGCGGCTTCTTGCAATTCCCGGATTGCGTCATCCCACATCTTTTGATTGCAATGAGCAACTCCCAAACAAAAATGGTGTTCAGCATCGTCAGGGTCGAGGTGGATGGCTTCTTTAAACGCTGCGATAGCGTCATCCGTCATGCCTTTGCTCTCATACACATGACCTAACTGGTGATGGGCATTATCGTCGTCTGGATTGAGGTGGATAGCTTCATTGAGCGCTGCTATGGCGTCATCAAGCAATCCCTTATCGCGATAGGCTCTGCCCAACCAGAAATGCGCATCCGCATAGTCCGGGTCAAATCGGATAGCTTCCTGGCATGTTGCGATAACGTCATCCCACTGTTCTTCATTTGCAAAGGTACTCGCCAGAGACACAAGCGTTTGGGTGAGCAATCCCTCCACACGCTCACGCCAACGGCTATCCGGGAATTGCTTAATCAATTTTTCAAAGGATGCTTTCGCCTTTTGGTATTCTTCCTGTCTTTGATAAAACAGCCCTCCGCGAATTAATTTGAGTTCCCTTTTGAGTGCCTTCAGTTCTTTAGAAGATAGGTGTTCTACTGCCATCAGTTCCTTGACTTTAACTCCTGCAATAATATCTAATACACCTTCCATCTCAATCTGCACTCGCCCCGTTTCTTTGTATGTCAATACATCGCCCATTTCATGCTTATATTCCAATTTTATTGGTTCATTTGTCCGTCTCATTTTCGTATCTCCTTTATGGAACTTTAGCGAGTTAGAGAATTTATATTCACGTTTCACGCTTCACGAATAAAATCATTCCACGACGAACCAGGTGATAGTTTTCGCTTCCATTCTCACATGCACATAAACGTTGTATTTTCGATCTAACTCATACTCTCGCGCTTCGCCTTCTTGCTCGCGAATCATCGCTTTGTCGGTCAGACCTGTGTAGTAGAGCGGCAACTTCAGTGTTGTTGCAACTTCACTGTCAGTGGGATTGTAAGCCATCGTCAGCGCACGCTCTTTTGTTTGCGAGTTGACGTGCATTATGTAGTCTATGTCCTTGCCATCGGGGCGGCGGATGTGGATGATGTCAGAAGCAAGGATTGCGCGATACTTTTTGTAGAAATCCACCCATTTCTTGACGACTGCTTTGGTTTCCTCGGTGTCGTATAAGCGCGCCCCGCGATAACACGCGATTACTCCACTGCCAAAATTCTGCGCTAAATGCCATTCGTATTCTTCCAGATGCTCGGACAAAGGTTCAAATGTCGCTGCCGCGCCTCCGCCGTGGTATTCCACCAACGGCACAAACATCCATCCCATGCTTGGTGTCTTCTCAAAAGTACCATCATAGATGTTTTGTCGGCTGATGAGAATCTGTCTCCAGCGCGGTAAGCTGAAATTTGTCTCTCGATATCCCATACCGCATTTGTTGCTACCGTTGAGATAATACCAGTCGGGAGAATTGATATAAATTCCTCGTTCGAGGCATTCATGATAAAATTTGACACATGCTTGCCATTGCTTCCATTGTGAATCTTCCAGGCTGTGGTGATGCTTATGGCTGGTAGAGGAGCAAACATCGCCGTGATAGGGACCGTCAGTTTCTATCATATCCATGCCGGTTGCTTCCATGAAATTGAGCACGCGTCGGAAGTAGCCATCCGCCCATTCGCTTGCCAGGCAAGCACTCTGTCCGAATTTACTTCCAGGTTTACCCGTTTCGGGCGAGATACAATTGTTCTCATCTCCCACGTTTCGTGAGGCGCACATCAGAGTATAGCCTCCGACTTCGATTCCTTTGCTGCGCGCATACTCGACAAGAGTGTTGAAATCGGCGATGTAGTTGGGGTCCTCGCTCTCAATATTGAATCCGCTGCCGAAGGTGAGGATAATCATTTCAAAGCCGACTTCCGCGCACTGGTCTATTGCCAGTCGGACCGCGTCAGGTTCGGAACTCCTAACGTGCATAAAGATAGGATTCTCCGTCACTTGTGGTGCGAGTGTGCGATACATGCGTCGGCGAGCTAATCCCTGGCGTTCCCGGTCATCGCTATCATGCAGCAGTTCGAAGGTGCGAAAGGACTCGAACTTTTCGCCCGGCTTGAGGTGCGCGCCAGGTCCAAGTGGATATTTGCTGGTGAGCAGAACTGGCATTTGATAATGATAGTCAATCTGAGTTTTGTATTCCGAGTCAGGTCCCCAATGGGTTGTATTCATTCCGGCGAAGGCATAGTCGCTTTCAACGTTTAGCATTTGTTTTTCAGATTCAGTTACTGCCAGTATTTCACTTTCGACACTTCCCACGTTAATTTCCGATTCACTGTCATTTGTAATTGTAATCCACTTGCACAGCACTGGAATTCCCTCATACATCTCGTAATGAACTGATACAGTAAATCCCTTGTATTTCTCTCCCGCCAATCGGGATGGCTGGAAATTCGCCGTCAGCCTCAATCCACGCGGTGGCCAGGGAATATTGGCTGCCCCGTCTTCGTCGGGACATGCTGCATGATGCTTGGGCTCCCAATGATAGCGTGCTTTCGGTTCACTAATGCTGTAATCAGTGAATTGGAAAGCCGCGGGATTGCTGGTCATCTGTTCCAGCCAAAACGGGTCAAGATAGGCATAATCTGGCTGTCCCTTCAATCCGCCGATTTCAACTTGCTGACCATCCAATTCGATAATCGCTTCAGATTTAACACCTCGAATGACACTGGCGCCGGTCATTAAATTAGCGTAGTCAATGGTCGCAAAGTTCGGGCTAATCCGAAATGTCCGGCTAATTAGGCCATTTGTCAGAATAATCTCATTCTTGTCAAGACACTGCTTGAGTTGGACAGGTTTATCTACTGGAACCACAAGCCAATCCAACTTTATATGTTCGGACTTTTCGTAGGAAACTGAGGCAATTCCTGACAAGAACATTCCAATCGTCTGTATCATTTGTTTCCCCCTGGTATTTCAGAAACCAAGTTTTTGCCAAAAACTTGGTTTCTAGACTCTGTAAAAGGAAAAAGGGCAAGGAGTATCCCTGCCCTTGATGTTCCATAGCGCACTTACTTGAGTATCACCATTTTTCTCGTAGCTCTAAACTCTCCAGCCTCTAACGTGTAGAGGTACAAACCTGATGCCACTTTCTGTCTTAAACTATCCCGGCCATCCCAGTAGGCGGCTTTGTCTTTTGTGATATAGATACCAGCATTCCTATTTCCTAAAGTGATAGTGCGGATAAGCTTCCCCTCTGCACTGTGGATATAGATAACGACATTAGCATTCTGCGCCAGCTTAAATGGAATCCATGTCTCAGGATTGAAGGGATTAGGATAGTTTTGTAGCAGCGCAAACGTTGGAGATACAAAGTGCGTCTTGATTCCTTGCCTACTTGTTGTTACTTCAATTTTACCTACTGTTACCTCAATGATATGTGATTTATTCGTCTTACCAGTGAAATCTACATCTTCGATGTAGTAATAGTAGGTTTTACCAAACACCACCTCCTCATCAGTGAATGAATAATCGTGTGGTGTAGCATCTGAGCCAGCACCGGCGATTAACCGAGAATTGGCCTTGGTGTATTTGCCATTTTGGCTGTTACTACGATAGATGTTGAAACCTAAGTTGTTGATTTCGCTTTCAGTACGCCATTTGAGCGTCAGCTTTTTATCCACCCAAGATGCCGTGAATGAAGAGAGGCCAACCGCCAATGGCGTATCGCATGATTCGTTAGTCCAAGGGTTGAAGTTAACTGAGCCATCACCGCTAATACCAATTCTCGCAGCAATTTCCGACTCATTCAGCATACCCCAATAATTGTAGGTAGCATTGAGTGTTTCACTGGTGCAACCCTCTTCGACACAACCAAGATAATACAGGTCAAAGTTTACATTATTGTAGATGTGGTTACAATCTCCAAGCGCTCCTCCTATCTTCGGTGGATTATTCGGAGAATGGTAAGCGTCATTAACATGAATGCCTCCGCCTAATTGAGCTGTATTACCGATGATTTCGTTTTTAGTTACCGAACCACCATCAGTGTAACCGAAACTAATCCCGCCTCCGTACTCCGTCGCCTCATTGTTTGTAATTATGTTGTCATCAATTATGCAATAACCGTTTATGCTGATACCACCACCACTGTAACCCGCTACGTTTTCAGAAATCGTATTATTCTTAATCACTTTACCAGCTTGGTCATCCGCAGAGATGTAAATCCCTCCACCAGAACTCCCCGCCTCGTTTTCAGAAATCGTATTATTTTCAATGGTAACGGTGCCGGTGTCACACGCTTGAATGTGAATACCTCCGCCGCTTTCTCCTGCGGTATTGTTCAAAATAGTATTTCCACTGATGACGCCGGTGCATTCGTAGTAGAAGCTTATCCCGCCACCTGCAGTATTCGTATTGTTGCCTTCCGACTCGGTGTCGCCGCCGATTTTATTGTTCTCTATTTCTACAGAACTGCTGTTAATAACACCAATACCCGCTCCCCAACTGCTTAAATTCGGATTCTCAAGATCCGAGACCCTTGCTTCGTTCTTCATTATGGTGTTGTTTACTATCTTTATATTTGAACCATTTATGTAAACACCACCCCCATGCTCGTCTGTAACGGAACCATTTTGAACCACGAACCCATCAATCGTAATGTTGCTGGGACCATCTATTGTCACAGGTCGTCCAGCTTCACTCCCGTCGATGTACGTGGGATTTTCTATCCTATCGCGTTCTTCTGGAGCACCGCCTAAAGCAGGATACCCACCCCAAAGAGTCACATCGCTGACCAGATTGAGGTGTTCATTGTACGTTCCGGCAGCAACGTGAATGGTATCGGTTTCTCCATTAGCATCGGCTAAGTCTATGGCATCCTGAATGATACCAAGGGCATTACCCCAGTCGCTACCATTGCCGGTACCACCGTTTACGACGTAATAATCCGCCGCATAGACAGATACGGTTAAGAAAATTAAACAAAGGATTGATATTGTTGTTCTTATGACTTTCATGATTTCCTCCTGTTTTTGAATTTGGGAGTACTTCCCATGAATCTTATATCTCTCAATTATACTATACATTTGAGAAGAAAATCAAGGCTTTTTCAGAAATTCAGAAACCGAGTTTTTCCCAAAAACTCGGTTTCTGGATTTGTATTTTTAATCAATCATGTTGACATAAATGAGAAGCCATGCTATGTTAAAATATAGTTTTCAAATTCGACTAAGGGTTATTTTGAGCGAAAAGAACACTCAATTTCTCAATAGGAGATGACAATGGGAAAAATATCTGTTAAACCGTTTCGGCCTGTATATCCATCGCCAGCCGCATTGATTACGTCTGTGTCATCTGATAACAAGACGAACATCATCACGCTTGCCGAAGTTTACAATTTAAGTGTTTCAAAGCCTGTAATCGCGGGGATATCTATAGCTAAACCGCGTTATTCCCACAAGTTGATTTCGGAATCTTTAGAATATGTTTTGAATCTTCCAACAACGCAGATTTTAGAAAAAGTTGATAGATGCGGCACGATATCTGGTCGGGATGTGGATAAGTTTGCTGAAGTGGGTTTAACGCCTATTCCAGCTTCGAAAGTCAAACCGCCTTTAATCGCAGAATGTCCTATCAATCTCGAATGCAAAGTGATAGGAATCCAGGAAATCGGGGACCATGATATGTTCATAGGCGAGGTCATAGTTGAGCATGTCGATGAGGAAGTGCTTGATGAGAATGGACGTATTCAAGTGGAAAAATTAAATGGGCTTTGCTATGTGCTTGGTGAATATTGGTCATTGGGACAAAAACTGGGATATCATGGCTTTACAAGGCGTAAGTAATTCGCCAATGTCAAATTCGACCGTAGCCTAAGATTCTATCTTGGTTTGGTGGAAACAAGCCAAAACCACCGCTCTAAAGAGACGGTGCTGGTAGGAAGTTGGGCTACGATAGCGTTCCAATTTTAATCTAAACTATGATTTAAAAAAGATATTCCTCCTCCTGCTTTTTGTCTTTTTCTGAGAAACCGTATAGTTCAATTTCTCGTGCCGATACCGCAGCTCGTTTAACCGGAATATCTCTCTGTCCCGTAAGTCGATACTTGTTTGGGTCTTTTGCTCTCCGAACGTCGTCTAACGTGCCACCGATACGGAATCGTAATTTATCAGTCACGGTGCTGACTCGTATGTCTATCGTATCCGATTTGTTATTCTTCTTTTTGTCTATCTGTTTCCAATTACCTTCGCTGCCTCGAGAAGCGTACAAAATATAATCCTCAATATTGGTTCCACGAATAAGTATCCGATGAATTGCTTTCCGCTCAGGTAAAGTAATAATAATCTCGTGTCTTCCCGATTTTCCAACTGTCTCTATATCTCCATCTATCATTGCAGGTGTCGTACACGTTGTTCCTTCAAGGAGAGCATAGTTTTCACTCCATTCTTGTTCTTTAAAAAATTTACTCAATATCCCTGCTTGGCAGCCCGATAAGTATAGCAATGTTATCGTAATGATAAATGTTAAGCGTTTCATTTTCAATCACTCCTCTTAATATTTAACTTCCATCAAACATAATCCATGGGGAGGCGCAGATTTACCAGCAGCAGAACGGGCGCGTAAATCCAGAATTTGCTGGAGATACGCTATCGCATTTGTCTTCTGATTGAGTTTTAACAACGTCCCAACTATAGCTCGTATCATACCTCTGAGGAATGAATCAGCTTCGAATTGCATGTAAATAAAATCCTCTTCCCTCCAGCACTGTGCTTCGCGCATCGTACAGACGGGATTATTACGCGAACTTCCTGTGCGTTGGAAAGATGAAAAATCCATCGTTCCGATTAAATTTTGGCACATTACTGACATATTCGAAACATTTAACTCGTATGGAATAAAATACGCCAGGTTTCTAACCAACGCCGATGGATAGGCGCGATTGAGGATAGTATACTTGTATACACGGCTAATCGCACTGTAACGGGAGTGAAAAGTATCGTCAACCTCTTCTGCTCTCAAAATAACAATATCTTTGGGCAAGATGGAATTGAGCGCTCTTTGAAAGGCATCAGGCAGCATTTTAGCATCTGTATGGAAATTCGCCACTTGACCTGACGCATGCACACCCGTGTCTGTTCTGCCCGCGCCTATCAAGGTTACCTCAGATTTAGTTATTTTAGACAGAGCATCCTGAATTACCTGCTGGATACTTAACGCATTCGATTGAATTTGCCAGCCATGATAATTAGTGCCTTCGTATTCAATTGTGAGTTTGATGTTGCGCATAGTAAAGCTTGTTCAAGGAAGATCTTTGCTTCTTTGCTCATAAGATGGCCAACTGTTCTTTGATTACTTTTTCTCTAATTCGAGGATGCAATCCACGGTAAGTAAGAATATCAACATCTCTTTTCAATTCATCTTCTAATTCTAACTTCAATGCCGCCAGATTAAGTAAACTTTTGGTCTTCGGTAACTCAACCAGAATGTCAAGGTCACTATTCTCTTTCGATTCTCCCCTGGCAAACGAGCCAAAAATCGCTGCACGAATTACATCATGTCTAACTAAAATAGGAAGCATTCTTAGCTTGACTTCCTCAAGAAGCATCTCCATGATAGATTTCACCTCATTATTATCTTAATTTTCTTGGCTCATGTCAAATATTAGTGCATTCTGTAACCTGTGTTAATAGAAAACCGTTGTTGAATGAAAATGAAGGCTAAGGCTAAGATTTAGGCTAAGGTAGATAGGAGTAACACAATGAAATATGACAACTTCACTCAAATGCCGGTTTGGCAAAAAGCATTTCAACTGATGTTAAAGATCTATCAAATCACCAAGAAATTCCCCTCCGATGAACGTTTTGGTCTGATTTCCGACATGCGGCGGAGTGCAAACTCAACGGTCCACAATATTGCTTTAGATTTGGTCGCTTCTATCCCAAAGAGAAAAGTCAATTCTATCGTATATCCATCGGCCGGTGTAGCGGTATCGAACTTCCCTGAGGCAGTGGATATGAACTGTGGAGTCAGATTTTGGCCTCGGAAAAACTAGGGTATATTACTTGCCAAGTACAGGTCGAATTAGTTTATCGGCCGGTGTAGCGGTAGATAACTTCCCTAGTGCGATGGGGGTGACAATCTCTTAGGTGGGACGGTTTTTGAAGGCAGCTATCTTAGCCCTTCACAAGTGATACTTTTACTTCGCGGCATTTGC
>JACKQG010003295.1_pt1 | contig 19993 bp, 15 predicted proteins | sample 8237621 | NCBI WGS metagenome assembly JACKQG01 (sample SAMN15677084, study PRJNA649215) | marine metagenome | biome: marine; feature: Black Sea; material: saline water; isolation source: suspended particulate matter (SPM) from the Black Sea western gyre | collected 2013-06-09/2013-06-10 | depth... | reverse complement strand
TCGCCTGTCTGGTTCTTATCAAAAGCTACAAAATAGCCTGCTTCATTTTTTTCATCCACCATATGTGCCAGGTGTAGGAAGTCATCGTCCTCATTCCGCATCTGAACAGATCCCCATTTTCCTTTTGGCAGGTTTTTGACAAAATTTTTATAGGTTTCATTGTATTTATCGGAACGGTCAAATTCTCTGAGGTCATCCATAAATAGATCCTCAGCCGCAATAAATTCGGACGATTCAAATATCTTACGGAATGCTTCAAGTCTTTTCTTTTCATTCCTGCTGTAAAGATTCTCAGTAAAGTCTTGGGGAATGGGCTCTTCATCGAGTATCGATTGGTCTGAACCAACCGTGTACCGGATGAGATTAATTTTCTCTTCCAATTTCCGTACCAGTCTCAGATAATTTTCCAGTTGCTCCGTCGGCCGGAAGTTGTAAATATAGATTTCATCAAACGGAGTTCCTATCCTGTTGATTCGTCCGTTCCGCTGGATCATCCTTACCGGATTCCAATGAAGGTCATAATTAATGATGATGCCGCAATCCTGCAGGTTCTGACCTTCCGAAAGCTTATCGGTAGCAATAAGGTGATCGATTTCCTGTTCATCTTGTTTTATCTGGTATTTCTTGGAAACAGGGGCAAATCTTCGTGCAATGTTTTCAATTTCACCCTTTGTTCCCAGAGCAAATTCAATATTCTTCTTATTTCTGAGCAAACCCGGGAGGTTTAGCTGAAGATATTTTAAAGTATCCGTAAAGTAGGTAAATACCAATACTTTGGACTCCTCATTTTCGTCGAGTTTATCGGCAAGAACCTTGATTTTATTATCCTTTTTGATCAGCAAAGCAAGTTGTTCTTTCAAAACGGAAATGATCCTGAGGTCTTTTTCAATATCCGCTTTTAGTTGTTTTATATTGAATATACCCTCATCCGCATCAATTGACAGAGGCTCTCCATCCTCTTCCTCAAAGGTTGAAATATCAAAATCCAATTCATCTTCCTCGGCACGTTGCTCATTATATGCATCAATTGTCTTATTAAGCTTTTCCAGATTCTTTACGGAAATGATCTTGTTATATTTTTCGAGTTTCTCTTTGAAATCTTTCAACTTCTTATCATAATTCAGGATTGATACCTGTATGGAAAATAATGATGATTCCAATCGTTTCAGGAAAATAGTTCTGAAGATGCCATAAATACCGATCTGACGCGATAGCTCCCTGTTTTCATCATCATTAAGCTTCAGTTCACCCCGTTTCCTTTTGTAATAAGCATGACGGTAAATATGATACCTGTAACAAGGGAATCCAAAGGTCAATAGCCCGGAATATAATACTTCCAGTGAAGTTTGAACAGGTTTTTCCCGTTGTTCAAAATGTTCAAAAAGATCAAGAGGATGAGCCAGGTATTCGAGATCTGAAAGACTATCATCGGTGTAATTATATGCCTGAAGCATCAGATCGAATTTAGATGCAAAGGTGAGCAGTTGCGTTTTATATTGGTTAGGAAGTTCGTATTCAAGATTATATGGATACGATTGTGGGAATTTCTGTAATTTCCCATTGATCTTAAAACCTTCCGGATATTCATTTTCGATTCCCTGCCGGGATCTCCTGATAATAAAACGATTCAGGAGCGGAGTAAGCTGTTCTTTGATCTGCTGATAGTTCACCATTCTGTTTTCACGCAGTTGCCGTTTAATTTCAACCTGTAACGTTTGTAACCGTTCCTGAATGGTATAAAATTTCTGACGACCTCGGTCATAAAATCTGCCAAGCTTGTGAATTTCTCCTCCCGAACCAAGCATGATCTGGTTCGTTAAATCCGAAAGCTGGTTGTTTATCGGGGTAGCAGTGACAAGCAATGTGTTAGCATTCTCATTGGCCTGTCTCCATTTGATGAACACATCAAAGCGTTGTCCGCCCGAGCTTCGGAGGTTATGACTTTCATCAAAAACAAAAAGCCCTACAGGGATTGATTTTAAATTTTCCCGGACATCTTCAACCCTTGAAATATCCTGAAGGCTGTAGATTTCAGGAATCTGAACAACTTTGAATTCGTCGAAAGCCTTTTCCCATTGGGCTTTCAGGCCTGCCGGCGCTATCACCACAACCCGCTGATTTTTAACATTCCTGTAATATTCGATAACTTTAATGGCAGTATATGTTTTACCCAGCCCTACGGAATCTGAAAGCATGGCAACACCCTGCCGTTCAAATTTCTTTATTATCGAGTTTGCATTCTGAATCTGGAACTTCAGAAGCTGAGGTTTACCGGATGAAGGATCATCGGGTTCGACCCTGTTCTCTTTTTCATCCAGAAGATCCTGCCCATAGATTCTGTACAATGCATGAACGTACATTTCATATGGACTGAAACATAGGCTCCCGTGTTTGCTGATATCAAGTATTTCTTCTTTGAAGATACCCGACCATTCTTCGCTCTCATTCCATAAATCTTCAAACCATGAGCGGTGAGTTGGTTGTTGATCAAGATTCTGGCGGATGTAATTTACCGTTGCATTATTGGCTTCAAGCTGGTTTAATTCCAGGTTGCCGAACATTCCCTGATAGGTAAAATTGGAGCTGCCCAATATTCCGATAGCGTTATCATCAGTACTCCCAAAGATGCAGCATTTCGCATGCAGAAAATTTTTCCGGTAAACTTTGATCTGAAGCTTACCATTCTGCTTTGTGTAAGATAAAAGCAAACCCACAACTTGCTGATATTCATCCTTCAGCTCAAGCTCTTCCAGATCCTTTTTCAGATATTTCTCAGGAAATTCGGGATCCTGTCTTTGAGGATTTTTAACCTGATACGCACGGACGTAAGGTTCTTCTCCCAGCAAAAGCCGGAATAATGTATTTTCCCGTTCAAGGAACGACTTTAATTCATCATATATCCCAACCATTCCGGGTAAGTCCCAGTATCCTGTTGCAACAGAAACCTGGGAAAACGAATGAGCGATGATCAATTCCTTAAGAACAGTGCCCAAAAAATAATGTTCAGATGAATTGTCAATCAGTATGAGTCCGGGTTTCATCCTTTATATTTCTTTTAACGATTTCCAAAGCTTCTTCGGCGAGTGACATTTCCTCGCTGATGATGTACTGTACTTTATCTGCAAGCCATAATGTCAGAAGTTCATTTTTATCTGTTTTCAGGAACCTGGCAATCCGTTTAACCTGTTCACGGTTAGGTTTTCGTTCTCCCCGTTCGAATTTACTCATGATCGCAGTATCAATTTCAAGGGAAGCAGCCATCTGCCGTAATAGAATCCCCTTGTTTTCCCTGAGTTCCCTTATTCGTTGACCGAAATTGCCCAATTGACCAAAAATTGACTTGACAGAATTTGTCAAATGTAAGAAATATTAGGAATATTTTAGATATTGTTGATAACTTTTTAGAAAGGGTAAATCCTTCTAAAAGGGAAAAAATCCAGTATCCGGCATCCGGCATCTGTTTATATGTTGATCTGAAATCCTAACTGTTGCAGGAAGAAGAGGAATATCTTTGGTTTCATTGCGATGGTAAAGATTATTCCAACGATTGCCCCCCATAGATGTGCATCATGGCCAATGTTGTCTTTGGCCCGGCGGCTCATCCAGTATTCATATGCGATATAGATCAACCCAAAGATCACCGCCGGAATTCCGATGGGGATGAAGAAAAGGTATATCTTCTGCAGCGGAGCTATTATAATGCTGGCAAAAACGATCGCTGATACTGCCCCTGAAGCTCCTACCGAGCTGTAAAAAACGTCGTTCTTGTGTTTCCCTAATGTAGGAATTACAGAGAGGAGAAGAGATCCTATATAGAGCAGGAGGAAATATAGGATATATTTACTTCCGAAGTAGTAACTGTAAGCTTTCTCCACCATCCGTCCGAAAGAGAAAAGTACAAACATATTGATGATCAGGTGAAACCATCCTACATGCAAGAAGCCATATGTGAAGAACCTGTACCACTGCCCGCTATGTTTTACGTCATAGGGATTGAACTTGCATTTATTGAACAAGTTCTGGTTATTGAATCCCAGGATAGAGATAATGACGGTAACGGCTATGATACTGATTGTAATTTCCATAACAGATCTTTCTGTTTCTGCAGATTATTCCTGAATCTCAGTTTGTTGCTCCTCTTTCGTATAATCGATCTCAGAACCCAGTACACTATGTGGAATCATGTAAACAGCTAACAATACTACAGCAGCTACAACAGCCATCACCTTTTTCTCTTTGTTCCAAATCTGATAACCCAATGCGACAAGCCAGAAGATAAATGCCAGAAGCGATTTATTATCGGTGAGATCGTTTCCGAAAGGCCAGCCTGTCCAGTAGGCATCAAATGCATATTTCTGAACAACTGGGCCTAATATCATTCCACCAATCGTCAGGAAGATCACCGTAAGCCAGGTATAAAGGTAGGTGTAACGGCCTTTGAAAAGCACTTCCAAGGCGGTACGTGTGCTAAACAGCATAGCAAGAAAGATGGTGATGATATGGAACCAGAGAGTTCCTCTTGGAACAAATCCCTTAAACCGGATGATAGCGGGCTCCTCATTCAGCAGAAACGAATTTCCATTTTTCTGGAGGGTAACATGATACATCACCTTTCCGGCCATATCCTGGTGGGGGATGGAGCCGATCAGCTTATCTCCCTGGCGTTCCATGGAAGTAGTGCTCCATTCATCGAAACTCTTATATCTCCGAAGCTTCAACTCCCCTATGACAGTCTCATCAGGAATTGTTATCTCAATGGGAGCGTTGTCGCTTCCATCATAGGTCCGGATCAATTTGTATTTATGGGTCTGGCCGTCTATCACCACTTTCCCACGGATCTCGTAGGATGGCCCGGTTGTGCGTTGATAATAGGCAGCTGCGAGGGTAAGGAGGAATGCCAATGCCCATAAAAGGAAAGATTTGAGTCGCTTGTTCATCGTCTGGAGGTATTAATTATTTTTGTTGCATGCAAAAATAAACAATTCACGACTACTTTTTCAGGATTTCATACATCTGCTGGTGAATCTTGGTACGGATATTCATCTCTGAGATTTTCAAGTTCATCGCATCAGGAAAGACTCTGTTTGAGAGGAACACGTAAATCAGCTCATTATCAGGGTCGGCCCATACATATACCCCGGTGAACCCTGAGTGGCCAAAACTAACGGGCGATGCCGCTTCGCAATTCGGGCCACCGGGTTCGTATTCCAGCAGAGGCTTGTCGAAAGCCATTCCCCGGCGATTCTCATCTTCCGGAAATTGAATCCGGGTGAATTCCTGGATGGTGGAAGGCAGGAGATATTGTTTCCCTCCGTATTGTCCGTCATTGAGAAGCATCTGGAAGATCACCGCCAGGTCGAAAGCGTCACTGAAGAGACCTGCATGACCTGAAACACCTCCGAGCATTGCCGCTCCTGGATCATGCACATCGCCATGGATAACCTGTTGCCGGAAGAGCGTATCATACTCTGTAGGCATAATCCGGCTGAGCGGAAGATTCTTGTGCGGGTGAAATCCAAGAGTCGTCAGGCCAAGGGGTCGATAAAAGTTTTCCTCCAGGTATATCTGGAAGGAGAGGTTTGTGGTTCGTTCCACCAGCTTCATCAACAGGTAAAAACCGAGGTCGCTGTATTTGTATTCCTTATCCGGTCTGAGTTCCGATTGGATGATCCAATGAAAAATGCTGTCGTAGTAAGTTTGTTTGATATAAAGACTGTTGGATACCCGAATGGGGAAACGCGAAGATTTTACCGGACTGTAGATCTCCGGATCGGGATAGAGACTGTCTTTCAACGTCATTTCAAAGAAGGGGATCCAGGGCTCAAGGCCAGCCTGGTGTGCCATGATTTCCCGGATAGTTATCCGTTCTTTATTTGTAGCTCTGAGTTCCGGAAGGTAATGGGAAAGTGGATAATCGGGATGGATAGCACCCTGTTCATAAAGTTTCATGACAGCCAGGGTAGTAGCAGCTACTTTGGTCAGGGATGCAATATCGTAGATGTCTGATGGCCTGACAAGCGTTGGATCATTATACCGGGGATGACCAAACGCTTTGTTGTAAAAGACCTTTCCCTCTTTGGCAAACAGGACCTGGCATCCCGGATAGGCTTCGGAGGTTATCCCTTCAATAGCAAGGCTGTCGATCGATTCCAGCTCTTTTGAAGAGACACCAATCTCTTCCGGGATCACAAATTCCAGCCGGATTTTATCCGTTTCAATGCCTGTCCCTGCCGGGAAAGAGGTGGTTGTGACAGGCAGATGTCCCCGCGATCCTATTCCGCCAACTATCACTTCTGCAGCTATCTCTTCAGCTTCAGGTTGATCCTGGTAAGTAACCAGGATTGCTCCAGGACTGGAAGTACTTTTCAGTGAATTAAGGATATATGGATTTCCAAAAATGGCAAGAATGGTCAGCCGGTTCTGGCTGAGTTTGTTGATAAAGTTAAACACGTTGACAGGGATCCCGAAGCTGTTTGCCGGGTAGAGGTTATTATTGTGAATACCCAGGATCACCAGATCGTATGCTTTTAACTTCTTCCTGAGTTGAAGCAGTTGACTCGAAGTTGCCTGCTTGGATACCTGGAAATAGGTCACAGGAGCATACCAATCCAACCTCTTCTGGAAAGGGGTTTTGGTGGTTGCACCAATTGAGACGGATGCGATCTTCAGGTGTTGCAACTGCGTTAGCGGGATCAGGTTGTTATCGTTCTTTACAAGGGTGACAGCTGATTTATAGATCTTGTTGGTAATCACGTTTGAACTAATGGGATTAAGTTCCCTGGAGAGATTGTTCTGATCGATCGGTGTAACCAGATCGAGCCCCAGGTCAAATTTAAGTCTTAGGATCTCCTTGCATTTTCGTTCGATAAGTTCTTTGGGAATAATCGATCTTTTAACGGCCCGACGGATAGCAACGATGGCTTTTGAGACATCCTGCGGGAGAAGCAGGATATCATTTCCGGCAAGCAGTGCTTTGACTTCAATTTCACCCGGGGAATAGTATCTGGTAACTCCACTCATATCGAGGGCATCGGTGATCACGAATCCCTGAAATCTCATGTCGTTTTTTAACAGTTCGTTGACGATTCTAGGTGAGAGCGTTGTGGGTAGGTTTGGGGTATTATCGTAGGAGGGGACGTAGAGGTGTGCGATCATAATCCCTTTTACTCCATTATTGATTACCTCCTGAAACGGAATCAGCTCGATTGCTTCCATCCTGTATTTCGAATGGTTCACCAGGGGGAGTGTGTGGTGTGAATCGGAATCAGTATCACCATGGCCAGGAAAGTGTTTTGCGGTAGCTACAATCCCATGATCCTGCAGGCCGTTGACATACATGACTCCTTTCCGGGCTACATTGTAGGGATTTTCTCCAAAAGAACGAAAGTTGATCACCGGATTGTTGGGATTGTTGTTCACATCCACGACAGGAGCCAGGTTCATATGGATACCCATTCGCTTGCAGTCACGGGCAATAGCAGATGCCATCTCATACACAAGCATGTTATCTCCGGAGGCTCCCAGCGTCATCAGGAAGGGGAAATTATAGGCACCATTGAGGCGCATTCCCAATCCCCATTCTGCATCAATAGCAACAATCAATGGTATTTTCGCAGCTTGTTGCCAGCGGTTGGTCAATTCGACTTGCGAAAAAGGAGTTCCCTGAAAAAAGCAAACTCCTCCCACATTGTATCTGCGGATTAGATCTGTCATACGGTCGTTGTACCGCTGGTTCCTGTTCGAGTAAGCCCGGATGATGAATAGTTGTGCTATTCGTTCGTTGATTGTCAGGGCGTTATAGACAGATTCAACCCATCTCTCTTTCTGAAGTTCAAAGGTGCTGAAATCGTTTTCTGCTCCGGAAGAACGGTTGTTATATTGAAAACCCAGCAGGAGAATTGCAACCAGAGTAACTAATTTCATGTGTAGAAAAAGTTGAAATGCAGCGTTGCAAAAATAGGATTTTAAATCTTATCCAATTTTATTAACACCCGCTCTTTTCCATCGTTGAAAAGAGCTATATTTGACACGACAGCAATACTCAACTTAAACACATCATTATCAATGCTATCGACAACTGAACTAACAAAAATTGCATCCCAGGTCAGGCGTGATATCGTTCGGATGGTCCATGGAGCTTCATCTGGTCATCCGGGTGGAGCACTAGGAGCCACCGATTTTCTGGTTGCGCTCTATTTTGCAATCATGAAACCCGACCCCGAAAATTTCACCCCAGATGGAGAGGGCGAAGATCTTTTCTTTCTTTCCAACGGACACCTCTCTACACTCTGGTACAGTGTACTTGCCCGGTACGGTTTCTTCGACGTTTCTGAGCTGGCCACATTTCGGAAACTGGATACACGGCTGCAGGGGCATCCATCAACGTTGGAAAGCACGCCGGGCATTCGGGTTGCATCAGGTTCCCTGGGCCAGGGTTTATCCGTTGCACTGGGAGCGGCGTTGGCCAAGAAACTGAATGGGGATCCACATACTGTATTTTGTCTTCTTGGTGATGGAGAACTTCAGGAGGGTCAGAACTGGGAGGCCTTGATGTTCGGAGCAGGGAAGCGTGTAAATAACATCATTGCCGTGATCGATTATAATGGCAAGCAGATTGACGGACCCATAGAAGAGGTAATTCCATTGGGTGATCTGCGAGGAAAGCTGGAATCTTTTAGCTGGCAAGTGATGGAGATGCAAGGCAACGAAATGACTGATGTGGTAGATCAGTTAACCCTTGCAAAACAACAATTAAATCAAGGGAAACCCGTTATAATTATCATGCATTCCCACATGGGTTATGGCGTTGATTTCATGCTCGATAAACATGAGTGGCATGGTGTGCCACCCAATGATGAACAAGCAGAGGAGGCATTGACACAGCTAGAGGAAACGCTGGGAGACTATTAGAAATTACGATTTACGAATGAACAGGTCTGTCATATATGTAATCATCTTTTCGCTGTTAATTATCGGGGCCGCGCAGTCACAAGGAGTTAATGAGGAAGAGTTACCGAAGCCGGTAAACCGCATCCTCTTTGTTTTTGATGCATCACAAAGTATGATCGGGAGATGGGAAAGTGACACCAAGTTCAATATTGCGACGCGACTCTTCTCCACTATCCTTGATAGCTTACGTGGAACACCTAACCTGGAACTCGCTCTTCGGCTTTATGGACATCAACGGTACTATCCACCTGGTGATTGCAACGACACCGAGTTGAAGGTTCCTTTCAGACAAGACAATGTCGCACAGATAAAGCAGGTATTGAGATCGGTCTCTCCAAAAGGGATCACCCCGATCGCACACTCACTGTCTGAGGCTGCAAAGGATTTCCCGCCTTGTGATAACTGCCGCAACATCATCATCCTGATTACAGATGGTATTGAAGAGTGTGACGGAGATCCATGCCTGGTTTCAGTCGAGCTTCAGCGTCAGGGCATCATTCTGAAACCATTTATTATTGGCATAGGAAGAAGTTTTAAAGAGCAGTTTGAATGTGTCGGCACCTATTTTGATGCCAAGGATGAGAATGAATTCCGGCAAGCGCTAAAAGTGATTATCTCCCGGGCTCTCAATCCCACTACTGTTCAGGTGAACCTGCTTGATATCTACGAAAACCCGACAGAGACCAATGTTAACATGACATTTTATGATCACGTTTCGGAAAAGATCAAACACAACCTGATTCACTCAATGAACAGCAAAGGGGTTCCTGACACACTGGAAATTGATCCGTTAGTAACATACGATATCGTGGTTCATACCATACCTCCTGTACGTATGGATAGCATCAAGTTGACCTCAGGCATCCACAACACAATTGGGATTGATGCTCCTCAGGGCTTTCTGGCATTTCGGGCCAAGGGACGAACAATATTGAAGGACCTTCCCTGTATCATACGAAAGAAGGGAGAACATGAGACGATTAATGTCCAGGAGTTTGATCAATTGGAGAAATACCTGACCGGGACGTATGAAGCTGAAATTCTGTGTCTGCCACGAATCTCATCCGGTGACATTGAGATAAGGCAGAACCATACGACTACAGTGGAGATCCCGCTACCCGGAATTGCAGTGATTCAAACCACTACGAAAGGATACGGGAGCGTTTACCTGGACAACCGGAGTGAGTTGATCTGGCTTTATAACCTGAAAGATACACCCCAGCACCAGGAGACACTGTATCTTCAGCCTGGATACTATCGTGTGGTATTCAGATCGAAATATGCGAACAGGACGTTCTATACAATTGAAAAGGGCTTTGAGATTAAATCGGGCCAGACTACAAATGTGAGGTTGTATGATTACTAGATTTATCGGTTTTGTGATATCAATGTTTTTTAGCCTTACGCTGATTTGTCAGCCGATTATGAATCCTGACGAAGAAGAGCCGCTAAGCCGAATTCTGATCGTTTTTGATGCTTCGGAGAGCATGGCTGAGCACTGGCAGAGTGATTCAAAGTATAATATCGCTGTCAATGTACTGAGTACGATCCTTGACAGCTTGCAGGGTGAGGAAAACCTGGAGATCGGATTGCGGGTTTATGGTCCCAAACGTACACCGGGTCCCGATTGTGAGGATTCGTACCTGATGGTTCCATTCGGAGCTGATAATACTTCTATCATCACTTCTGTCTTGGAAAAACTGAGCCCAAGCGGAACAACCCCCGTTGCGTTCTCCCTGGAGCAAACGGTAACTGATTTTACCCAGTGTGAAACGTGCAGGAATATTGTGATCCTGATTACCGATGGTCTGGAAGCCTGTGAAGGCGACCCCTGCCAAGTCTCACTGGAGCTACAGAGTAGAGGGATATTCCTGCGCCCCTTTATTGTCGGGATCGGTGATCAGTTGCAGGGTTATTTCGACTGTATGGGAAACTACTACAATGCCAGTGTAGAGCCTGAGTTTAAGCGTGTTCTGGATGACATTGTAGCTACTTCGCTCAGCCCCACTTCATCACAGATCAATATCCTGAATCAACGTGAAATGCCTGTGGAAAGCGATGTCCATGTGATTTTTTATGACCGGACAACGGGCAACGCCCGGTACAGTTTCATCCATACATTGAATGAAAAAGGATTGCCCGACACACTCTTTATCGACCCGTTGATTACCTATGATGTGGTGGTTCAAACCATTCCTCCGGTTCATAAAGACTCAGTATGGATTGAACCAGGAAAGCATACACCGATAACTATTCACGCTCCCCAGGGATACCTTATTTTCAGAACTGAAATCGATCAAATATACCCTTGTATCATAAGGCAAGGGGGTGTGGGACAAGCCATTCATGTGCAGCAAAGCAATAAAAGGGAACGATATATCGCAGGAAGCTATGATGTTACTGTCCTGACTACTCCCAGGATGAATTACTGGGATGTGAAGATCGGTCCGGATCAGACGACCCTGCTGGAGATTCCCATACCAGGGAAAGTCCTGATCGAAACCGGTGAAGAAGTAGTTGGTTGTCTCTATATGGATCAGAGTGGAGAGATGCTTTGGATTTGTAATCTGCGTGGGGACACGATTCCGGAAGTGTTCGATTTGCAGCCGGGAAACTACTATGTAGTATACAGATCAAAAACTTCTACCCGGTTGAGTGACTCCGGGCAGAAGCAATTCAGGATTGAATCGGGAGAGCGGGTTGAGGTGGTGTTGTGAGGTAGTGAGGTAGTGAAAAGTGAAATGTAAGATGTAAGATGTAAGATTGTTTTCCTTAATGGCTTTAATGACCTTAATGACCTTAATGACCTTAATGACTTTATTGACCTTATTGACCTTATAACCATTATACGATGATGAAATTTACCAACCTGGGTTCAAAAGATACTCGTTCTGGTTTTGGGGAAGCTTTATTGGAGCTTGGCAGGACGAATGAGAATATTGTAGCACTTTGTGCCGACCTGACCGGATCGCTGAAGATGAATGCATTTGCAAAGGAGTTCCCTGACAGGTTTATAGAAGTCGGCATTGCTGAAGCCAATATGATCGGCCTTGCCGCAGGTCTGACGATCGGAGGGAAGATCCCGTTTGCCGGAACCTTTGCCAACTTCGCCACAGCACGGGTGTTTGACCAGATCCGGCAATCGGTAGCTTACTCTCAAAAGAATGTGAAGATTTGCGCTTCTCATGCCGGTCTAACACTTGGTGAGGATGGTGCGACACATCAGAGTCTGGAGGACATCGGTATGATGAAAATGCTTCCGTTTATGACAGTGATAAATCCCTGTGATTTTAACCAGACAAAGGCTGCCACGTTTGCAATTGCTAAGCATATTGGCCCGGTCTACCTGAGATTTGGCAGGCCCAAAGTATCCAATTTCACACTTGACAACCAGGAGTTTGTCATCGGGAAAGCACTGACGTTGCAGGAAGGTTCCGACGTGAGTATTTTTGCTACAGGCCACCTGGTCTGGAAAGCGCTTGAGGCATGTGTCATCCTGGAAGAGCAGGGCATCCGTGCTGAAGTGGTAAACATACATACGATCAAGCCATTGGATGAAGAGGCTGTTCTGTCATCTGTCAGAAAGACCGGATGTGCTGTATCGGCTGAGGAGCATCAACGCAACGGGGGGTTAGGCGACAGTATTGCACAGTCTCTGGTCAGATATCATCCAGTTCCGATGGAGATGGTTGCCGTAGATGATAAATTTGGTGAGAGTGGAAAACCGGAAGAGCTATTACAAAAATACGGACTGGATACGCCAGATATTGTTGCCGCCGCAAAAAAAGCGTTTCAGCGGAAATCCAGCTAAGGTTTAAGACTCAATTTATACAATCCTTCTCACTATTTTCCATAGCCAAGGAATATCTCCCCATTATGAATCTGGTCGGTTATCCCAGCGTCGTAAGCGATAAAGATCGATAATCCTTTAACTGCTTTTGTTCCGATGAAACCCTTGATCCGCATGGATGGATAAACAAGGGTTGCTCCCAGTGTGAAATATTTCTTATAGGCAACTGCAATGGTTCCGTGATAGGTCCAGTTGATCTCTTTTTTTACAAACATGGATGGAGAAAGGACTACACTACTGATCTGAATATCATAGGCTCCCAGGATGTAAAAAGCTGTCTGGTTAGTCACGAATGTCATGCCGGCAGCGTTTACAGTCGGGCTGAACAGGTGTTTAATACCGGCTCCAATAGTTCCGTTGAAAAACGTGTACCCGGCGCCAAGGTCCAGGTCCGGGCTGATCTCCAATATTTTCTCTCCTGAGAATTCCGGATTGGCAGCGAGGGCAACCACTTTATCCGGCTCCAGGAAGGTTGCTACAAGTGACAACCGTGCTCCCAGAACGAATGATTGATGCTTGCTAATCCGGAATGAATGGGCATACCCGGCAGCAATCCAGTTTTGAGAGAAGTAGGAATAGGGATCGTAGAGATAACTAAAGCTCAGAGTTCCTTTTAGCTTCTTGAATCGCTTGCTGAATGAGGCATATACTTGTGGTTGCCGCTGGTACATGCCTTCATTGGATAGGGAGAAGGCAGAGGTGAGCAGGAACGAGGTTTTATCCGGGCTCACAAGTGAAGGATTGTAAAAAAATGCGACCTCCCGGTAGAGAGTGAAATCCGGTTCAATCTGAGCGACAGAATTATTTGTAGCGGTAAGTGATAACAGAAAACAAACCGGAATGATGATAGCTATCTTTTTCATTTTGCTGATTGTTATACTAGTTTAACGCATTGAGGCTGTCGACATCTTCCATCATCTGGAAGAAATAATCATAAACAGCTGTAAAATGATTCCCCGGATATTCATAAAGCTTGGCGCTTGCACCCTGGCTCTTGAATTCCTGATATGTATTCACGGTAATCTGATGAGGGATAATCTGATCTGTGACCCCAACATAGAAGAATACCGGTTCTTCAGGAACCCATCCGGTATTGGTACAGTTGGCTTGAATCCCATTCATCATCCCGGCATCGCTGTCTGTTTGGACCATCTGCAGGAAAAAGGGCTGGTAAATGTCAACGGGTCTCGTTGAAGGGACTAACACGGCATCCATTGGATTCATTACCGGGTAGCGCCAGATCTGGTCGTAAGGCCGGGAGTTAAGAAAGCTCGTATTCATAGCATAGGAAGCCCAGTTGTATATGGGTAGAAATTTAAAGGAGGTATTTGGATTGTCAAAAATGACATCGACAAACTCTTCATAGTCATATGGTCCGGCATAGTTAGCACTCGCCTGAAGGTTGAACTGCCCGGAGTACTCCTCCTGGATCGCCTTGTGTGTTCCCAGGCACACACCGGCACCTTCGCTCCAACCGGTAAGATATAACCGGTCTTTCCAAAAGAGGTTCTGTTGCTCGATAAATTGCCGGGTAGCTTTGATCATATCGATCGAATTTTCCGCCAGTTCATGCTGCATGGTATAGGGATGGTTTACATGATCGGAAACACCCAATCCAGCATAATCGGGAGCACTGACGATGTATCCGTGGGATGCTGCAACACAGCACAACATTCTGACCTCAAAAAAGCTATCGGTCTTGGTAGGAGTTTTTCCCCTGAAATTGGAGGGTGCATTTTGCATGCCAAGCGGGATGGCGTCTTCAGGCAATAAGGTGCCGTGATGATACTGCAGAAGCGAAAGAGAATCGTTGCTCCTGGGTACAATTATCAGCCCCGACAGAAGGATCGGACTGTTCGTTAATGACAAGAGTACCTGATTGTCCTTGTAGATCGAAGTATAGGTGATTGAGTAGTAATCAATTGTATATTTCATCAGCGGGCGCATATCGTGCTCCGTATCCAACTCATTGATCTGGTCGGGAGTTAATGTTCCAACTTTTTCATATGAGATTAGTGTGCCACGTGGAGCCGTGGGAGGCTCTGGATTGTTTTTCTTGCATCCGAGCAGGAAAAACACCAGAAATAGTATAAGAATCTGTTTCATGGACTAGATTTTGTGTTAAAGGTAAAATAAAAACAAACAAACATGACGACAAACAATAAACTGCCAAGTAAAAATGTAAACCAACCTCCATAAATGAATTTATTGAGAATAGCAGCCAGGAATGATCCTTCTATGGATCGAACGCCTCATGAAGTACGTTTCCGTTTCCGGTTTTCAAGAAATTTTCTGATGCCAGCAATGATCATCGGGAGAATGGATATCAGGATGATCCCAAGAATGGCGATGGTAAAGTTTTCTTTAACGAAAGGGATGTTTCCGAAGAAGTACCCGGCAATGGAAAAAATAGAAATCCATATGACATTTCCAATGAAACTGAATGATACAAAACGGACATATCGCATGGTCCCAACTCCTGCCACAAAGGGAGCAAACGTACGGAGGATTGGCATGAATCTGGCAATGATGATGGTGATCCGGCCATGCTTATCATAAAACTCATGGGTTTTATCCAGGTAGCTTCGTTTGATCAGTTTGTAGTTCTTTTCATACACTTTATGACCCAGGAACTTGCCAATAAAATAGTTGGTGTTATCACCAAGGAATGCAGCCGCAATCAGCAGGGGAATGATCAAAGCGATATTGAGTGGATTCCCATCCATGGCAGCGATGGTACCGGCAGCAAAAAGCAGGGAGTCTCCCGGGAGAAACGGCGTAACAACAAAACCTGTTTCCATAAAGATAATAGCAAAAAGGATCAGGTAAGTCCAGGTCTTGTAGTCGGAAACAATCTGCAGGAGGTGTTTATCGATGTGGAGAATAAAATCGATAAGGAATTCAATTGCTTCAATCATATTCTTATATCTTCTATTGGGGGCAAATTTACACTTTTACAATTATTGTAATTAAGAGGTTATTAAATTTCATTCAATAAAATAGTATTGTATTGATTAACAATGGTATGTGAACAAACCCAATCATCCGGGTTATAATTACATTAAACTATCACTCAATGATATTTTATATTTTTCAGGAGTTCCTACCTCAACACCATTCAACGTGCAATCCACATTTAATTTCATAGATTTAATTAAAGATACTTCAAGGATTTTCTGAGCCCACTCTAAGATCTCATCAATCATTGGAACGTTTAAAGAAAATTGTTCTGAAAACCACTTAGCAATACATAATCCATAGAAAATATCGTCTGTGAAAAATCTATGGTTCTTATTTAGCTCCCACTTGTTATCTCTATTTTTAACCACAGGAGTTTCAATTAACCTAAGCGTTTTTGAGCTCGTAAATGATGTTTTTATATTTTCATTACAGGAATCATAAGAAAATCTCTCTAATGAAAGATAGTCCAACATATATTTATAATCTACATCAGGATTATCTTTTTTAATTTTCTCTCTGATCTTTGAATAATCATTATCCACTTTTTTTAATATCCCAGCTGAAATATCGTCAAAATCTCTATAAAAAAACGGGACATCTTCTTTCTTATTCCACCTCTCAGGATTTTTTAAATATAAACCATACATTCTTGAAGGATGAATGATCTGATTATCCACTGATAGTGTTAAGGAAATAAAGTTTTTTGCTTGATAAAATTCACCTGTATGAAACCATTTGCAACATATATCATTTAAAAAAGTGTCTTTTAGCACATCAAACTCCTCCAAAGGATATACTGCTGCAACATTTCTTGCTTTTGGCCCATAAGTAATCCCTATTTCTCCGTATTTCTTTGTTCTACAAATCCATGGGAGTAAGCCTGAAGCAAATGTCACGGCCCTATTTAGTGAATATTTTGCTTTTATTTCATTGACTATCCAGTTGAAACCACCCTGTCCATAAATAGTTCCTAAATAAACTTTCTTTTCTTTATCAATAAACGGAGCGATTCTATTAAGAGCTATTTTGTATTGTGAAACGGGGATACATAATATGATAAAATCAGCGTTTGCCAGAATCGTTTTCGGATCATTACTAGCAATATTCAGATCTCCGTCAAAAATTTCTTTTATTTCTCCTGTTTCCGATTGATGCTCAAGCCGTATTTTCTTTCTCCAACGTTCCGGCCTGCTTGTTAGTAGACTAATTGAATAACCAGTTTTTGACAACAAAGGAATTATAGTATGAGCACTGCTTCCACCACCAATAATCGATACATTTTTTCTCATCTTACTTTGAATTCATTTACTTCTCTGACCATTCCAGTAATTTTCGTGGGTTTCGATGCCATTCTCCGTTCCACATTTCCATTAAATATTCAGCAGGAGATTGTTCGCGAACAAAAATGTATTCTTTGATGGGCCAAAGAAGACGAGAGGCGTCAAAGCGATCTTTCATCTCTCTATGTCGCTCTTTTAATGAAAAAGAAGCAATTTCTAAAAGTTCTTTGGCAAGATCGAGTATTTTTTTTCTATCAGGAGTGTCTGCTTGCAGAGCGTGTTTATATACTTCTCCCCGCATTTCCAAATGATCAGTAAATGTCCAATTTTTTACGAGATTTCGACATGCTTGCATTACATCAGAGTTTAGCGTCAGAGCGCGTATAATGGCTGGAATCGAAGAGAGAAGATGAGGAGGAACAGTATCAAATCCACGATATTCAATATATTGTTTGATGCGCACTTCTCCCCAAAACGATTTTAAATGAATATAAAAATCCTCAATACGAGGAGTATACTTTTGAAAACCAATTGTTAAAAAGTCACGAAATGATAAAGGGATAAAAATCACCTTTCCTTTTCTGGTAATTCGTCTGATGGGTAAATCCATAAGAAAATCTACCCATTTTTCAAAATTGAGATCCCGCTCAAAAAATATCTTTTGAATCTGTGTTCTATGAGGACAACAAATAAATGTTGTATGAGGACGGTTAATCAAGAAACCAGAAAATTTGCTTACATTAAGTGGCGAATTGGCAAACATCGAAACTAAAATGGGAGAAATTTTTAAAAGAGTTTGAAATTTGTCTATGGCATCTTTTTCTGAAGTATATCCAAAATTTACATGAATACCATTGTTTTTCTTTTCCCATCCTTGATACGTGTATTTTTGAAAATCCGGAAAATACGTTTGAAAATGGTCGTGATGTATTCTATTTTTATGCGCGAAGGCATAAATGATTTCTTCGTTTTTAGCGAACGGTTGCCATCCCATGGAAATCCAGCGAATCCCAAATTCTTTTGAGATTTCACTAATTTCACTAATATGCATTTGGTACTCACGACAGAGGTTTAAAAGTCCTTTTCGGGGTTTACTTATCAACTCCAATCGTCCGTCATCTTCAATGTGAATTTCACTTCCCCCTCTTTTCAGTGCTATAATATTTCCATTCTCATCCTGATCGACAATTTCCCATCCGACCTCCTCAACCAACTTGTTTAAAATTGCTAAATATCCAGATGTTCCCGAATATTGAACGGGGCTTAAATCATTGTCAAAAACAGCGCTTCGTTCCATCTCTAGCCCGATTAATAATTCTTTTGTCGGTACAGAGGAATTGTGAAAAAAATTCACAATATCAGATTTGGATCGAATTGGTTTTTTGCTATTCATGAAAGAAATGTAAACGTGTATTATTCACTCGCTTATAAGATATCAATTACAATTGGAGACTCCTTCCTGTAATAAATTGGTAAGTGCCTGCTCCAAAGCATAAAACAAATGAACAACGGGAGATTGTATCGGTCAAAGATAAGACTTATTAACCGATTATTAACCATTTCCTGCTTTTATTTTCAAAATGTAAACCTCTGCAGAAATTTATCCGATATCTTTGCGGGATAATCATTCAATCCTGTTCCTTTGCTTACCGATCCCATTCATATTCTGGGGGCCCCGACCAGTATCCTGGAGATCTTCGCTGTTTTGTGCGGACTATCCAGTGTCTGGTTCATGAAGAAAGAGAATATACTGGTTTACCCCCTGGGAATTATTAACGTATTGATCTACGTTTACATCTGTTTCAATTCGAAACTATATGCCTATGCCGGGATAAACGTATTTTATGCGGTCATGAGTGTATATGGCTGGTATAATTGGCTTCGGAAAAATGAAAAAAACGAACGTATTTATATTTCCCGATTGAAGCTGCCGGGAATTCTACTTTATACAACGCTGATCATCGCATTCTTTTTCCTCCTTCAATTTCTTCTGGATCGCTATACCGATAGTGAGATTCCATCCTGGGATGCTCTTACTACCTCCATCTACATCATTGCTATGTGGTTATTGGCTCAGAAAAAGATCGAACACTGGCTTCTCTGGATTGCAGGAGATATCATATCAATTGGCATGTTCATTTGGTTGAACCTCTATTTCAGTGCTTTCCAGTTTGTGGTATTCACGATAATCGCTATTTTTGGATTCATTGAGTGGAGAGGGAAGCTTGACAATACCCCCCGGCCCCCTGAAGGGGAGTAAGTCCCTTTCAGGGGATTTAGGGGTAAAAAATGGCTGGATGACCAGAAAAATAGCAATTACCGGGCCTGAGTCAACAGGAAAGTCACAGCTTTCGAAGCAGTTGGCAGACCATTATGGGACTGTCTGGGTGCCGGAGTTTGCCCGCGACTATATTGATACCCTTGGGCGCCCTTATGAGGAAGGTGATATTTTAACCATTGCGCACGGACAGCTCAACCGGGAGCGGGATCTCGAACAACAGGCCAACAAATATCTATTCTGCGACACAGACTTGCTGGTGACCAAGATCTGGAGTGATGTAGCCTTCAAACGCTGTGACCCATGGATATTGGAGAGTCTGGCTACCCAAACCTACGACCTCTATCTGCTTTGTAACATTGATACACCCTGGGAATACGATCCACAGCGGGAACATCCAAACATGCGGGAGCATCTGTTCAGCCTTTACAACAATGAGATGCTAGAGCGCGGATGGAACTTTCGGGTGGTTTCCGGGCTTGGGAAAGAGCGGCTTCAGAATGCAATAAAAATCGTTGATAATTGTTTTACAACATGATTGGTTGCCGGATCCCAGATACCGGATAATTCGTAATTCGTAATTTTGTTCCATGTCTCCGTTAAATCAGTCCTTGAACATCCTGTTTCTCCCTCGCTGGTATCCCAACCGACATGATCCCATGCCCGGGTTATTTA
>JACKQG010003294.1_pt1 | contig 19998 bp, 19 predicted proteins | sample 8237621 | NCBI WGS metagenome assembly JACKQG01 (sample SAMN15677084, study PRJNA649215) | marine metagenome | biome: marine; feature: Black Sea; material: saline water; isolation source: suspended particulate matter (SPM) from the Black Sea western gyre | collected 2013-06-09/2013-06-10 | depth... | reverse complement strand
TGTATGAGATCGATGACCAGGTATGTCACCCGAAGTTCCTCGAGTACTACATCCGCTCAGGTGCTGTCGAGAGGCAGTTCCAGGAGTTCGTGCGCGGATCCACTAACTACGCGTCCATCCGAGCGCATCATACACTGGAATTGCAGATTCCCCTCCCCCCACTCGACGAACAGCGCCGCATTGTGGCCCGCATCGAAGAACTGGCGGCGCTTGTCGAAGAGGCGCAGGGGTTGCGGGTCAAGGCGCAGGAGGAAGCCGAGGCGCTACGGGGTGCACTTTCTTCTCAACTCTTTAGTGCTCTAGAGGAGTCGACTCCCACGCGGCCAATCAGAGAGATCACCTGTTTTAGGAACGACCTTGTCCGTCCATCGGTTGGTATGTCTGGGTCACTTACGTTCGTCGGTCTTCAGCACGTCGAGTCACACACGGGCAGAAGAATCGGTGAGGACCGCTTGCTCGCAGAGGAGTTGGAAGGAAGAAAGTTCAGGTTCTCGCCAGGCGAGATCGTCTATGGATATCTGCGTCCCTACCTCAATAAGGTCTGGATCGCAGACAGCGAAGGAGTGTGCTCCGTGGATCAGTATGTGCTTCAACCAAACCCGGAGCTAGTGGACATCAAGTATCTAGCCCACTTCATGCGAAGTCCCGTGTTCTTGGGAGAGGCCATTGAACTGACTCATAACCTACTTTTGCCCAGGCTTCGGAAGGGGCTTCTACAGGGCATCACGATCCCCTTACCTGCTCTCGATGTTCAAGAGCGTATCGCCGCGTACTTGGATGATCTACAAGCCCAGGTGGACGAACTCACCGCCTTGCAGGAGGCCACGCAGGCGGAACTGGGTGCCTTGCTGCCGTCGGTGCTGGACCAGGCGTTTCGAGGGGAGTTGTGAAGTGGGGAACGGAAACCAGGGCTGGCATTGCGGGGCGGCAGAAAGATGGGGATCGCGCGCTATCCTGCCGTATCGCCGTCGCCTGGGCTTAGCCTTGCTCTGCCTGCTCCTCCTGGGCGGCTGCCGGAGCGAGCCCACATCTACGCCTATCGTCATCGCCGCGCCGCCCACCGCCACGCCCACGGCGACCGCCACCCCTGGCCTGCCGACGGCCACCGCGACGGCCACGCCAACACCACGCACCGCGCCCACTCCATCGCCTATCCCTTCCCCCTTAACCCCTACGCCCACTGTGCTCGCCGTACAGCAGAAGGAAGCGGGACCATCGCCGACGGCAACGCCCGCCCTGTCCGTCGAGGGAGTCGTAGACTGGCGGGACGCGGAGCAGTACTACGGCCAGAAGGTCACGGTCGAAGGAGTGATCGTTCGGATAGGGAAGTCCCGCACAGGTGACGTGACCTTCCTCAACTTCGATCCCGACTACCAGCACACGCTGACGTTGGTCATCTTTCCCGAGGATGCGGCCAGGTTCCCGGCACCGCCAGAGGAGATCTACTACGGCCGCACGGTGCGTGTGTCCGGAGAGATCGTGGAGTATCAAGGCGCGCCGGAGATCATCGTGCGCGATCCGGAACAGATCGAGGTCGTGGGTGGGGAAGCCGCGCCGCAGCCGCCGACAGCCACGCCTGCCCCGCCCGTCCAGGGCATCGTGGACTGGCGGGACGCGGCGCAGTATTACGGTCAGCAGATCACCGTCGAAGGGCTCATCGTGCGCACCAAGAACACGGGCAAAGTGACTTTCCTCAATTTCGATCCCGACTACCAGCACACGCTGACGCTGGTCATCTTCCCGGATGACGCGGCCAGGTTCCCGGCGCCGCCGGAGGAGATGTTCCTGCAGCGCCGCGTGCGGGCCACGGGTACGGTGCAGGAGTACCACGGCGCGCCGGAGATCATCATTCGCGAGCCAGAGCAGATCGAGATCGTTGACTGACTTTATGCAAGTACGACGCTATCGTCCAGCCGACCGGGAAGCGGTGCACCGCATCGCTGGCGATACCGCCTTCTTTGGCCAGCCCATTGAGACCTACCTGGATGACCGGCAACACTTCCTGGACCTCTTCGTGGCCTACTACACCGACTACGCGCCGGGCTATGTCTGGGTGGCTGAAGCTGAAGGCCAGGTGGTGGGCTATCTGACCGGATGCCCGGATACGTTGCGCCAGCGGCGCACCTTGTGGCGGCGTCTTCTGCCCCGCGTACTGCTGCGTCTGCTTTGCGGTCGCTACCGCATGGCCCGCAAGACGTGGCGGTACATCGGCCGACTGGTGCTGGCTGCGCGGCGTGGCGAGTTTCCGTCCGCGGATCCGACGGTCTATCCGGCGCACCTGCACATCAATGTGTCTGCCGGCTGGCGCGGCCGGGGCCTGGGGGAACGGCTGATGACCGCGTACCTGGCGCAACTACGGACAGAGGGTGTGGCCGGCGTGCATCTGGAGACGACGACACTGAACACGGCCGCCGTGCGTCTCTACCGTTCGCAGGGGTTTGAGTTGCTGGAGGCTCGCCGCACGCGGCTGTGGGAAGGGCTCATCGCCGAACCGGTGAAGAACCTGCTGTTTGGCCGGCGCCTGACATCTGAGACAAGGAGACACGGTGACAAGGAGCCAGGGAGACCTCATCCTCTCCTTGTCACCCCCTCACCCCCTCCCCTTGTCTCGAATAGACCAGGCGTCCGTCGAAGATAGTGATCGCCACGCGGGCGGCGAGGATGTCCATCGGCTCGCTGGCGAAGATGTCGTCGGAGAGGACCACCAGGTCGGCCAGTTTGCCCGGTGTGATGCTGCCCCGCCAACGCTCCTCGCCGGCGGCGTAGGCCGCGCCCAGCGTGTAACCGTGCACCGCTTCGGCCACGCGCAAGCGCTGCTCCGGATGCCATCCTCCGGGACCCGGCGAGCCATCGGCGCGGCGGCGGGTCACGGCGGCGTGGATGCCGGGCAGCACGTCCAGGGACTCTACCGGCGCGTCGGAGCCGAAGGCCAGGACCACGCCGGCGTCGAGCAGGCTGCGCCAGGCGTAGGCGCTCGCGCAGCGCGGCTCGCCCCAGTGGAGGTCAGCCATGGCCATGTCGGCGGGGCAGTGGGTGGGCTGCATGGAGGCGATGATGCGATACCGCGCCAGGCGGGGGATGTCGTCGGGGTGCAGGAGTTGCACGTGCTCGATGCGGTGGCGCAGAGGATTTCCCCTCCCTCTGAGGGAGGGGTTAGGGGAGGGTGAGCCCTCCGACCTGAAGTCAAGCAGGGTTTCGTTCGGCGGTGTTGACCCCGCGTCGTAACCCCCACCCCCTCCCAGCCTCCCCCTGGCAGGGGGAGGGGTCTGATTCTCCGCTCGGCGGGCGGCGGCGATGGCCTCGATGACCTCGCGGTTGGCGCGATCGCCGAGGGCGTGCACGGCCACGCTGAGGCCAGCGCAACTCGCCTGGCGGACCAGCTCCTGCAGTTCCTCCGGCTCCAGCCAGCCCACGCCGCGGTTGTGCGGCTCGTCCTGGAAAGGCTCCAGCATCCAGGCCGTGTGTGAGCCCAACGAGCCGTCGGCGAAGAGCTTGACGCCGCCGATGCGCAGCCGCCGGTCGCCGAAGCCGCTGCGCAAGCCCACGGCGATGGCCGCGTCCAGATTCTCCCGCGGCAGGTAGGTGAGCACGCGCAGCCCCAACTCGCCGCGCTGGTTCAGGAGCTGAAAGGCGCGGAAGGCGCGACCATCCGGCGCATCGCCCATCTGGTGGATGGAGGTGATGCCCGCCGCCCAGGCCAGGGGTATGGTCGCCCGGATTGCTTCCGCACACGTCTCCAGCGTGGGCGGAGGATAGACGCGGGAAACCAGCTTGCAGGCTCTTTCCAGCAGGATGCCGGTGGGCTCGCCCGTGTGCGGGTCGCGCACGATGACGCCGCCGGGCGGATCGGGCGTAGCCGCCGTGATCCCCGCCTGCGCCAACGCCGGCGAGTTCACCCACAGGCTGTGCAGGTCCTTGCTGTCCAGGGCCACGGGACGGTCGGGCGCGGCGGCGTCCAGCAGTGTTTTCGTGGGCAACGTCGTGTCGCGCCAGACGTTGCGGTCCCAGCCGGAGCCGCGCAGCCAGTGGCCCGGCGGCGTGCTGGCGGCCCGTTGGGCGACGATGGTGGCTACCTCCTCAGCGGAGCGGGTCGCGCTCAGGGCCATGCGCTGGCGGGCCAGGGCGTACTTCACGAAGTGCACGTGGCTGTCGGCGAAAGCGGGCAGCAACGTCCGGCCGCCCAGGTCAATGACTTGCGTCTGCGGCCCGCGCAGGGGGGTGATGTCGGCTGCGCGCCCCATGGCCAGGATGCGGTTGCCGGTCACGGCCACGGCTTCCGCCCGCGGCCGCGCCGCGTCCATGGTGTGGACGCGGCCGTTGGTCAGGATCAGATCAGCGTGCATTCTCTCCACCTTTGTTTGAGATGGTCTCCCGACCGCCGCCCTGTGCTGCTGGCTGCCGCACAGGAGGCCGATAGGGAACCGACAGAGATAATAGCACAGGTGTATCCGACCCTGCAAAAGGCCAGCAGTGACGCGTTTTCCCGGTTGCACATAGGCTTTCAGGTTTGCGTGGAAATCCGTCCTCTGTTATAATCTCACCGCTTGCTGTGCCGTATGCTAAAGGCACGGGAAAGCTGGAAAGAGGACTACCGCAGGCGTAATGCATGATCCGTGAACCGTGATGTCACGCATCAGAGGGTAGCTGACACAGCGAGCACGTGTAGGAGCTGCGCTAAGGGGCTGTCTGGACGTACTGCGTGAAACGTAAAACGTAAAGTCGAAATGTTGCGTTTTGCGCATTACGCCTTACGTTTTGCGCACAGGGGGACACATTGTTTGAGAAGCTGATCGGGATTGACCTGGGCACGGTGCACGTGCGGGTGTACGTCAAAGGACGGGGCATGATCTTGCGCGAGCCTTCTGTTGTCGCCATCTCCACCCGCGACAACAAGATCGTGGCCATAGGTCAAGAAGCACGGGACATGCTGGGCCGCACCGCCGAAAGCATCGAGGTCTCGCGGCCGATGCGCGATGGCGTCATCGCCGACTACGTGGTGACCGAGGCCATGCTGCGCTACTTCATCCAGAAAGCCATCGGTCAGAGACCGGTCTTCAAGCCGCTGGTGATGATCAGCATCCCCGTGGGGGTGACCAGCGTGGAGAGCCGAGCCGTACACGACGCCGCGGTGCAGGCGGGTGCCAAGGAAGCCTACCTGATCCCCGAACCGCTGGCCGCGGCCTACGGCGCGGGGTTGCCCATCGGCACCCCCACAGGCAACATGGTGGTGGACATCGGCGGCGGCACCACCGAGGCGGCCGTGGTCTCCATGTACGACATCGTGGCCTTCAGCTCGGTGCGCGTGGGCGGCAATCGCACCGACGAAGCGATCATCAACTACATCCGTCGCAAGTACAACCTGCTGGTGGGCGAATCCACGGCCGAGGAGATCAAGATCCAGATCGGCAGCGCCTTGCCCGTGGAGGAGGAGACATCTCTGGAGGTGCGCGGCCGAGACCAGGTCAGCGGGTTGCCCAAGACCATCGCCATCAGCTCCAACGAGGTGACCGAGGCCATCGCCGAGCCGCTGGCTGCCGTCGTGGGCACCGTCAAGGGCGTGCTGGAGAAGACCCCGCCGGAGCTGGCGGCGGACATCATTGATCGCGGCATGATGCTCACAGGCGGGGGCGGGCTGCTGCGTAACCTGGACCGGCTGCTGACTCGCGAGACCGGCGTGCCCTGCTACGTGGCCGAAGATCCCATCTCCTGCGTGGCCATCGGTGCAGGCAAGGCGCTGGAGAATTACAGCGTCATGAAGCGGGTGTTGCCAACGCCGTAACGCCTGTGTTCGTCGGGTGAACTACAAAACGGGGAGCCCTTCTCGGCTCCCCGTTTGCGCGAACAGAAGTCGTTTTGAGCCCTGCGACTTCGCTCAGGATGCACCTGTCGAAAGATGACGTCTGCTCTGGCCCTTCAGCGGCTCAGCGCCGCGCCAACTCCACGCGGTGGGCCATCGTCTTGCCCCACTGCCCCGAGATCACCTGTCGCAGACGCAGATCGCCCACTGCAGGCGAGGTGGTGACACGTTCCTGCACCAGCAGGCCCAGCGGCTGGGCGATCAGCAGGGCGGCCGTGGCTGCCAGCAACGCCGTGGGCACCTGTTCCCAGAGAGAGCGACGTCGTCCGCTGGTGGCCAGCCACGCTGCCAGGCCCGCCAGCATACCGCCCACAACGATATTGGTCCCGCAGTTGGGGTGAACAGCCAGCTCGTCCTCCCCGCCCCGCAAGCGATCCAGCGCTTCCATTACCGTCTCGGCTATCGCCTCGGTGGCGACCTGGCCGTAGAGCAGGAACCCGCTGGCCGTGGTGCGGCCGGCCAAGCGCAATGACGGATAGCGCTGCGAGAGCAAATGCATGGTCGCGTGCTCCACGGCGTGATTCTGGGGCACACGTTCTATCAACGAACGAAACAATCTCACCTTTGCCTCCGCGGTTCAGAGAAACAGGACACAAGCAGACGGGGAGCCACCCCCGCGCGTGGCTTTGCCCTCGTCTACTCGTTTGTTTGTGGCCTCGTTGTCCTCATTGTACCACAGTCTGACCGAAGTGCCAAGAAGCCGGAGCGCGACGGACACACGCTTTTGCAGCGGAGCAACAACTGGAGTCGTCGCCTTTAATCAGGCCGTTACTACGCCAAAGCCCTGGGTCGGAAGAACCCAGGGCTTCGACTGTTCAGAACTCAGAATGGGAGATGGATTGTGTCGGGGGAGGAATCACTCCTCGTCCTCGTCATCGTCCTCGTCCTCGTCGTCGTCCCAATCATCGTCCAAGTCCTCGTCGTCTGTGTCGTCGTAGGCGTAGAAGACGAACGTGCTCTTGGCGGGCTTGCCACACTCGGGACAGCTTCCCTTCGGCGGCTCAGTAGCCACACCGACTTCGATGTATCCACAGTTGTCGCATTCCCACTCCCCATCCACGGGAGTCGTCAGTCTCTCGTCCATGGACACTCCTCCTTTTGGTAAGAAATAGTCTTCGACGTAGTCGAAGAAAGCGAACATATCACTTCCGGCCCCGCATACAGGGCACTTTCTGGGAATCTGATGTGCCAAACCGGCCCTGGTATAGGCACAACCCATGCACTCCCATTCCCCCACGGCGGGGATCACTCGTGTGGCCATCCGAGACCATCTCCTAACACAGTAGACATCAGGCAGCCTTTCTTGTGCGTAGTATAGCACGATGTGGCCTTGGTGTCAGTAGCAGGATGGGGGCGACTTCGGTGAACTTATGGTGAAGTTTTGGTGACGAAACCGTGTCTGAGCGGCTCTCAGGGGAAGGATGGCGCACCGATGCACCAATGGGGGTCTTCAATCTTCTTCTTGGGGGTCAACGAGTACGTAACCTTCGCCGCGCACAATCTGCAGGTAGGGCAGAAACTCCGGCCCCAGCTTGCGCCTGATCTGGCGCAGGTGCACTTTCAGCAACCCTCGTGCCTCATTGGCATCTCCCTCGTAGCCCCACACCGCTTTCAGCAGTTCGGTGTACGATACCAACTCGCCGCTGTGCTCCATCAGGTAGCGCAGGATGTGAAACTGAATGCGAGGCAGATGAACCCACTCCTCGTCGAGCATCACCCGCTGCCGCGCCAGGTCAATGCGCAGATCGCCCACGTGTCGGTAACGCAGCCGCCGTCCGGGCGGCCCTTCACTCACGCCGGCCATAATGGCCGCCAGGCGATCTCGTTCTGGCCCCTCCCTGATGTGTTCCACGGCGGCCGAAGTGAGGAAGAGTACCAACTCTTGCCTATCGGCTCTCAGCAGGGCCAGAAGGTCGTCAACTCCCTCTTCCTGCAGGCAGGGACTGAAGAGGATGATCACGTGGGGGCGATGCGCTTCGATCTGATCACAGGCAGCAGTCAGGGTGCGAGCAAAAGCACCACTGGCTTTGTATTGAGATAGAAGTGACAGTAGCTCGCGATAGAAGCGCGGGTCCGGATGAACGACAAGGACGTGCATGGGTCTTCTCCTTGCTGTCAGCCCTGCTGCGGACGTTTCGCCGTCCGCACACGCAGTTGCCGGCCATCGCTGATGATCTCGACGGTGCCGTGCTGATCCGTACGCAGCACCTGGGCTCCCACCGTGGCTAGCCGCTTCCCTGTCTCGGGGGCTGGATGGCCGAAGCGGTTGTTGGTTCCCACCTGGATGACGGCCATTTGCGGGGCGACAGCGCGCAGGAATTCGCCTGTCGTCGCTCCGCCGCTGCCGTGGTGCGATACCTTGAGCACTTGCGCTGCCAGGGGTTGTCCCGAGGTCAGGAGCGCTTGTTCTCCGGCGGCTTCCAGATCACCGGTGAGCAGGAACGAGATCTCTCCGTGCGTTAGACGTAGCACGACGGAGTTGTTGTTGTCGTCAGCCGCTGCACCGGACAGAGGTTCAGCTTCGGGATGCAGCACGTCCAGCCGCACGCCGCGGCCCAGGTCGATCTGCATGCCTCGCTCAGCCACCGCGAGGGGCACGCCGGCCGCGTCCGCCGCCTCCCGCCAGAAGAGTGCTTCTGGGGCATTCAGTGTGTGCACACCTGTCAGCGCCCGCGCCACGCGGTAGCGGTCGAACAAGGGGATCAATCCCGTCATGTGGTCATCGTCGGAGTGGGTGAGGACGACGAGGTCAATGGAGCGGTCCCAGAAGGGCATTTGCTGCCCCAAGGCTCCCGCAAGCTGCGTGGGGCTGGGGCCACCATCCACCAGGACTTGCCGCCCGTCGGGGGCGGTGATGAAGATGGCATCTCCCTGCCCTACGTCGAGGAAGGCGACGTGCAGTTGCCCATCGGGAAGCTGCAGCGCGGCCAGCCAGACGAGGAGGGCGATCACGGCCAGCGCGGCTGTGGCGACGCTCAGTCGGCGCCCATCGAGGAGTGGGGACATTCGTTCGGATAGGGGGACCTTGGCAACAGCAAGATCGCTCATCGGCCCTACCAGATGAGTCGGCGGCCCTTCGGCAATGCTCCGGACAGGCCAGGAGCCCTCGGCCTGAGCTTGGGCCGCAGGCCGCCTCTGCAGATGCTACAGGATGCCCACGCGGCTGTTGTCGCCCAGGGTGAGCTTGTAGGCCTTAGGCTTGATGGGGGAACGTTGGATCACGACATTGCGACCAATGAGGCTGTCCTCGATGCGGTGAGGGATGCCGAGGATCTGACTGTGTTCCATGACGATGCTGTGCTCGATCTCGCTATCTTCGATGAGCACGTGATGGTAGATGGACGTGAAGGGGCCTACGTACGAGTTGACGATGCGGCTGTCCTCGCCGATGATGACCGGGCCGCGGATGCGGCTGTTGATGATCTCCGCTCCTTTTTCGATAGTGATTTTCCCGTTGATCTGGGAATCCTTATCCACGTAGCCGGCGATGGTGTGTTCCAGCTCGTCCAGCACCAGGCTGTTGGCTTCCAGCAAATCCTCCATCTTGCCGGTGTCTATCCACCAGCCGCCATGGACGTAGGGGTAGACGGCGTAGCCATGCTCCACCAGCCACTGGATGGCGTCGGTGATCTCCAGCTCGCCCCGCCAGGACGGTTCGATGGCGTTGACGGCCTCGAACACGTGGTGGTCGAACATGTAGATGCCCACCAGGGCCAGGTCGCTGAGCGGCTCCTTCGGCTTCTCGATCAACTGCACGATGCGGCCGCGGTCGTCCAACTCGGCGACGCCGTACTGCTGCGGGTGCTGTACCCGCTTCAGCACGATCTGCGAGTTCCACTCGCTTTCGGCAAACTGGCGGATCAACTCGCTGATGCCCCCCTGGATGACGTTGTCGCCCAGAAACATCACGAAGCGCTCGTCGTCCAGGAAGTCCTGGCTGATCTTCACGGCGTGGGCCAGCCCCAGAGGGGCCTCCTGGTGGATGTAGGTGATCTCGACGCCCCAACGCCCGCCTCGTCCCACGGCCCGCTTGATCTCTTCCGCCGTGTCGCCAACGACGATGCCGATGTCGGTGATGTCCGCATCGCGGATGGCCTCGATGACGCGGAAGAGCACCGGCTTGTTGGCCACAGGCACCAACTGCTTGGCGCTGGTGTACGTAATCGGGTAGAGGCGCGTGCCCTTCCCGCCACTGAGGATCAGACCTTTCACGATTATTTGTCCTCCGTGTCTGAGTTCGGCGTCCAGGGTTCGGCGTTCGGCGGCTGAACTCCGAACCTCGAACCCAGAACCCTTACACCTGCAATAGGGCGGCGTCGTGTGGCGCGTTGGTCAGCACCGCGCCCAGCAAACGGGCGTGAACTCTCTCCAACATGGCCTTGGCTCGCTGCGCGTATTCCCGCCGGGTGCACCCAGCGTTGACCAGAAGCAACACGCCGTCCACTTTGGATGCCAGCACCGCGGCGTCGGTCACGGTGACCACCGGCGGCGCGTTGAAAAGGACGATGTCCGCCTGCTCGCTCAACGTAGCGATCAACGTTTCCATGGCCGGCGAGGCGATCAGGTCAACAGGAACGTCGGGCAAGGGCCCGGCGGTCAGCACGCGCAGGCCGTTCACGCCGCTTTGCTGCAACGGAACGTCGCCGCTGGCCTGGCCCACGGCGGTCGTCAGCCCCTCCTGGTTGTCCAGGCCGAAGACATCGTGCAAGCGGGGCTGGCGCAGGTCGCTGTCCACCAGGATCACGCGCCGCCCCGCCTGGGCGATGGATACCGCCAGATTGGCCAGCATGGTGGATTTTTCTGCGTCCGGCCCGGCGGAGGTGACCAGCAAAGTGCGCAGGGGCTCGTCCAGGCTGGCAAATTCCAGGTTGGTGCGCAGCCGCCGGTAGGCTTCAGCAACGGCCGAGCGGGGGTCTGTGATGGTAATCAGATTGGTGGTCATTGATTCACTCCTGACTGGTCGGGATGCTGCCCAGCACCGGCACGCCGATGGCCCGTTCCACCACCTGCGGTGTACGCAGGATGTCTGCTTCCAGCCATTCCAGCAGGTAGACGATCAGCAGGCCAATGAGCGCGCCCAGGATGGCACCGGCGATGCCGTTCATCAGCATCTTGGGCCTGAACAGCGGCGCATCCCGGGCATCATCCACGACATTGACGTCAATGCGGTCCTGTTTATCTTGCCGTTGGTTCCATTCCTCGCGGTCGTCGGCGAAAAGCTCGGCCGCCGTTTGAGCGATCTGCATGGCCACGCTAGGGTCGGGGTCTTTGGCAGCGATGTCAATGGTGAAGTTCGCGAGCTCGGCACTGACTTCCAGCTTTTCCAGCAGATCGTAGGAGCTCATGTCCAGTTGCGCATGGTCAATGACCCGGTTGGCCATCCGGTGCGTTTTGATGTTGATCACGAAGTTGTTCAGCAGGTCCTTCGTGGACTGGCTGCCGCCCCAGTCTGGTCGGGCGGGCACGGCGCTCAGTTTGACGCTTGCTCTGTAGATGGGCGTCTGCAGCTTGCTGACGCCCAGGGCCGCCGCCGCCGTCAATACCGCCACCAGCAGGATGATCCAGCCCCGCTGGCGCAGGATGCGGAAGTAGTCTCGTAGTTCCATGGATGTGTTCCCTCCCATCAACGCTTGCTATTGTACACCCACAAACCTCAAGCTCAAAATCCAAAGCTCAAAGCTCACAATCCCCTTAGTTTTTGGATTTGGAACTTTGGATTTTGGATTTTGCCCTTCGGGCCTGCGGTATCTCGCCCAGCACGTCAAACCCCATCTCTTCTAGCTCCGCCCCGTCGCGCACGCTGGTGTCCAGGGTGTTCCAGAGGAAGCAGAGGGCCGCTCCCGCCAGCAGCGCCAGCACCAGCCGCAGCGGCAGGTCGAGCCGCTCCCGCAGCCCTGGGCCTACTTCCCCAATGCCGCCGCGGTGGATGAGATAGGCGGCGGCATTCTGGGCGAAGAGGCGGGGCATGAAGCGGGCGCTCTCCTCTTGCAGGGTGGCGATCACGGCTTCGGCGATGGCGGCCAGCTCCTCGGCGTTGCCCCAGGTGATGGAGACCTGCAGGATGCGGTGCAGTTCGCCCGTCTGCGTGCTGCCCTGGATGGGACCGGCGGGCAGGTTGAGGCCCTGCGCGGCCAGCCGCTCGCTGACGGCGGCGGCGAACTCGCTGCCCCGCACCACCTCGGACAGATCGTCAATGAGGTATTCCGAGGTCAGGGCGACGTAGTAGTTCTCCTCGCCGTCGCCGGCCTGTTCGGGGCGGATGCCCACGCTGAAGCTGAGCGAGGTGACGTAGACGGGCGGCCGCGGCTGCCACGGTTTCTGCGTGATCAGCCAGGCCAGGGCCACGATGGCGGCCAGGGCCACCGGCAGCCACCAGCGGCGGCGGATGATGTGGTAGTACTCACGTAGTTCCATAACTCAACCTCGGATTCGTGTTGCGTATTGCGTGGTGCCTAATACGGAGAACAGATTTGACAAATCAGGTCGCCTGTAGTACATTGTGCTCGGCGGGTGGCCAGTGGCGCAGCTATCCTTGACCGGACGCTCTCTCCCTGGCAGCAAGGCCCACCGCCGGCACAAAAGGGCCTCCCCGCCGGTTTCATGTCTCAAGACCTGACAGGTTTTTGGAAAACCTGTCAGGTCTCTGCGGCAGGCGGCACACCGAAAGCCGCTCTCCCGCGGTATCATCCAGTATCGTTACTGTACCAAAGCAGATTTGACAAATGAAATCATATATGGTATATTGTATCCAGCGGGTGGCCAGTGGCGCAGCTATCCTTAGCCGGACGCTCTCTCCCTGGCAGCAGGCCCCAACAACCCAAAGGGGTCCCCCGCTAGTCCTCATCAGCCGATGATCTGCCTCAGCAGGTCATCGGCTTTTAATGTCCTATCCGCTTTGGCCTTCCTCTGATGGACAGCCAGCGCCTTTTTGTGGGCAGACGATTTCTTCCCCACGTATCCGAAGGTGATGTTCTCGGCATCGAACTTAGGATCGTCTCGCCACAGCAGGTTGAGCAACATGGACCGGATATCGTGTTCATGGCTCGTGTACTCCATGTCAATCGTCACCCGTTCCCCTGGTGGTAACTCTTGGAGCAGGTAATACAATGCCACGGCGAAGAGGCGCAGGAAGTTGAGCTTGCGGCTTCCTTGGCGTCGGTGTGTCAGGTAGGCCATGGCAGCCTGTTTCTCTCTGGCCGGTATGCAGATCGTGTACTCTTTGTCGTTGCTCAGCGCCAGGGCGGTGTCGCCGGCACTCTCGATCTTGTTGCTCTGATCCACCTCGTAGGGCATGGCCGGGGCTCAGCGATTTTCCTCGACGAAGGCCGACAACTTTCGCTTGAAGACACTCACGCTAAAGCGTTCAGCGTTGGCGCGGCAGGCGGCGGGATCGTAGGCGGCGGGATCGAAGCCCCGCACGGCGGCGGCCAGCGCCTCTGGCGTCTGCTCGTGGAAGAATGTCCCCGTGATGCCCTCCTGCACCGTGTCCAGCGCGCCGCCGCCGGCGTAGGCGATGACGGGACGGCCGGCGGCCTGCGCCTCCACGGGCGCGATGCCGAAATCCTCCAGCCCGGGAAAGATGAAGGCCCGGCAGCGGCGGTAGAGCGTCAACAACTCCTCGCCGTGGGGCAACCGGCCGCGAAAGGTGACGTTGCGGCCGGCCACAGCTTCCAGCTTGGCCCGATCCCGCCCGTCGCCCACTACCACCAGCGGCAGCCCCAGTTGCGTGAAGGCCCGCACGGCCAGGTCTACCCGCTTGTAGGGGATCAACCGGCCGACGACCAGGAAGTAGTCCTCCGGCGGCTCGTCCGACGGGGTGTAGCGCTCGGTGTCCACCGGCGGGTGAATGATCACGCTCTGCCGGCCGTAGAAGCTGCGGATGCGTTCCTGCACGGCGCTGGAGATGGCGATGAAATGATCCACCCGCTGGGCGGCAGCGTAGTCCCAGCGCCGCAGGACGGCCAGCAAGCGACGCACCAGGGCATCGGCCAGCGGCCTGATGTGCTCCCGCTGCCGGTAGCTGTCGTACATCCAGAGGAAGCGGGTCGGCGTCAGGCAGTGGCAGATGTGCGTCGTGTTGGGTCCTGTCCGCACGCCGTGGCAGAAACCGCTCTTGTTGCTCAGCACCAGGTCGTAGCCACGGAGATCGAAGGAGCGGAAGGCCAACGGGTACAGAGGCATGTACGTTTGATGGCGGCCGGTCACACCGGGGAGGTGCTGCATGAACGAGGTGCGGATGTCCCACGAACGATAGGCGGCGGGCATCAAGTCCGGCTCGTACATGCTGGTGTAGACGGGCGCTCCTGGAAACATCTCCACCAGCATCTCCAGCACGTTCTCCGCCCCGCCCATCTGGTTCAGCCAATCGTGCACCAGCGCAACTTTCAACTTGACCCCTTCGCCCTCAATCAGGAAATGGCGTGAAAGCATCGTCTGCGCCCGGACGTAAAACGTGAAACGTAAAACGTAAACTGTAATGAGATTGCGCTTTACGTTTTACGCATTACGTTTCACGTCATAACCCCGTCGGCAGATCAACGAACACCGTGTTCAGGCCGAATTCCGCTTCCAGATGCCGCGCCAGCGCTTGCAGGCCTACCTTCTCCGTGGCGTAGTGGCCGGCGAAGATGACGTTGATGCCGTATTCGACAGGGTCATGGTAAACGTCGTGCAGCGGTTCGCCGGTGAGGAACGTATCGCAGCCGGCTAGCGCGGCCTCGGCAATCTCACGGGTGGCGCGGCCGGACATGATGGCTATCCGCTGCACCACCTCCGGGCCGTGAGCCTGCAGGCGCGGCGCATACCCCAGCGCCCTCTGCACTTGTGCGACAAAGACGCTGAGCGTCAATCCCTCCGGCGCCTGAGCCTCCACCCCCACGTCGCCGAAGTCCCCTGTCACCGTGAGCCCCAGCAGCCGCGCCAACTGCACGTTGTTGCCCACCTCCGGATGGACGTCCAGCGGCAGATGGGCGGCGTAGAGCGAGCATCCGGCGTCGAGCAGGGCCTTCACTCGCCGGCGGTGTGGACCCACCAGCAGCAGTGGCCGGCTCCAGAACAGGCCATGATGCACGATGAGCATGTGGGCATCGGCAGCGATGGCTGCCTCAATGGCTGCCTGGCAACCGTCCACGGCGAAGGCCACGCACTGCACCTCGTCCGCGCCCTCCACCTGCAGGCCGTTGTTGGAGATGTCCTCAATCTCCTCGATCTTCAGGGTGCTGTTCAGATACTGAACCAGTGCTTTCCTCTGCACTGCTATCTTCCTTTCCCTTGACAGAAGGATTGCCTGCCACCGCTCTCTGCCTGGATACAGATCGGATGACTCTGGCACAAAGGGCGAGCCAAACCTTGTACCATCTTCCTGCAACCTGCCTCGTCAACTTCCCAACGCCGGCCAGCCAGTCCCAGGCGCGTTTCCCCGCAACGCCAATCCGGCGAGGGGATTCTCGCAACGTGCGGCGCCGGGCCGGGCTCAGCGTGAAGTAGATGCTGACCACAGAAGCCATAACCACGGCCACCCCCAGGCCCAACATGACCTGTGGTATGCCCACCCAGTCGGCCAGGCCGCCGATGGTCAACATGGGCGGGATGCCGATGAGGTTGTTGAGCATGAACTGCAGGGCGAACACGCGGCCGCGCACTGCTGGCGGCGACGCTTCTTGCAGGATCGTCTGTCCCAGGATGCTGACGCCGGACATGGTCAGCCCCATCAGCAGGCTGATGCCCATGACCGCCGTCGTCAGGCTGAGGGCGGCGTGAGGATAGAGACGCAGCAGAGGCTCTGGCAGAATGCGGTACCCCTGCGTCACCAGCCCCAGGGCGGTGAAGCCGAAGCCCAGCAGCACCAGCCCGATGTTGCTTAGCCACTCTTTGCGCACGCGGTATCCGAAGCGGGCCAGCAGGCCCGTGGCCAACAGCATGCCCACTCCCGCGGGAGCGAACACGAACACCGCGTCCTCGGGCGCTTTGCCCAGCACGCGGGAGGCGAAGCCGGGAGCCAGCATGGCCATGATCATGATCACCGTGGCGATGAGAGTCAAATGGGACAAAGCCAGGAGCACCCGTCGGTTGTGCATGACGAAGGTCCAGCCTTCGCGCACGTCGGCTTTCGTGCGTTCCCACCCGGAGAGAGGAGAGATCGGCCCTTTGGAGTGCACGGTTTGCCGTGGCAGCCTGCTCACCGCCGCGGCGGCTCCCGCGTACATCAGGGCGATGGTCACGAACGCGCCGCGTGTGCCGACAAGTTTGGTGGCCAGCGGCCCTAGAATGATGATGCCCGCCACCTGTGAAATGGCCAGCGTGAGGTTGAAAAGAGAGTTGGCGGTCAACAGGTGATCTTCGCCCACCAGCGAAGGGATGGTGGCAGCTTTGGCGGGCGCAGAGAGCTGGCCTATGGCTGAGGAAACAAATGTGATGAGATAGATGCCCGCCAACAGCCACCAGCCACGCAGCAGGGCCAGCACCGGCAGATAGCTGCATACCAGAAGCACCCGCAGCGCATTGGAGCTCACCAAGACGACCTTCTTGGGCCAGCGGTCCACCAGCACGCCAGCTACGGGACTGAACAGCACGCCTGGCAGGGTGAAGGCGAGGATGACCAGCCCAATGTGCGTGCTGGATCCGGTTAGTTCTTCAACCAGGATCATCTGCACGAAGTGGATGGCCTGTTGGGCCGTTTGCGCCAACGCATGGGCGATCCACAGGGCACAAAAGTGGCGATTGGCGAGCACAGGGCCGAAACCCCGCCTGGACGCTGCGGACATAACCTCTCACCTTCAGGGAGTGGGAGAGCGGGGCAACACGTTTTTGACATGACGCTGCAGATCCGGACGGGGCAAGAGAAGGCGGCGTCCACATTGGCAACAGCGAATGCGGATGTCTGCCCCTACGCGCGTGACCTCCCACTCATAGCTGCCACAGGGATGCGGCTTGCGCAGCCGGACGATGTCGCCCAGGTGTACCTCCAGAGGTGGCTTCACAATGATCGTCACTCCTCTACCCCAGGCAGCCCCAACCAGCACGGGCTACAAGGACTGACGAAGGTCTTCGTCGTTCGTCTTTTGTCACGAGGTACTGAAGCCTGTCTGGCTCTGCATCCTGTTTCCGTCGGACAAGGACTAAAGGGCGTTGCAGCGCGCCATCTCGACCGCACCGCAATGCCCTCCTGGGCTCTCTCATGCGCTCGTTTTCTCTTCTAATGGGGCCGCATGGGCATGATCACGTGCGTGAAGAGTTCGCGACCGGCCCCCACAGGGCGGATCACCCCGGGGCTGGTGGCGCTGGACGTCTCCAGGACGACCTGTTCTGTGTCCATCACCGAGAGGACATCCATGAGATATTTGGCGCTGAAGGCGATACCCATGTCCGCCCCCTCCACGAGGGCGTCCACCTCGCTGACGTTGTCTCCCAGGTCGGCTGAGGTGGCTGTCAGCGTGACTGTGCCGCGGGTGGGATGCCCGACGTCGCCGCCGGGTGTGACTTGCAGGTTGACGATGTTCGATCCATCGCGGGCGAAGAGGGACGCCACCCGCGCGGCCTTGAGGAAACTGCTGGTGTCCAGCACCGTGCGCGTGGTATGGGACTTGGGAATGATCACCTGGTAATCGGGGAAAGTGCCCTCGATGAGCTGGGAAAGCAAGTCCACGTGGGGCATGTGGAAGAGGATCTGATTGCCTGCTGGCGTGACCGTGACCTGCACGGTGGCGGGCTCTTCTTCCTCTGGCTCCGGGAGCTGGCCGATGATGCGGGCCAGTTCCATCATGCTGCGGGCGGGAACGATCACCGAGACAGGCTCCGGCACGGGCTGGGCAAGCTGGGTCTCGCGCACGGACAGGCGATAGCCATCGGTGGCCGCCAGAGTGAAGAGGCTGTCACGGAAGCTGGCGAACACTCCGGCCAGGGTCGGTCGGCTCTCGTCGGTAGCGGCCGCAAAAGCCACCTGGTCTATCATGCGGCGCAGGCCAGCGAGCTCCAACTCAACCATGCCATTGGCTTCGGCGGTGGGAATCAGGGGGAATTCGCTGGCATCAATCCCTTTGATGTTGGCCTCGTAACGCGCGCATCTGAGGTTGAGGCTCTGCGTGCGTACCACCAAGTTGAGATCAATCTGTTCGGGGGGCAAGGTGTTGACGAAGTCGGTCAAGAGGCGCGCAGGCACGGTAGTAGCCCCCTCATCTTCCACTTTTGCGCCTACCCAGCAATGAATGCCGATCTCCAGGTTGGTGGCCGAGAGTCGTAGCCGCCCCCGGTCGGTGCTGAACATGATGTTGCCCAGTACCGGCAGAGTGCTGCGGTGAGAGACAGCACGGCCAACGATGGAGAGCCCTTTCGCCAGATTCTCTTGCAAACAGGAGACGCGCACGGTACTACCTCCTCCCTAACGTGATGGTTGATATTCCAAAGACGGTGGCTAACCTTGAGCTTCCAACTCCCAGTAGTATACCACTGATTGCTATTTTGTTCAAGAAAGGCGAAGGAGCCCTCGGTTACCTCAGGTGCTTTCCTTCCCATTCAGCAGGTGGAGTACCTGACCTGTCTCTCCGGATTGGATCATCTTTTCAGCAAGGAATATGGCTCTAAGGGCTTCCTCGCCGGTGACTGTTGGTCGTCCGCCATGCAATACGCAGGTGACGAAATCCTCAAGTTCCACCCGCAGCGGTTCGCGCCGCTTGATCTCGTACTTGATTCGTCGCCCTTCGCTCACGCCCATGATCGCCGTCAGCCCTTCCCACTGGCCATTGGTGAAGGCATTCTCGTAGAAGTAGAAATCCTGAGTGAGGTAGTTGACCAAAAACATGCCTCGCTCGCCGAGCAAGGCCAGTTCCCGGATCTTGGTTGGAGTGAGCCAGTTGATGTCCAGGACGCCAACGGTCCCGTTCTCGAACTTCAGCACGCCCAAGAGAAGGTCTTCGTGAGAAGTGTGGATCTTTCGTTCCGTCTCGGCATAGAGGCTGGATACAGGGGAATTGGTGATATATTCCATGATATCCAACTCGTGCGTCGCCAAGTCCAGGATCACGCCCACGTCATCTACCCGCGGCGGGAAGGGGCCCACGCGGCGAGCGTGAATCTGATACACATTCCCAAGCTGTGCATGTTCCATACGCCGTTTGAGTTCCACGATGGCGGGATTGAAGCGCTCGATGTGCCCCACGCCCAATTTGACGTTCTTCTGTCTGGCGGCAGCGATCAATTCCTTTCCTTCTTCCACCCGCAGGGTGAAGGGCTTCTCAACGAAGACGTGGACCCCTCGCTCGATGATCTCCTTGGCTATCGGATAGTGAAGTGCCGTAGGCACCACCAAGGAGACCGCGTCTAGCCCCTCCTGATCCAGCATGACCCTGTAGTCGGTGTAGGGCCGCGCCCGATAGGTGCGCGCCACTTTGTACAGGGCGGCCGTCTCAATGTCCGCCACGGCGGCCAAGTTCACATACGGCAGTTCGGCCAAGACACGGGCATGGTTGCGTCCCATGGATCCAACGCCGATAACGCCAATGTTCAACATCTGATTTTCATTGATCAACTTGTTCATCCTCGACCCTTGTGAGTGAAGTTAGGTAGGACGTGCGCAGCAAGAACTGGACGAGCGAGCTTCTCCCGTCACACTCCCAGACAGGGCAGGTCCAAGAACGACGTTCGGGCCAGCGCCGCCAGGTCGTCGTTGCTTCTGCAGGCCGTCTGGCCGCAGAATAGAAAGGCGACGGATGTGCACATCCGCCGCTGGTCTGAATGCCTCACCAGCATGCACTAGATGGGCGCGGGCGCCGGCTGGGGCCGTCCGCTCTTTTGGGGCTCGATCGGTTGCTTGGCTTCCAAGCGCTCCTCTCGCTCGGGCGCTCGCGGCCGCGCCGGTGCCGGTGAAGCTTTTGGAGCATCTTCAGGCCGGCCAGCCAGAAGCGCCGCGAATTCCTCCCTCTCAATGGTCTCCACCTCGATCAACCGCCGAGCGATGCGGTGGTGCGATTCACTATTTGTGGTGAGGATTTCCTTGGCCTGGGCGTAGGCTCTCTCGATGATATCACTCACCTCATGGTCAATCTGGCGTGCCACGGCTTCGCTGTAGTTCCGCTGCTCGCCGATCTCCCGTCCCAGGAAGACCAGTTCCTCTTTCTGCCCGAACACCATCGGCCCCAGCTTCTCGC